>Ga0209404_10001945_pt1 | contig 13264 bp, 17 predicted proteins | sample TroAtlMetagenome_2_FD_187447 | JGI IMG/M metagenome (GOLD analysis project Ga0209404, IMG submission 187447) | Marine eukaryotic phytoplankton communities from Atlantic Ocean - Tropical Atlantic ANT8 Metagenome (SPAdes) (version 2) | ecosystem: Environmental > Aquatic > Marine > Oceanic...
TGGCTTGGTTCCAGGTGGCGGGGGTGACTTCGGTGGCGGGGGTGACTTCTTGCTTTCGTCCGCCATGCTATCGCCCGCAGGAGAGGTGTGGTCCCTTTGAACGAATCGGGCCTTGGCCAAAACATCAAGCAGGGTATTCGATCAGTGCATGGATAGAAGTGGGACTGATTGCTTCCCTTGCCCCCAATCCGACCAGTTCAATCAAGAAGAACGCTCCCAGAACCTCCGCCCCAAATCCCTGACAAAGCTCGATACATGCGCTAATGGTGCCACCAGTGGCGATCAGATCGTCAACGATTACGACTTTGTCCCCTGGTGAAAGAGAGTCTGAGTGCATCTCGATGGCATTTGATCCGTATTCGAGTTCATATTCAACGCGACGAGTCTCAAAGGGTAGCTTGCCTGGCTTCCTCACTGGAACGAATGCCGCCCCTATCCTCTCTGCTAGCATGGGTGCGAAGATGAAGCCCCTTGCTTCCGGTCCTATCACCGCATCCGGCTGCCAGCCGTTCGAGCGGATCTGTTCTGCGAACCTATCGGAGATCATTGAAAGAAGTCCTGGCTCCGATAAAACAGGAGTAATATCCCTGAACATTATCCCCTCGATGGGGAAGTCGGGAATTGTACGAATCGCTTTCCCGATTCTCTCAATCAGATTATCCGACATGAGCATGTTCCCATTGCGGGCGCCGGGCCAATAAGGCCCGGCAACCCTTACGTAATCTCGATCAGCTTAGACCTACTAGGTCAAATAGCCAGTCGAAGGTATTGGTTTCCCCAGGTCCGAGGTAGAACATCGTCATCAGAACGAAAAGCGTCCACATGACTGGGTTTAGCTCGTCCCACTTCTGCATTCCAATCTTGATTGCACAGTATGAGATCACACCCCATGCGATCCCGTCTGCGATGGAATACGTGAAGGGCATGAGCACCATTGTTAGGAAGGCTGGTAGTGCCATCTCCTTGTCCGACCAGTCTATGTCAGCTGCTTGGCGCATCATCATAGCTCCGATGATGACCAGTGCCAGTGCTGCGGCGAAGGTTGGTATCGACGTGAATAGCTCCTCGAAGAAGAGTCCGGTCAGCATCAGGACACCGACCGTTACTGCGACCAATCCCGTCTTTCCGCCTTCCTCCACACCTGCCACCGACTCGATGTAGGTCGTCGTGGTGCTTGTTCCGCATACCGCTCCAACAATGGTTGCAGCTGCGTCCGACATGAATGCCTCGTCAGAGTTCACCAACTCGTCGTTTTCATCGACGTACCCAGCCTGCCTTCCAACAGAGTATAGGGTGCCTGCGGTGTCGAAGATATCGACGAACAGGAAGGTGATCATGATCATGAGGAAGCCACCGAATGTGGTCATCCCAGGCATATCGGCTGCAGCAATTTCTGTCGTCCCAGTCGTGGTTCGGACAGTCGTTGATGCTCCGACGTCGCCTAGAGCGCCAATGGCGGCCATGAGCGTTTCCTCAGGCAGGCCGACGAATTCAATCGCGGTGAGGTCTGGCCATGTGGCGTTGACTGCTGCCCATCCTGCTCCGCCTGCGAGGAAGTCGTTGTATGGGTCGTATGCGTTTGTGGCCCATCCCCAAACAGATGCGACGGCTATGCCGATGATGATGGCTCCCTTCTGACCCCTTGCCATTAGAACGGCAGTCAAGATCAGGCAAACCATCGAAATTAGAGCCCCGTGATCATAGGTGAACGTCTCTGTTGCGGCGATGTTCACCAAAGTTGCTCCGTCATTCTGAATCCAGCCCATCTCTCGGAGGCCAATGATTGCTAGGAACATCCCGATACCTGCGCCGGTTGCGATCTTGAGGTCCGTTGGAATCGAGTTGATCATCTTGGTCCTCCAGCCCACGGCCGGTAGCGAGATGATGAGGAAGATGATTCCCTCAACGAAGACGGCCGCTAGTGCGACGTCCCACGCTACGCCCATATCCAACACGACTGCGAACACAAAGTACGCATTCAGTCCCATTCCAGGTGCCAGTGCAAACGGGAGGTTTGCCCATAGTCCCATTACAATGCAGCCGACGAAGGCTGCAACGGCTGTAGCGAATAGTGCGTCCCCAAAGGGTATCCCTGTGGTTCCGAAATTGCTCAGCATTGAGGGGTTTACTATCAAGATGTAAGCCATCGTGAGGAAAGTCGTAAGACCCGCACGAAGCTCTGCATCGAGGGAGCTCCCCTTCTCAGTATATCCAAAGTAGTCATCCAATTGTTTTACTTCCATTTTTTCACCTTTTTTTCCATTGCACCAGCCTTCTTGTGCCGGATAACACCGGCATCCCTCGACCAGCCTATGAATAATGCGGACCGTGCGGTCTGTCTTCGGTTACGGGTGAATGACAATTGTGCTGTTGTTTTCGGGGCTGTGCACCTTCATTTCCACTGAAAGCTCCTCCTCCAGAGCCTGAGATCCCTCCACAGGGGCATGGAACAGGACCAGGTCCGATGGGGAACATTTCCTTGCAAAGTCAGACAGGGCATCGTGACCAGCGTGGTTAGATAGGTCGAACTTATCCACCTCCAACGGAATCTTGGTCATATTCCTGAATATGGGGAGCCTTCCCTTGTCCAATAGGCTCCTCCCCCCCGATCCCTCGGCCTGATAGCCGGTGAGTAATATGGCGTTTGACTCGTCTCTCCTGAGGCGGTTAAGATACCATATTGCAGGGCCGCCGTCGAGCATGCCACTGGTGGTAACAATTACATCGGCCCCCAACGCTTTCTTACGGTCTGATTTGCTGCTCACCCTCCTTGACCACCTGTAAGCGGCTTCCATCTCACCGGAGCCGTTGATGAACTCGGGGCATGCCAACCATTCCCTAGTGACTCTTGTGCCCATTCCGTCATAATGCACATCCAATTGGGGTGCATTCTTGTGAAGGATCCTGAGGATATCTTGGCCCCTCCCCGATGCGAATGCTGGAATGAGGACCGTGCCACCCCTCCTTACTACTTCCAGTGTTCTTTCAACAAGTCTGCTCTCCTCTTCTTCCCTGGGCCTATGCTCCCTACCCCCATACGTTCCTTCAAGGCAGAGTATGTCGCAATCGATCGGGCGTGCGCCTAGTGCATTGGGGCTATCCCGGGTGTCTATATCACCCGACCACAGGATTCTGGCCTCTTCGGTCTCAATTTCTACCATTGCAGCTCCGGGGATGTGTCCCGCTCTGTGAAGTCTGCATCTCCAGGCCCCTATATCGAACCACTCTTCGAAGACGTGGGTGACCCACCCCCCCAATGCCACACTCATGTCCCGCTTATCCCAGCTGAGGGGATAACCCTCTATGTCCGATACCTTGTACGTGTCGGCCCACATAATCTCTGAAAGTGAGGCGGTGAGCTCGGTTCCATGTAATCTGGTTCCATATGCAGCGCAGAGCCAAGGTGCCATTCCGATGTGGTCAATGTGGGAGTGGGTCATTATCGCATCATCCACCCTTGGAGCCTCTGAAGGGTATCTGGGAGGTCTTGTGGGAGCTAGTCCGTAATCAATCAGGACCCTGGTTCCTGTTCGATCCTCTATTACGCAGCCCACATTCCCAACCTCACCAGCTCCACCAAGGAAGTGGATCCGTATTCCCGAATCAGGAGGTGCGGCGGGGTAGCTTGTTGTCCTGCCAGCGGAGTACAGTACCATACAGTCAAGAAAAAGCCAGTGGATATAGAATGACCCCTCCAACCCCCTTGTTTCTACTGGAGAATTAAATTTTGTTTGCGAAATTTCTTTTTGGTTATGGAAATAACTAATACTTGTGAGTGGGCATAGTTCTCCGGCTATCTATGATCAATATAAATTAATGATTTTTTGATTAAAAAACACCAATGAATGATCATTCCAATGGAAGTAAAGGGGTAGGGGGGTAACTTTAGTTGAAGCTGTCCTACGGGATAACATGCCAAGGGAGCCCGACACGATCTTCGAGGTCAATGACGATCGTTGCTTTGGTTGTGCTGCATGCGTAGCTCTGTGCCCTGTGGATGCACTCACACTTGAGGGCCTCCTAGCCATTGTAGATGAGCCATCATGCACACACTGCAAGCTCTGCATCCCCTCCTGCCCGGTTCACGCACTTTCCCTAAATCGGGTGATCCCAGCATGACCAAAGTCGCAATAATCGGGGGATCATTGAGGGGATTGTCGGCCGCCCATACCCTGTTGGATCTCGATGAAAGCATAGAAATCCACCTCCTGGAGGAATCTGCAGAGATTGGGCTAATCGGGGAGGGACCGGGGCTGGTCGAATCATGGCCGATCATGCCCGATCATTGGATGGCCAACATTCGAAGCCAGACACCACTACAGTCCAGCAGCGCAATCAGAAGGTCATGGATGACGAAGGGAATGGCAATAGCGCTAGCTGAGAGAGGCGTCAACATTCACCTCAGAACAAGGGCGTCCTCCAGAACCAACAAGGAGGTCACATTCTCGGGTGCAGGGTACCTAGGATCAGGATCTATGGAAGTGGATGACATCATCGAAGCCAGAGACCGGGATGACGATGGCGGGGTCGAGTGGCAGGGGGGAGTATGCCTCCCAGAACACGCACCGAGCACCGAGAGGAAGGGGATGAGGCCCGACGGGACCGTCGAAGTTTGGTGGGAACAAGCCGACCCTGGCTCCATGATCTGGATACATAGGATGAAGTGGCTCGGGGAGGATCCAAGGAACTCACTGTCAATAGAGATCGAAGAGGGGGAGTCACTTGCAACAACGTCAATTGAAACGATTAAACAGATCGACAAAGACCAAGAGGAGTAGAACCATGACTGGAGAGAGGAGCCAACTGCTAAAATTCGTCTGCGACAGAGGAGTAGGAGCCAGGCACGGGACATTGATCGACCCCGCGGACCAAGACCCCGAAACGGCCGCTAAGAGGGCCATTGCGGCGGCTATGGCCGGAAGCAGCATGATTCTGGTAGGAGGCTCCAGTGATACCGACATGGAGAATGTCCACTCCACGGTCGTGGCGATCAAGGAGGCCCTTGAATTGGTTAATTGGGCCGCAACTCAAGACTCCGAGGCAAGCGCGGAAGACACGACCATACCCGTGGTTCTGTTCCCACAGGGTGCCGCAGCACTATCCCCAGCGGCCGATGGAATCACGTTCATGATGCTCATGAACTCCACCGATCCGAGGTTCCTCGTAGGTGAGCAAGCCGCAGGGGCGCCATACGTGAAGAAGGCGGGAATCGAACCCATACCCATGGGATATCTGATCTGCGCCCCAGGCGGCAAGGCGGGGGAGGTGGGCAAGGCCGATCTGATTCAGCCCGAAGACGGCGACAGAGTATCCGCGTTCGCAATAACCGCAGAATGCTACGGCTTCGAGCTATTCTACCTCGAGGCTGGCAGCGGGGCCGCAGAACCCGTCTCCGAGCATCTGATACAGACAGCAAGGGATGCTTGCGACCTACCCATAGTGGTCGGCGGCGGAATCAGAGATCCAAAGGCGGCCAAGAGGGCGGCAGATGCAGGCGCGGACTGGATCATAACGGGAAACCTGGTCGAGGAATACGAGGATGCCGATGAGCTCAGAGCCCGCCTTACCACCATTATCGCCGCAATCAGCACCTAAAGCATAGGCACTATGAAGGTCCGTGCGACGTTCGAAGAACCAATGGAGCCATCGTGTCCGTGCTGCAACGAGCCCCTACACCTTCACTCGGTTATTGAGAACGGATCCATGTTCCACTGCACCTCCTGCCTTGGGATGCTGGCCGAAGACGGGTGGCTGAACAAAAACATGTCAAACTCAAACATCAGGACAATCAAGACAGCTGTGTTTGCAGGCGAGTCCGCTGGCTATCGATGCCCACAGTGCTCCAGTGAGATGGTTTCCGGACAGATCCCATCGCCGGATGGGCCGATGATCGAGGTCGACGGATGCATTGGCTGCGGATCCCTCTGGTTCGATAACAGGGAAATGGAGCCCTTCGTCCCAACCTTCTCCGAAATATCGCCTACAAGGAGTCCGATTGGCATAGCGATCGAAAAGATAGCGGAAAAACTGACGCACAACGAGGATGAGACAGAGGACGACGAAGACTCGGATATCTCGATCTAGCCTTCGTCCTTCGCCCCGGATAACCGGTCTATCTGGGCCTCCATATCGAGGATGAGCAGCAGGAGCTCCTCTTCGTTCTTCAGGAGCCTCGAGTTCTCGTCCTGCAGCTCAGAGAAACGAGACGCCTCGACCTCTGATATCTCCCTGCGAACGTGCTCGTTCTCCAACTGCCTCTCCAACTGCCGGACCGTTGCCTGGGCGACCCGCAGACGCTCCTCCAGCTCCAGTTCCTTGGAACCATCAGAACGATTCAGTTGGGTGATCCCCTCGGCCTCACCCAGCCTCCTCCTAAGAGCAGCGACATCCCCCTCGAGCCGAACGATTTCATCCCAACGAGCAACAACCTCCTCGATCAAACGCCCTCTCGGGATGTCCGCCAGCCTCTCGTACAAATCAGGGACAGAGTCCTGGCTCGGAGCGCTTACTGACATTGTCTTCAGCAGCATTCCCGAGTGTGCCCACTTGAACCTTGAGGGTGGAAAGAGCACACAAGCAACCATTCTCGGGGTCGAAGCGCATAACCAACTTAGTCGCGTTTATACATGGGACACAGGCCGATACCCACATGAACGCCTACCGCGCGACCGGCTCTTTCAGGGCTGGAAAGAACGACCAACCCTTCAGCGTAGACCTAGTTGCAGAGGACGAGGCAGATGCCGAGGAGAGAATCTACTCCAACTTCGGCAGCAGGCATCGCACCAAGCGCAGATTCGTCAATATCGAGAAGGTCGAGAAGATAGACCCAGCAGAGTCATCATCCCCCGTGGTAGTAGCCCACTTCGCCCAAGACTGATATCCACAGCTCCCTGTTGGCAAGCCAATGAAACCGAACCCCGGAGCCATCGTGGAGGCCGCCGAGCTAGCAGGCCGCGCAATCATGGAGGTTTACGGTAGACCGGGAACCCCGCCATCCACCGCGAAAGCAGACAGCTCGCCCCTCACAGAGGCGGACATGGCCGCACACGAGACAATAGTCCGCGAGCTGCAGACACAGGACCCGACCATCCCTATTGTCTCAGAGGAGGGTTTGGTGGGGGACCCCGCGTCGTCAGAGCTATCGTGGCTAGTCGACCCAATGGACGGAACCAAGGAGTTCATCAAGAGAAATGGCATGTTCACCGTCAACATAGCCCTGATGAGCAGGGTCGGCGAAAGGTGGCAACCGATCTTCGGGGTCGTCCATGCCCCGGTCTCAGGCAAGACCTGGTACGGAGGCACGAGATGCGAGCCGAAGAGGGTGAAAAACGGCCAAGCGCGACCGATAGGGGTGGCAATGGCACCCGGAGCACAGATCCGAGTTGCCACTAGCATCACACACAGCCACCCCCGGGAGGAGTCATTTGCAGAATCTTTGGGGCCTCACGAGAAGGTTCCGGTGGGGTCATCTCTCAAGGCCTGCATGGTCGCCGACGGGTCCGTTGACGTCTACCCCCGGTTCGGACCAACGAACTCCTGGGACATAGCGGCAGCGCACGCAGTCGTGCAGGCGGCGGGCGGGATCGTGGTAGGGCCGAATGGTCGGGCACTTGACTATGGGGTCGTCGGCGAAACGCTGAATCCCCCCTTCCTGATAGCAAGCGGAGAGCAGTGGAACGCCCCTTGGATCAAGGCCCAGACACAGGACTGACCCCCAGAACCCCTAAGTCACGAACCCCCTAACGGGAGCATGAATCGAAACTTGGAAGCACGCGACGGAAGAAATCTGGACACGCTCGTCGGTGGCGACACTGAGTCGAAAATGGCACTAGTATGCCATCATGGAACTCCAAGCGACGCAACGATCTGGGCCGATTGGCACCAAGACGCGCACGACAACGGGCTCATGCTGGTATCCGTCTCACGCCCGGGATACGGGATGTCCGACAGGAAGGCCGGCAGGGATGTAGCGAGCGTCACCGAGGACGTTGAGGATGCAATCGACAGCCTCGGAATCGATAGATTCGTCACAGTGGGGTGGTCTGGTGGCGGGCCTCATGCACTCGCCTGCGGAGCACTTCTGCCCGACCGATGCGTGGCCGTCTCGTCCTTGGCGGGAGTCGGACCGTTCGGCGAGCCGGATCTGGACTTCCTCGAGGGGATGGGCCCAGAGAACGTGGAGGAGTTTGGCGCCGCGCTAGAGGGAGAGGACACCCTGCGGAGCTGGATGGAGGAGCACGCCGAGCCGTACAGATCGATAGACGCGACGGACCTAGCGGCCGCGCTGGGCGGGCTCGTCCCGGAGAAGGACGTCATCGCCCTCAACGACCAGGGACTGGCGGAGGTATGGGCCTCCAGCATGAGGAGGTGCTTCACGAATGGATGGGACGGCTGGTTGGACGACGACATCGCATTCAGCAGAGACTGGGGATTCGACCCCTCAAAGATGAGGGCCCCTGTCACAGTCTGGCAGGGAGACTTGGACCTGATGGTCCCATTCGCACACGGGGAGTGGCTGCTGAAGCACATCCCCTCCGCCGTGCCGCGGCTCGAGAGCGGGCACGGGCACCTGTCCCTCGTTGCCGACAAGAGGCCCGAGATCATCAACGACCTAATATCCCACATAGCCCGTTGACACGCGACGGATTCATGACACCCCCCGTTCTCGATGGCACGTGACCGAAGCCGGTAGGGAGGAGCTGCAGCGACTGGCCCAGCTAGTGGAGGCCAACAGGGAACGCCTCCAGGCGATCGAGCAGCAGATGATCAGCCTGGAGAACATCAGGATGGAGCAGGCCCACGCCATAGACGCACTGGAGGCGATATCCGAGGACGGAGCGAAGGGCGCCATGGTCCCCCTCGGCGCAGGAGTACAGCTGATCGCAGACATACCGGCAGACGCCGGCGCAGTGGTCGATATGGGAAGCAGGGTCCAGGCCGAGAAGACTAGGACCGAGGCGACCGAGATACTTAGGAAGCGGAACAAGGAGCTAGAGGGGATTCTCGACACGGTGAAGAAGGAGTACGCAGACACCGAGAACAAGATCACCACCCTCGCCAATAACTTCAACGAAATGGTGGAGGCGATGGACCAGGGCGATGGCAGCATCGAGCCCGATGCGACCGAAGAGGAAGCCCCGAAGCCCAGGCGAAGGGGACGGAGGAAGCGTGGTACCGAACTCACGCTCGACGACTGAGGAATCCAGATGGGCCTATTCGACAGATTCAGGAAGAGCGTCATTGAGACAGAGGAGAATCAGGAGCTGACGGCGGAGGAGGACAGCCTCGAGGCCAAAGAGGCGGTGGCCAAGAGGGAGGCCCTCGCACAAGAAGCCGCCGACCGGGAACGCAAAACGCAGCCCGAGCCCCCCACCACCGACAACCAGTGGGACGAACCGATAGACGACGCAGAGGACCCATTCGCCGCACCGGCATCCGCCAAGGAGAGGAAGATCGCAGAGAGGAGGCGAGCGGCAAGCGCGGCAGAGCAGCCCGAGCCACCCACAATGGAAGACCTCCAGAGCACGACCGGCAGGGAACTGGTCGGCACCAGCAGGCCAGGATTCACCGTGGACCTTGGGGACGACTCCAAGGACAGGAGGGGCAGGGTGATCAAGGCCGGCAAGGCACTGGAGGCGATACTGGAGGAGCTCGAGATAGAGCTGATGTCCGCCGATATGGGCCACGCTGCGGTCACAGAGCTCATCTCAACGATCCGCATGCACCTGGTTGGGGCTAGGATCCAGAGGAAGGCGAACGTAGAGGAGGTCGTGGAACGCGCGATACGGAGATCGATCATATCACTCCTGGAGGTCGGCTACTGGGACTTCGACGCGACCGTGAAGGCACAGGCAGCGAAAGAGACGCCCGTCGTCGTTATGATGGTGGGAGTCAACGGCACGGGGAAGACCACGACATCGGCGAAGATCGCCAAGAGGCTGAGCGACCAGGGCCACGAGGTAGTGCTCGCGGCAGCGGACACATTCAGAGCCGGGGCGATAGACCAGCTGGCCGCACACGCCGACCGACTGGGAATCAGGTGCATCAGGAGCCAGAGGGGCGGGGACTCCGCGGCAGTGGCGAGGGACGCGATTGAGAGCGCCAAGGCGAAGGGAGACGACGTCGTGATCATAGACACCGCAGGGAGGATGCAGAACAAGTCCAACCTCATGGAGGAGCTGCGAAAGGTGCACAGGGTCACGAAGCCCCATCTGGTGATTTTCGTAGCCGACGCACTGGCGGGCAACGATGCCGTGACCCAAGCGACCGAGTTCCAGAGGATGCTGTCCTTCGACGGTGCAGCGCTCTGCAAGCTGGACACAGACGCGAGGGGAGGCGCAGCACTCTCGATCGCGCACGCCACGGGACGACCGATAGTGCTCGCTGGGGTCGGCCAGGGTTACGACGACCTCACACCGTTCGACCCCCAGAGGCTGATAGACGATATCCTCTCTGCCTGATTGACCACTCCGTTCATGAGCCAAGGCCCTCTCGACTCACGCATGGCGTCTGAAGGGCCAGGCAAGGCGCTGATAGCGCTCGAGAACTCGATATCCTCAGGGAGAGCCCGCAGCATACTCAAGCAGATGGGATGGGAATGCGTCGTTTGCGGCGACGGCGACAGGGCCGTGGACGAGTACGTACGGGCCAAGCCCGACATGGTGCTGCTGGGGCTCGAGCTGTCCACCCTGAACGGGCACATCGCCGCTCTGGAGATCAGGGAGAGCGACTCGAAGGCCAGGATAGTCTTCGTGGCGAGCAGAACCAAGCTGCCGAAGGCCAGGGACGCGGCCTATTCCGCCGGCGCGGTAGCCGCGCTGGTCGCGCCCCTTACCCGCAGATCATTCGAGGACAACTGGGAGGCCATCATGGGCAACATCCCCCCTGCACCCGGACTAGCGGACCTGGACGAGCTTTACCCAGAGCTGCAACCCGAGCTGCCTCCATTGCCCGAGCTGCCTGAGATACCGAAACCCCCTCCCCAGCACTCCCCACAACCCCCACCACCGGAGCCCGAGCCCGAGCCTAGGAAGCGTGGCAATGGGATGCTGCTGCTGAAGACGATAGCGCTCCTTGTGGTGGCAGGCACCGGTGTCGCCTTCTTCTTCGGTGTGATCTAGTCTTCATCCAGGGGGACAACTGCCATGCCCGGAACCACTATGCTGCCCTTGGGCGCATCGGTGATCACCTCCACGCTGACCCCATCGTCCTGAAGCAGCCCCTCGTCCAGCCCAGCGATCCTCAGCCCGACCCGCCACCTCTTGACCACCTCGAATGTGATGTATGCCAGCAGAGCGGTCAGGACGATTGCCGAACAAGTCCAGCTCACCAGATCCTGGGATGCCATGCTATCTCTCCAGAAGAGCCGCCCAAGACGCATCGGCATAGGCCCTAGCCGCTTCGCCAGCGGACCCTGAGCCGTGAATCCCCGAACCGACGATCACACCATCGGACCCGGCACGCACTGCGTCCCCCGGGTGCCCGTACCTCTGGCCTAGGACCCCCTCCGCTGCGTCGAGGTTGACACCAGGGGTCCAGATCATACCACCCACGCCTACCATCGAGCGCAGAGCCTCGATCTCGGGCGGGGAGCTGCCGTTGCCGATGAACCCGACCACGTGTGGGGAGGCCTCCCCGATGGCAACGGTCCTAGAAGAGTAGCCATCGGACAGCAGGTTGTCCCTGCTCGACATCTGAGCTAGTAGGAAAACTCCACCCACCCTCTTCACATCGTCCCATGCGGAGGCGATGCCGTCCACTATGTCCGGGCCGCTAACGCTGTGAGAGGTGACGAAGTCGGCCCAGGAGCGGATATCGTAGATCCCGGCCATCTGCGTGGCCGTGACCCGGCCAATGTCGGCGAACTTCCTGTCCTCGAAGAGAAGCATCCCCCTGTCCCTCGCTGAGGTGACCACACTGTCCCAACCCTCCGCGGTGAATCCCTCGACCATGTCCACATGCGTCTTGAGCGCGACCACGTGGTCCCCGACCTCCTCGATCAGAGAGACCAGTCCTTCCACCGTCGGCAGGTCGGCTGCCAGTATCACAAGGGAGCGCTTCTCGCAGGCAGCCTCCATGTACCTGTGCGCCAGAGGATGGCCGCAACCGGCCCATCGCAAGCCCCACGCATCCTCAGGCTTCATCGGTTCTTCCAATCTATAGGGGTATGTCAAGGCTTTGACAGTCTCAGAATAATCAAGCCCCTCCGACTCCCGCCAGTACCATGCACCCCGCCGCACTCGTTGGCCTGGGAGGGGCGCTGGGCTCGATATCGAGGTGGTGGATCAGTGAGCTCGCCCCGCTCGAGCAGGACGGGCAGATGCCATGGGCAACAGTCGCAGTGAATCTGTTGGGGGCCTCCATGCTGGGGGTCCTGATGGCACTGGCAGCTACCTCTGAGGTCGACACGGGAACGGTACTGCTCCTAGGGACAGGACTTCTCGGTGGATTCACCACCATGTCCACCTTCGGCTTCGAGACGATGAGGCTCGTCCAGTCTGGGAGCAACACGATAGCCGTAGCCTACGTCCTGCTGAACATGCTCGCCCCGCTCATGGCCTGGGTCGGTTGGGAAGCGGCCCACGCAATAGCCGCCTGAGGTGAAAAACTTGATTTCGTCCATGGACACTCACACATTCGAAGTAACAACCAGGGACATGGCGGGACTTCCCGACTCCAGGGGCGAGAGCATCCGCTCGATGCTGCTCTCGGACCACGGGCTTTCCATCGGGTCCGTCAGGGTCATCCTGGGGTACCAGGTCAAGGCACCCATCTCGAGCGAAGAGGCGGACACACTGGTCTACGAGCTCTTCGCCGACCCAATCATCGAGAAGGGCTCCAGTGGAGAGAGCCTTCTGGCATCGTTCCCGACCTCTCCCGAGGCAGCTATCCGGGTCGGCTACAGGCCAGGGGTGACGGACAACCCGGGCCAGGCCGCGACCGACGGATTCTCCACCCTATTCCCGCATCACACCGGAGCCAGGATCGCAACCTTCCGGACATACGCATTCTGGGGGCTCCCCGACGGAGCCGACCCCGACAGGCTCGCATCCGCCCTCCACAACCCGATGATCGAGAGGGCATCGGTGGCAGGGCCCGATGACTGCGGGTCGGGGAGGTGGCCAGAGCTGGGGTTCCCAGAGGTCCCGCCCATAGAGCCCATAGAGCCCGCCACCATCGACCTGGAGGTCAGCGACGAGGAGCTGGTCAGAATCAGCGAGACAGGCCTGCTGGCACTGAACCTGGAGGAGATGCAAACGATCCA
>Ga0209404_10001947_pt1 | contig 13257 bp, 34 predicted proteins | sample TroAtlMetagenome_2_FD_187447 | JGI IMG/M metagenome (GOLD analysis project Ga0209404, IMG submission 187447) | Marine eukaryotic phytoplankton communities from Atlantic Ocean - Tropical Atlantic ANT8 Metagenome (SPAdes) (version 2) | ecosystem: Environmental > Aquatic > Marine > Oceanic...
GTTTCGTGCGCGGCCCCCGAGAATTCGCTGGCGTTATTTTATGATGCCTCGCGTAAGAAAGTTCTTGACTCGCACATACAGGCGCAGTATAATATTTATATGAAATTGAGAAACATTCGCAAGAAGATGACAGCAGAATATATGCTTATTCTTGTAAATCTCGTGGCATTGTCTGCCTTACTTATTTTAAGCATTGCTTCAAATAGTTCTTGACAGGCAGTATAAAATCATAGTATAATATTTATATTATGAAATGGATTAGAAAGATTTTTAAAAGAAGCACAAAGGAGGAAACAATGGCAACAGCTAAAAATTATTCAGATAAAGATGTGGCTTTCATGCTCGAAGCTTACACAAAAGAACCAACTAGAGCAACAGTAGATATGCTTGCAGAGAAATTAGGTAAGAATGCAAGAAGTGTAATTGCTAAACTTTCAAGAGAAGGCATTTACAAAGCTCAGCCAAGAGTTACTAAAAGAGGCGAGCCTGTAGTATTAAAGCAAGAATTTGTTGATAGAATACACAACGCACTTGGTATCGAAATACCGACTATCGTTAAGGCTACTAAAGCTGACCTTTCAAAGTTAGCTGACCACCTAGAAGCACAGTAGTAATGTGCTTCGCCCTTCGGGGAGGAGTGAGAAAAATAATTTAAAATTTTTCTTGACAAATCCCCAAAAGCGGTGTATAATATACTTATAAATTTTGAAAAGAACAACGAAATTAAAACAAGCGTTCAACAAGTCACCTGAGCTTTTGCCAGTCTGAAAGTTGATACGCAAGGAGAGCCAGCTCCTCAACACTGTGCGGTGAGGCATCACTTTAAATATAGCCGAACGCTCGTTAGACATTGAGAGAAAGCGTTAGATGAGTGAAATGTCCGTTTTTGACGCTCGTATGCAGAGATATCTTCCGATAGTAAGAAGCAAGTGCATATCCGATAAGCTTGTCGGTAAACGAAGTGGGTGTAACCCTAGCCAGTTAGCCTCTCACTAAGTCCCTTTTTCGGGCAGAGAGCAGTAAGCGAATCAGGCATCACCCCTCGAGCACTTTGTCGAAAGTATAAAACCTACCGATTGCACTGCGCTAAAGTAGTAAAACGAAAGACGCAGAGGTGAATGAATGGGTGGACACAGCCAGAATGTCAGATGAACGCATGACAACAAACCAATTTCTTGGTAGCAACATGCAAGTAGCGATCCTAGTGAGGCAACCTTAGCTTAAACGGCGTTGTAGTAGTTCCAAGCACTTCTTTAAAATGCTTGGGAGTTTGTAGGAGTTCTCGACCAAACCTACACTTTCTAGCTTCAGTGTGCTAGTTGAAGATACCGATAAGTAGCATTTCGATGCGAACATTCCAAATCTCAACCCTCAAGTAAATGCGAGCATAAGTTAGTTAGTAGAATGGGCAAGGAGTTTACAGAGCCGAGTCGTTAGATTAGTAGTAATTGTTTAAGCGGGCCGTGCGTATAGAGAACTCCATCGCTAACTGCGAGGATATCCCACGCTGAGATTCAGCTTTAGCTGTCAAAGTAGTAGGGTAAGAGGGGCAGTAAGCACTATAATGATAATACGACATAGGAGATTAGCAATTAATAAATACACTGATTGCGAACTGCAGACTTGGAGTCAGTATAAAAGCTAAGCAAGTTCAAGTGTTGCGAAATAGGCCAGCGATAATCAGTCAAGCCTGTAACAATCCTTCACCTCTGACTTATTTAAACAGTAGTTTGCAGATGCATTTAGGTTGCGTAATTTAGCTAACTTTTTCCATAGCCTCTCTGCTTCTACGACTCGAGTGGTCTACGCAGTTCCGAGTGAACATAAGAACCATGCCAACGTAGCGAGTATAAAAACTTAAAAAGCTGATAAGTCTTTCCGCACGTAAGCACAGCACATAGGGAATAGATGCGTATAATACCTATGAAAGCAAAAAAGTATATTTTTTCAACCGAGCCGAAGTGCTCGGTTTTTTTATCCCACCGAAATTAACATCAAAAATTTCAGCATATCTTAAAATAGTTCTTGACATGACCTCATAAGCGTGATATAATATATCTATATTAAAATTTTGAAGTCAGAAGGAGGAAAAAATGGCACAAGTAAATACAGAATATCTCGCAGTAATGCAAATGGATAATGTCGAATTACTGGCGAAAAGGCAGGAATTGACACACACAGGCAAACTAATACGCAAAGAAATTGAGCGTAGGAAGAAGTGTGGAAACTACTGGAAAGGCCCTCACCAAACATGGAACTTGGGTAGCGAAGTCATTGAAACGCCTTCAACAGTCGGCACAGTCAGAACATACACAAAAGGGAGTAGATAATGCGCTTTTGGGGTATATTTGACAAAGGGCAACCTAGCGACCAAAGTGGAAAAGAGTTTAAGCAGGACACAGATGATGGCCTGCTTTACTTCCACACACATGGCTTATTTGAAGTGCTAAGCGCAGTAGAAAAGTTCTATGAGTGCGAAATCTATGGTATTTTATGCCTAGAGGACACAGTAGAAAATCTACGCCATTATATAGAGTTTGAGGAGTGCGGAGACAATCCAAGTTTCATATGCTCTATTGATGATGTGCCTAAGAGCTTAATTATCGAAGCACATAAGTATGCAGTCAACAAAGTAGAGTATCAAGACTATGAAACTATGCTAGATGTTGTAAACGAGTATATAGTAGAAAGGCTAAGATGACATATAAGATAAATTGGGATAGTATGTGGCAACCCCACAAGTATTATCCCAAGCACTTTAAAACAAAACGAGAGGAGTTTATGTATCGCCTCCATAATGGAATACATACAACAAAGCACATGGAGGAAGTGCTAAAGAAGTTTCCCCAACATAAGTATAAAAACGAAATATTAGCAGAATTAAAAAGGAGGAATAATGCCAGCAAAATTTAAACCAAGTGAAAGAGTCTACGCGAGGAACGCAAGAGGTGCGCGTATGAACACGCAAAACGAAAAGAAAAAGTGGAAGCATCACTATTTAAAGTGCCAAAGCAAAGAAACTATCTTTGAGGCAATCAATAGTAGCAGAACTAAACCTAAGCACAAACAGAAGTTCTTAAACGAGCTTACACGCAGAGGTATCAAAGTTGTATGGGAGGTGCCTAGTGACAGTTGAATTAACACAGGCGGAGTATAAAACCTTCGAGCGTAAAGTAGCGAACATATTCCTAAACACAGGCACGCAAATAGACTATGAAGTAGCAGGACGAAATAAACGAAAAGTTAAGGTCACGCTAAAGAAAGACTATGATATTGAGTGGTTAGACGAAAATTCTAAGGGAGTGCGATAATGGACTTCACAGTATTAACTCTAGTAGCAATGTTTCTTATCTATATGTATTTTAAGAACGACAACGATAGGTATAGCTAATGAAGAAACTAATGGAAGCAATATGGGGCGACTATGAGCCCGGCTTAGACACAGTCTTACTTAGTATGGGATATATAGTATTAGTAGTATTTCTATGGATATCAGTAGGTAATCTATGGGTAAGTTAATACATTTCCCTAACTCTGCACAGCGAGTAGGACAAAAATATAGACAAGAGGAGATTGGGCGTATAACCCAACTCCTTAGGCTGTGTGATGAGGATATGCAAACGATTGTTGAACAGATTGAGCAACTAAATGATGAGTTGCAAATTCTAACTAAAGAATACGAAGGCATGATAGAAAGATTAAATGAATTAATAGCAGTAGAAGGAGAACCAAATGATAAATGATTATGCTAAATTTGTAGACACTACTACAAGTAACGCGAGCAAAGATACTTCAACACTAATAAGCAGGCTAGATAATCTGCGTGGCGACACATGGACTAAAGGTAGCGAAAGTGGAGAAGCTATGCAAGTAGCTCGATTAATGACTTCTGTTATCGGCATGATGGCTGAGAGTGGAGAATTCGCAGAAGTAGTAAAGAAAAAAATATTCCAAGCTGATACAAAGTTCTCAGATGATGAGATATTTCACATGAAGCGTGAGTTAGGCGATGTATTATGGTATTGGGTTCAAGGTTGTATTGCTTTAGGTTTCACTCCTGAAGAAGTAATGCAAGAAAATATAAAGAAATTAGAAAAACGCTACCCCAACGGCTTTGAGGTTGTTAGGAGTGAGGTGCGCGAGCAAGGAGATATATAATGGCAAATCACGTTTATTTTAGTATCCATCTTAACGCTAGTGAAGAAGCAGTAAAAAATCTAAATAATTCATTGGCGACAGAGATGGTCGAAGTAAAAACAACATGGGGAGGCGAACCACTAGAACCGCCTTATCACTCATACAAAGAATTAAAAGAGCTAGAAGTTCAACCCTTTATGGCAAGTGCAAATCCTACATTTGATAGTGATGGCTATCTTGAAAATAGCTGGGATTGGTATGTAAACAATATTGGAGCGAAATGGTGTAATCTTGAAGATTGGAATGACGACTATTTTAGTGGTTATTCAGCATGGAGCCCACCTATTGGAATGGTAGAACACATAGTAGCTTATCTAGGTCAATGGGATGAAGACGCAACTGCATATATGACATATGAAGATGAATTTCGCAACTTTGTTGGTATCGCAGACTTTGGCGTAAACTCAGAAGGCGAGGGTTATTCTGATTATGAGGAGTTAGATGGCGATGATATTCACAATGAATTGAAGAAAAAGTTCGGAAATGAAGTAGAAAGTGAGAACTTTTGGGACAAAACCTATGAAATTGATGGTGAAGAAGTCTGTCCTAATGAGTGGCTAGATGATTTAATCTATAGCTACTTTGAAAACAGGAGTCTATAGTGCTAGAATTTATATGGAACACATTCGCATATTTAGGCATAGTATCTTTTCTATGTTTATGTATCGCAGGTTACTTCATATGGGAGAATTTGAAGTGACGCAGTATGATGAGATAGTAGGAATGCAGAAAATGCTACTAGAAGCAGAGGAGTGGGCAAAAGGTGTAGCATGCATTCATGCCCACAGTTTAAGTTCTATGCATTATGATACTAGACCTGAGGATACTGATGGGAAGCGTGTAATAGATGTAGAATATAATAGTGGCATTATTGAAAGATGGCAAGATAATAAAATTATTCACACTTTTGGTGAGAGGCTAGAAGGAGCTGAATTAGTAGATAAGTGGAGAAGCAAAACATGAATGTAAATAAACACATTATGGAACAGATTTGTGAGGACTTTGAGTATAGAACTATAGTGCTAGAAGAATCTGAGTTAACGGCTATGAAAGTATTATGTAAGGAGTGGTCAATGACTCCTATGGAAATGAATGATATTGTTGTAGCGTGGAAAAAGAAAATAGAGGACATTGACGTAACAGGCGATTTAGGAGAATTTATATGAGCGTAAATTATACAGCAGAACAAGTCAAGATGATGACTGTAGCATATACTGAAAATCCTAGTAGAGAAACAGTAGAAAAACTAAGTGAAGATTTAGATAAGAGTATAAAATCTATAATTGGGAAACTTTCTAGAGAAGGAGTCTACAAGAAAACAGTATATAAGACTAAAACGGGTGAGACGCCCGTCACAAAGAAACAAATTGTGCAAGATATTGCAGATTTGTTAGAAATTGATTATAAGGACTTGGCGGGGTTGGTAAAATCTCCCAAGCCAGAATTAAAGAATTTATTAGGAGGGCTAGGACATTATGACAGCTTGGAAAAAGAGAATAGTTGAGCTACTCCCAACAAATAGTAAAACTAGAGAAACTATAGCAAAGAGAGGAAAATATTATATGGTCGAGAAAGAGCCAAGAGTTCACCCAGACCACGGCATGATAATAACACTTTATGATGACGATAGCTATAGATTTTCGACTTCTGTGAGGAACATTCGATTCCCACAACCAGATGAGTTCAAGGACTTGTAGCGGGGTTATAACACCTCGTTATGAGTCTAAAGGCTCAATCTTCTTTCTCTTAATCTAGGGATAATTTGCATATGAAGTGTAATAATTGGGATAATTGTATAAGACCTTTTAAAGATATAGGTCAAAAATAGATTGCGAATTGGACGCAATTGTAGTAACTTGTTGTGAAATTGGTAATTGTAATTCTTTAGAAATACCCGATACGGATTGAATTACTTTCATTGGGTAAGATATGATTGATATAGATTATATCGTTATCACTCACTATACAAAGAAGATTTCAAGGTAAGCTCTTCCATTTACATTCCAGAGCTTCTATTGAGATGAAATCTCATTGTAAGTTCGTTTCGTGAAAAGTGATAATTATTTGGTTTATCTAATCATCATAATTTATGATATTATTATATCACAATTTTAGCAAAAAATCAAATACTATTTTTCCTAGGGGTATGATTTGATGTATTCGGATAGGTCTTCAGAATGTGAAAATAATTTATTTTTTTGATTGTGAGTCGAAGAATGAAGTATTTATCTCCATCTAGCGTGACGTCCCCTTCTAATAAACTCGGCTTTTTCCTTTTTGAGAGCTCGGTCTTTTCGTCTAACCGCTTCTTGCTTTTTTCTTCTTCTCTTTTGGTTCGGCTTTTCGTAAAATTCTTTCTTACGAACATCATCTTTGATTCCAGCATTCTCGCACTTCTTACGGAAGATACGAAGTGCTTTCTCGAAACTCATATTATTTGTTGTTACTTTTGGCATATTTCCTTAATTTCTTTTCTCTTTGTATTCGCTTTTCGTTTGCCACATTCAGGTCTATAACGCCAGACTCTTGTAGTAAGTTAATGAGTGCTTGAACATCACCAACTTCTTCTGAAAGACATTGAATTTCAGTCTTTCCGCCATTGTGTCTGTATATTTTAGAACATGCCTGAATAAACTCTCCAGCTTCTTCCATAGCAACTATGAGTAAGTGTGTTTTATAGTCTACTCTTGACATATACCTTCTGCACGGGTTAAACGATAAAGGTCATTTGCAATATTATTTTGATTATCACAAGTGGCTTGAACGAATCGCTGTACCCACGCCATATCATATACAAAGTCAGGGTCACTTATATTGATTCCCATTTCACTGCACTTGTATACTAGCAAGTTCATTAGTTCTACTACTTGTTCTTCTGAATCCGTTTTTCTCGGAAAGTGTATTATATTACTCATTATCTTTAATCCTATTAAATGTCCACCCTCGTTTACGAAGGTAGTGTACTTGCGAAGTTATTGAACTGGGACTTCGATTTAACTTCGCTATGATTTCCTCTATGGGCAACCGATTGTAATTATCTTTGAGATACTTACGTTCGCTATCAGCCCAGTGTCCTCTTTTATAGTTCATATATATATTATATCAAAACAAGTATCAAATGTCAAGAACTATTTTTGTCTTGTAGTTCGAAGAAAATTGATAGAGTAAATCTATAACTAGGTGCTATGTGCGAAGCAGGTCTTATTGAATGTGGGTGGTGCCCATCAAAGATAACAGCTCTATTTGGTTCATAGGAAATTACTCTATTATCTTCGCCTTTATCGCCATAAAAGATAGTTTCGCCATACCATTCTTCTCTCCATTCAGGGTTGAGATAGTATAAAAACACACGAGATTCGTTCCCGTGCGTATGACGAAAGTTGATTGATGAAGGAGTAGTAAGATTAATTACCCCTTTTTGAACTTCTAGACCTTCTAGTTCAGGGCAAGTATCAAAATAATGTTGAAGTTCTGACCACTGAATTTTAGGAAATTCCATGTGTAAGCATGGATACTGCCTATTCTCGATAGTGCTAGTATCGTCCCAACCAATTTGATAATGCCCAGTAACCGCTAACGAATATAGCGTAGTCATCTGGTCAATGTCCATAAAATTATCATAAATTTTTATCATACGCATAGTATAACATATTCCTGAGCATTTGTCAAGAACTAAATTTAACATTGTTGTAAATATCTCTTGACAGATGGTGTAAATTTTGATATAATATATATTCAAATGGAGAATTTTAATATGATTGAACAAGATATCGCATACTTAATTTTACTAGTAATTGCAGTAAGTTGTAGCTACTATAGTGGGAAAAGAGAGGGAATCTCTACCACGCTAGACTATATGAGAAGTAATGGACACATTGATTTCGAGGACTAAACAAAAAATAGTTCTTGACTTTCGGTATTAATTTTGGTATAATATACTATAGAGAATGAAATAGGTTCATTCTCGTTTAACGCGTCTACACCGAAAGGGTAGGCAATTATTACCGAAAGGAATATTGGAGAATAAAAATGAGTATTGATTTAAGTAAATTTTGGCTTGGACTAGATGTGCCCACTATGCCGCATTATACGGAAAGTGCATATCCTAGATATAACATAATCGAATGTAATGGTGATTATCGTATAGAAATCGCATTGCCAGGTTGGAGTAAAGAGGAACTTGAAGTTATCGCTGATGGCGAAGAACTTCATGTTAAGGGAAAAAAGGAACGCAAGTTAAATGATGGCGAACAGTTCGTGCATCAGGGACTTAGTTTAAAATCTTTTGAACGAAGATTTATTCTAAATTCTGAATTACAAGTAGACTCTGTTAACAAATCAAATGGTTTATTAACAATCTCTCTGTCTAGAACGCCGAATTCTAAAAGACAAATATTAGAAATAGTGTAGTTCGCTCCAGTTTCCAAGAGGCAATCTTGGAGTATATAAATGGAACAGATTAAAAAATTTGTAAAAACGGAGAGACAGAAGCTAGATATTGAAACCACAAGTAAGTTCATAGAGGCATTTGCACAGATAGTATTACTATCATTTGTAGCAAGTGTATTAGTGAACACATATTTATGGCTTTACTAGCAAATTGTCTAACAAAACTTGGGTGCCTCCTCAAAAAGAGGCACTCATTTTCTTACAGGAGAAAAAAATTGAAAACATCACAAGAGGGCATAGCCCTTATTAAAAAATTTGAAGGCTGTGAATTAACAGCTTACCAATGTTCAGCAGGTGTCTGGACAATCGGCTACGGCCATACAAAAGATGTAGAGGAAGGAGATGAGTGGAGTCAAAACCATGCAGAGCATATGCTCGAAGTGGAGCTGGAAGAGTATGAAGGCTATATAAATGACCACGTTACCTGTCCTTTATCACAAAATCAATTCGATGCACTAGTATCATGGGTTTATAACTTAGGCTCATCGAATTTACTCGCATCAACACTGCTAAAAGTATTAAACAAAGGCGACTACGATGGTGTTCCTGCACAAATCAAAAGATGGAATAAAGCAGGCGGAAAAGTTCTCGAAGGACTTGTTCGTAGACGAGAAGCCGAAGCATTATTGTTTTTAAACAAAGAATGGTATGAAGTTTAAGATTCCCGAGGCATTACTGCTTCAAGCACAACAGCACGCAAAAGAAAGAGGAATGTCTATAGAGGAATATATAGCAGAATTCATAGGAATGGTAAAAGATGAACAAGATAAAAAACTTAATGAAAGACATGAAGAACTGGCTAATAAGTCTGTTCACGACAAGGTATAAGCTAACAGTTAGTTATAATAATACTTTTGGCGATGCAGATGACCAGACTTTTATTGTCCGTAAATTCTTAACTAAAAAAGATAAATACATTAAGTTCAGAACTTGGGAAAAAGAAATCGTAGAGATTCGTGGTGCTGACGGATTAAACTACAGAATAGAGGAGATATAATGAATCAGTTTTTTGCAGGAGCAATATTAGCTTTAGGGATTGGTTGCTATTGGTTATATACCGAAAATGAAACATTAAAAGCAAACAATGTAAAGTTAGAGTATGCTGTTGAAGAACAAAAACAGACTATAGCCACTATAAAAGAACAGTATGAAAAACAAGGACAGTCATTAATGAACATGACTCGTCAAAATGCTCAGATAGAAAAAGAAAAAGCTGAGTATCTATCAATATTTGCCAGACATAATTTAGATGTACTTGCGCTTAAGAAGCCTGGCATGATAGAACTAAGATTTAACAATGCAAGTGAATCCGTAATGGAGGGACTAGAAGATGATACAGAAGCACTTTACGAGCTTAACAATCCTAACACTAGCGATTAGTGGTTGTTCCTTACTACCTTCTAAACAAGTAGAAATAGTAAGCAAACCAATGCAAATAGATATTATGCAACCCACATTACCAAGACCGCTAGAATTAACTGCCCCTAAGTGGCATGTAGTGTCAGAAGCAAGGATAGTAAATCCATGTAAGAGAACTATACCTTTTGAGCCTAAAAAGTTCAATGAAGAAGGCGTAGAACAATTCAAAAGACCAAAGACATGCAACCTAGATGAAAGAGAAAACCCAGATTGGCCAGAAGGATATACCTACTTAGACAAGTTCTTAGATGAAATGAAAGACCAAAACAACGGAGAAGTTGTATTTGTTGCTACTAGTGTAGGAGATTATAAAGTAATGGCAGAGGATATGCAAGAACTGAAAAGGTATATCAAGCAGATGGGAGAAGTAATAGTATATTATCGAGAGGTAACGACCAATGATAAAGAAACTAATTAGTTTTTTCACTACTAAATATGCAGTCACAGATACCGACCTAGAGAAAAGAATAGTAGCCTTAGAAAAGATAGCTCACCCTAAATGTGGGCTAGAAGGCTTTGATGGCTATCAACCATTGATAGATAGAATAGATAAATTAGAAGTAGTAGTAGGAACATTAAAAAAGAATGAACATTGATAGTGAGAACTTAAAAGAATTATTAGATAAGGGTGTCGTTGAGATATCCTTCATTAGTTTAAATAGTGGTATGGTTCACTCGAGAGAGTTTACAACCTGTGAGAAACTAATGCCGGTACCAAAACATATCAAATCATACTCAGGTGACAAGATTATCTGTTATGATGTAGAATTTAAAAGATGGGACGACATTCAAGTCGACACCATAGAGAGTTATAAAACTTTGGAGAAATTATAATGTGGGAAATATTTAATTTGCCAACAACAATATTTATAGTTGTGTTTAACCTATTAATATGGAGCGGCCTAGCATACGGCATATTTGTCGCTGGGAAACACTTAATAAATAAGTATGAGTTATTCTAAACAAGTAGTAGAGAGATTCGAATCTGTATTACAAAACCCTGAAAAACATTCTGTAGGGCGATTTGACCCTAATGAGCCCAATGTTGCAACAGGAATGGTAGGCGCACCAGCGTGTGGCGATGTCATGAAATTGCAACTTAAGCTTGAGGCAGGCACCGAACGCATAACAGATGTGAAATTCAAAACTTACGGATGTGGTAGTGCGATTGCTTCTTCCACAACATTCGTAGAATTTTTAAAGGGTAAAACATTAACGGAAGCAAAAGAAGTAAAGGACAAAGATATTGCCGAAATTCTAGAACTTCCTCCGATTAAATTGCATTGTAGCGTTTTAGCGGAAGGAAGTATAAAAAAAGCTATCGAGGATTGGGAGCGCAAACAAGCGCACCGCTTACACAATCAAACATAGCACGCATACGTTAAGTATGAAAGGAGAGGAGAATGTTAGAATTCATTCAATGGGTTATAGCATGGGTACAAGTAATACCTTGGTTAGTGATGGGAGCGTCACTAGTCGCAGCTTTAACTCCCACACCTGTAGATGACGGGATTGTCAAAAAACTCTACAAAGTACTAGATTGGGTTGCACTCAATGTAGGAAAAGCAAAGGACTAAATAAATGTCCAGCACAGTAGATAACGACAGGAACGAAGTCGAAATTGACCTTGATAAGTATATGAGCCTAATCGAAAAACTCGATATGGCAGAAGATACTATTAAGGAAATGCAACTAGAGGCAGCTGATGCCAAGAAGAGACTAGCTCCGCCTAAAAGAAAGTTTATAGACTTATTCTTAGATGATAACGATATAAACGAGAAAGCGATAATTGGATTTATCTCTTTCGGATTTATGGCAGTCTTCGCCGTTTGTGACTTAATTACTGCATTTTATGGTAAGGATTTATTGTTTTCGGACACAATCTATACCTCTTTAGTAGTAGTAACTTTGGGAGCATTCGGTATCTCAGAAGCTGGAAAAGCCTTTGGTGGGAAATAAAAACAGTTCTTGACAAGTGGTTAATTTTTTAGTATAATATATACTATATGAAAAAATCAGAAGAACAAAACGAAACGGCAATCGACAACTCCTCTAATGAGCGAGAAGACGGTTGTCGTTTTTTTGTGGAGTAACCCTAATGAACTTATTTTATTTAGATGAAGACTTAGACAAATGCGCGGAAGCTCATGTTGACAAACACATTGTCAAGATGCCGCTAGAAGTAGCTCAGATACTATGCACTAGCATTTGGATAGATAAGTTTCTAGGCTTCGTTCCTCGAGCCCTCAATGCCGAAGAGCGGGAGGTGCTTAATAAAGAGAAAGCATTAATTAAACACTTACCTCCAGAGGAACGACCTTTAACTCCATACTTACCTATGATGTATAACCACCCATGCACAATATGGGCAAGGTCATCATTAGACAATCATGAGTGGACACATTGCTATGGCAATGCCTTGAATGATGAGTATAGGTATAGATATGGCAAAGAACATAAGTCTATACATGAAGTAGTAAACAATCTTCCTGAACCAGTAAACATGAAAAGAGTAGGTTTTACAGAGTTCGGTCTAGCAATGCCAGACGAACTAAAAGATTATGATAATCCAATACAATCGTATCGTGACTATTATCATCTTGATAAAGCTACTTTTGCTTCTTGGAAGTTTAGAGATAAACCACATTGGTGGAATGAAGACTACGCAGACTATGAACAGAGGATAACAAGATAATGGATTGGACACTAGTATTAAATAATTTAATCGGTTTTGCCATAACAATATTTATGGCTTGGTTTGCGTGGGAGTCTACTTTAATAGTAGAGGAGCGTAACAAGGCTAGGAGAAAAGCAAGGGAGAAATACAATGAAAGGAAGAAAAAATCCAGTAGCTAAAAATTTAAACAAATTTAATAAGCCAACCACTCACGCTGACAGAAAAAAGAAGTTAGCGCGTGGTTATGTTAAACATAAAAACGAGGAAATAAATGAAAAAAATTACGATTTACAGTAAGCCAGATTGTGGATACTGTGTGATGGCAAAGAACTTAGCAGAGCAACGGGGTTGTGAAGTCGAGTATCTTAGTATGGGTGAAGACTATTCACCACAAGAACTTATGGAAACATTTCCAGGAGCCAGAACATTTCCTCAGATTATTTGTGATGGCGAAAAAATTGGGGGATACGCCGCATTAGTGGAGGTATTAACCGATGAAGTATAAATTTAGTGAA
>Ga0209404_10001950_pt1 | contig 13248 bp, 5 predicted proteins | sample TroAtlMetagenome_2_FD_187447 | JGI IMG/M metagenome (GOLD analysis project Ga0209404, IMG submission 187447) | Marine eukaryotic phytoplankton communities from Atlantic Ocean - Tropical Atlantic ANT8 Metagenome (SPAdes) (version 2) | ecosystem: Environmental > Aquatic > Marine > Oceanic | place...
CGACCACTCCCACCAAAGATCCTGATGGTATTTTGAGCGAGATGTTTCTGAGGGTGGGGGGCTTCACCTCCGCCGGCGTTTCTTCGTCGGGCTTCGGCGCCTGGCCGCCTTCTACTTCAGTAGGTTTCTCGAGCGACCACGCAAAAGAACCATCTTTCATCACAACGGCGTGCTCTTCCGAAGACCCGCTTGCGTTCTGCGTAAGCTCGGGCGCGACCAAAAACTTGGCCATGCGCCGCGCTGACACTCTATATGTGAGATAAGTGATCAGACAGAACGGCAGGAACGCTAATGGTAATCTCAACAATGCAAACAAAGCCAACGTCGAAAAGGCCGTCGACGCATCTAAAGATCTACCAAGTTTACGCGTATAGTACCAGAAGATGAGCACGGGCTGGAAGATGGGGGCGCCCAGCATGATCACCGCGAATCCTAGCCCTATGATAAACCCCTGCCGCCACAGCACCTTGGACTCGTTGTCTCGCAACGCCATGACCTTCTTGAGGAACGGCCGCTCCCAGGCTAAGTACTTTACTACTCGAACGCCACCCAACACTTCGTTCATGACTTTGACGCGCTTGTCGGCATGTCTAAGGTACTCTTTTTGATATTTCAAGTAAGGTATAAATACTAGGAACTGTAACGGTACGATGGCCAACATGAAACCCAGACCAACTAACGTACACTGCCAGCCCAGGATGTTATTTAACAGTAAAAGACATAGCGTGATAATGACAGGTCCGGAGAAAAGGATACCGATGAATAGGAGTAACCGTTGCACACTGAAAGCATCGACCGAAAACAACGTGACGATTTTGCCCGTGTCGTACTCCGCTCTTGCGGTAGGTGACAATCTCAGAGCTTTTTCGTATAAAGCTAAACTAACAGCAGAGTACATCTGCGAGCCAAAGTGCACCATGCACGTGTCGTACCTCGAGCGGCATAAGCTCCCAATGGTCGGGGCTAGGTACAAGGCCGCGACGATGGTCCACTGGGCCCTCTGCGACAAATTGCCTCGGCCCTCGAAATGTTTTACTAGGATGTTCAGACATACCGCTGGGACTAATTGCAACACACCCTCAATGAAATAACATAACAAAGCAGTGAAAAACCGCAAGTAGCCGCCGTCCAGAGACCTCAGCTGCGCGCCGAAGAGGTCCGGGGTGCCTCCGTTTTTCATCGCTTTGTCGGCGAGGGGGTCCCAGGCCTTCCTGAAACGTTGCGAAACGTTGGCGGCCTGGTCCGACGGGATGGGCCGGCCCATGTCCCGCAACGTAATGTCCGAGCCTTTTGCGAGTAATGGTGTCAGGAAGTGTAAGGTCAAACGGTTCGCGCAGCCCGCCGTTTCTTCTCGAGAAGGCCTTTTCGCCGCTTCTTGGATCTCCTCAATAGTAACGAGCTTCATCATGGCCGTCTCCTGCTCGGTCATCTTCGACTTCGCGGCCATGCTTGACGTTGAACGCTCAGCGCGCTTTGTTGATGTTCTTTCTTTCTACGTTTCGACCGCGCGCGGGTGCGAGGCGGTGTCGCGGTGTGACTGGTGCGTCCGGCGAAACAAATGCCGCGTCGCGCGTCGCGCGGGCGGCCGGAGAACGCGCTGGCTTGTTGAACGCGTGTAGCAGCTAGGCTAGGGCGCAGCAGCTCGTCCGAGCCGCTTGCACTTGAAGTGAATATCACTACTAGCTCCTGCACTACTGCAACGTGTGCTCGTCTGTCCTATACGACCGACAGGACGTGTTCATTTACACAGTCACAAAATGCTTGCTAGTGTCTCACAACCGCTAGCAGCCGTCGAACGTTTACAGGAGCAGAGGAAGCTATCTGACAGGAACGGATCCCTAGATCGTAGTGGCCTCGTTTCAGCTTGCGGCGGCCGCGCCGGTGCCTGTTAGACGAAGCCTGATAAAAGCTCGTACGCGACGCTGGCGTGCGTTAGCTTGATAAGGGCCAACGCACAGAGCAGACTGACGGTACGCTTACGCGGTGCCAGCATACCGTTCCCACAGTCCATCACGACAGGATAAAGAGATAAAGAGGCTGCCCACACAATGCTGCTCACGCCGGACCGCCGGCTGCCCCGCAGCGACCTCGATAGCCCGTTCGCCATGGACATTCTTGGTGAGAAGGGGGAGTGGCGCGGGTTGTCGGCGTCGCCGGCGGCGCGCTACCGCGCCTCGTCGCCCATCTTCTCGCCGCTCGAGTCGCCGGCGCCGCCGCGGAGCCCGCCGCCGCCGTCACCACCGATGCCGACGCTCAAGCAAGTGGCCTCGCGGCGCACCGAGCCGGTGCTGCCGCCGCCGGTGCCCGACGACGCGGAACAAAAACGCCGCCGCCTGACGATGAACGCCATCGCGCGGGCCGCGCGGCGCCGCGACGGCGCGCGCGTCGTGGGCAACGCGATGCGGCGCCTCTCGGGGAAGCAGCGGGACGCGGCCTTCCGCCGCTGGCACGTGTTATCAAAGGACGAGCAGTGCGAAGAGCAGGAGGAGCGGTCCGACAAGGTCAACACGCTGCTCCAGGCCGTGCGCCAGCTCGAGGGCCGGCTTGCCAACGCATTATCGGCGCAGCAGGATGTGAATAAGGCGGGCGCGGCGCGGCTCGCGTCGATCTTTCGGAATAGAGAAAGGCGCGCCGTGCGCCACGCGTGGTTGAGTTTGAGAGCTACTATGTACGTCGCGGTCGACGTGGCCGCGTATAAAGCCATGGAGAAGGAGCGGCGCGAGGCCGAGGCGGCGCGGATCCAAGCGGTGCGGAACGCCGCGGAGCACCAGATCGCGCTCGACGCCGCGGACGCGGCGCGCGCGGCCGCCGAGCGGAACAACGCGAATATCGTCGAGGACGCGCGGGCCCAGCTCGACGCCGCCGAGGTACGCGTACGGCGCGCCGCCGACGGATTGGAGGCGGCGCACGCGGAGCTCGACGCGGCGCGGAGCGAGACCGAGGCGGCGAACGACGCGGCCGAGGACGCGACGGCCATCGCTATCGAACGGGCCGAGCGCATCGACGAGCTCGAGCGGTCGCTGGCGGAAGCGGTGGCCCTGCAGGTGGCGCGGGCGGAGCTCGAGGAGAGGTTAGCAAGGGAGCGCGACGCCGCGCTGGCGGGATTAGATACAGCGAAGCGCGACCACGACGACGCTTTGATGAGGGAGCGCGACGCGGCGCGCCGAGCGCGCGACGCCGTGCGGTGCGCCCACGACGACGAGCTTTCCGAACTACAGGGCGCCGCCGCGGCCCGCGAGCGGAAGGACGCATTGTATCGCGCGGCGATGGTCTCGAGCGCCCGGCGCAGCGGCGCGTCCTTCTGCTTCATGGTGCTGCGGCGGTGGCGGAGAGGGCGCGTGGCCTTTGCCTGGCGCTCGTGGGCCGACGCGACGGCGCGCCGCCGCGTCGCGCGCGCGAAGGCGGAGAGATTTATACGACGCCTCGAGCACAAGCGCGCGGCGAGGGCCTGGTCTTTATGGGAGGCGGAGGCCCGCGACCGCGCGGAAAAGCGGCGGCGCGCCTTGGAGACGCTCCTCAACCGCCGGGCATCAAACGTGCTCGGCCAGTGGCGGCGCTCGGCGGCGGAACGGCGGCGCCAAAACATGGCCCTGGAGGCGCTCGTCAAGCGCCGGGCATCAGACGTCTTGGGCCAGTGGCGGCGCCGCGCCACAGAAAAGAGGCGGCAAAGCATCGCCCTCGAGGCGCTCGCGAAGAAGCGCGCTTCGAACATCGTGGCGCGCTGGCGGCAGCACGCGGCGGCGACGGCGCGGACGAAGAGCGCGGTGCGGCGGCTCGCGCGGTGCCTGCGCGGGTGGCTGCACCGCGGCACGTACCGCGCTTTCGGAAAGTGGCGGCGCGCCGTGATCCACGAGGGCGTGCTCGAATATGTGGGGCGGGCGCAGAGCGCCGGCCAGCCCGACGTGCGGCGCCTCTCGAGCGCTGTGTCGAACGTCGACGGCTTCACGCTCGTCGAGGGCGAGGCGACGCCGCTGACCTTCAAGGGCCGGCCGATGCTGCGCGTCACGGCACTCTTCGAAGGGGAAGGAGGCGGGCAACGTCCGCGGCCGTCCGCCGGCCGGCCGCTCGACACCATCGCGAACCTCGCGCGGACGTCGCGGCGGACGCCGCGACCGACGCGGACGCCGCGGGCGCGGGCGGCCAACGTACGGAGGACGTGGGGGGAGTGATTAAGAGAGAGCTGGACTCTTTGCGCCCTTTCTGATTCGAAAACTTGATAGTTATGGGGATAAAAGAAGTTAGAGCAAGAAATGTGAGGAAAGCACTGATGCGATATTTACTAATGTACCGGCGCATGCGGTACATCATGCGGTACATTAGTATTTCAAGTTCACGCGATGACACAGCACGCGTCGCAGTGTTCTTCTAGAGTCGAAGGCTGCCTCCGGACAGGTTTACTGCTCTTGAAGGCTTTCGCCCCTTCGAACATACCAGAAAACTTCCAGCCTCTTCCAATAGACCAGCTGCCAAGGGGTTGGTTGAACGACGAGGCTTCGGCGAACATCGAGTACATATGCGTGACTTTGTCGACCTGCCAGTCGTTCAGCGGTTGGTTGAACGCCGAGGCGCCGTGGAACATCTCTTGCATATTCGTGACGTTGCCGACCCGCCAGTCGTTCAGCGGCTGATTGAACGCCGAGGCGCCCTGGAACATCCCGCCCATATAAATGACCTTGTCGACGCGCCAGTCGCCGATCGCTTGGTTAAACGATTGATTTCCGCCGAACATCCCCAACATGTTCTCCACGTTGCTCACATCCCAAATTCCGATGGGTTGGTTGAACGCCATGTGGCTGTTTGGGTCAGCTACCCAACTTTGGCCATCTTCATCGCTAACCATTTTCAGATCACAGTGAAACATGTAGCCCATATCGCGGACGTTGCCGACGTTCCAACTGCTGATGTCTTGGTTAAAGGACTCGGCAGCGTGGAACATATAGGCCATATGAGTGACGTCGTCGACCCTCCAGTCGCTAATTGGGTGGTTGAATTTCTTGGCGCCCTTGAACATCGAGTGCATATTTGTGACGTTGCCGACGCGCCAGCTGCCCAGCGGCTGGTCGAACGACCTGGCGCGCTCGAACATGTGGCCCATATTCGTGACGTTGTCAACTCTCCAGTCGCCAATAGGTCGGTTAAAGGACGATGCGCCTGAGAACATATATTTCATATCCGTGACCTTGTCGAGCTTCCAGTTGCCGATGGGTTTGTTGAATTTTTTCGCGCGGTTGAACATGTGACTCGTGTTTTTCACGGCCTCAAAGTTGCTCCACTCACCGACTGGTCTGTTAAAGGACTTAGCATCAATAAACATCCCTTCCGTGGTCTCGACGTTGCCGACGCTCCACGAAGTGATGTCTTCATTAAATTTATCGCATTCTGCGAACATGTATGCCATTGATGTTACAGAAGAGGTATCCCAGCGGCCAATATTTGCTCCTGTGAAGGATCTGCAGCCTGCAAACATGTCAGACATGTCGGTGACCTTGGAGGTGTCCCACGCGCCGAGGTCCTGGTTAAAAGCCATGCCTTTTTTCCCACGAAACTTTTCATGTCCGAACATCTCCTTCATCGTCGTTACACTTGAGGTATTCCACGCGCTGATGTCGTCGTTAAATTTACGCGAACCAAAGAACAGCCTGCTCATGTCCGTGACTTGGCTCGTGTTCCACGTTGAGATGTGCGGCAGGTCCTTTTTCTTACCTTTGCACCAGAGCTTCACCCACTCTCGCAGCGTCTCGTTAGTCAGGGGCGGGCCTTGATCTACCACTCCCTCGAGGACAACGCCCGTCGCCTCCGCCTCGCCCTCTTCGCTGCTGCGTGCCGGCACCTCCCGCTCCTCCATCTGCAGCGGCTCTCGCTGACCTTCGTGGTCGAGGAACGCGTTCGTGACAGCGACGAAGCCCGGCCAGGCCTCAAGTTCGCCCGGCGTCGCCGGATACGTGCCCCACGCAGTTCGCAACGCAGCACTCTCTGCTGCGTCGTTGTACCAACCAGCCATGCGATGGTACATTTTCTCAGCACCTGGCTCCGCCATGGACCCACCCTTGCTTGCAGAGCTTGGCAGGCTGCCTCGCGCACACAAAAACGCGGCGAGACTCTCACTCTCTCCCGCTCTTGCTATCTGACGCAGCCCGACTAGCTATAAGCAGCGCGATTGCACGCTCCGCGAGCGCGGGAGATGGTCTCGCGACCTGCGCGAGGCGCAGTCGAGGCATAGAACCCGCACGGACAAGTCCCAGAGCCGCACGTATCGGTTTGACCCGTCTTTCAAGAGCTAGCGAACTCTGAACGCGGGCTAGGCTCGACCCCCCCTTGGGTTTACCGGTGGTTTTTGCCGTGCCAACAAACCGAACGGCGGCGTGCTGTGCACCCGTGTGCCGGTCTCATAAGCTGCCCCAAGGCTGCTGTTGCGCCGTCGAGCCGCAGCGCACTGTTTGCCAGGCAACCGCAGCTGCCGGCGCGCCCGTTCACGAGTAGCCAGCATGCCCCGCTCCCGCGACCGCTCGACCCGCGACCGACGCCGGTCCCGCGACGACAGCGACGACGAGGACATCGACGAGGTCTGGCGCGCCGGGACGACGAAGCCCCGGTCGCGGCGCCACGACAAAACAGCTAGAAGCGCCGAGTACGACGAGTTCCTGCGGACGCGGCCGGCCCCGGCGCCGACGCTCAGCCCCCGTGACAAAACCACGAGAAGTTCCTGGGACCTCGCGGCCTTCGCATCCCACAGTGTGGACGTGGACTGGGACGCCGATCCCCGAGAAGAAAGGAGAAGGGCACCGAGCGCGGGCTGGGCTACTAGACTAGCTGCGGCCCAGTCGCACGGCGGCCGAGCGCGAGAACACGACCTCACGGAGAAGCTGAAAACCTTCGGCTTCTTCGATGATTTTGACGTGGCCGCCGACACGGTGAATGACGGCGACTACTACGCGTCCGACTCGCTGGTCGCCGAGGCTAGACGGCGGCTGCGGAAGACCGATCCATCGAAGAAGGAAGTTACCACCGTGAAAGATGACAAAATTGACCCGCGCAACTTATCTGATATTGCTACCGATCTAGATGCCGCTCTGGGCACCTTGACGCAAAGGTTATCCTGTACGGACCTACTCCCGCAAGAGTCCCAGGCCTACGAGACCCCCTTGTATGACGCTACGCCTTCACATGTCGAGATGAAGGGCCCGCAGACTTTATCCCAAATCTCCGAGACGCTCGACGCGGCGTTATACACCTTCACCAAGTCCTATCAAGCGAAAGAAGCCGCCGAAAAGGCGGCCCAGGAAGAAATTGAAAAACAGCGGGGTCTCGAACGCGCCGAGATCGAGAAGGAGATCCGCGCCAAGCACTCTTTGGAGCTCATGGAGGCCGCGATCGCTTTAGGGGAGTGTGACATGAAGGTCGAAGGAGAGAGGAGGGACGACGACGCCTACCTGGGACCTATAAGAGACATGAGGAGATCGTTAGACGGCGAGGAGCCGCTGCCGCCTGCTCGTAGAGCTGCTACCTTGAACGACGCCGTCTTCCACTACCCGCCCGCGCAACCACAGAAAGTCCCGTTCCTGCCCCTCGGCGCTATGCAGGACACGAGCCTCCCTCCACCCGTGCCGCGCGTCGAGCAGAGGCCGACGGGGTCCCTGAACGACGTGTCGCAGGGCATCGGCGCCGAGCTCGACCTGGCGCTTGGTTTGATGCAGAAGCGCCTCGGTGCCGAGCAAATGGTGGCGAAAGATGGCGACGTGAAGCCCGACGCCAAACCTAAGGTTATGGAAGATCCCGAGTCGAAGGGTGAACTAGATGAAGATGAGAAGAAGAGGCTCATGAGGAAGGAGATCGAAGAATTTGAAAAACGCGTCGACGATGCGGAAAAGGCGGCGACGGCGCGAAGGGAGGCCCAGGTCGATGATTTAGGATCGGACTGCAGCTCGGAGCCGCGCGACGAGCCTGGGGATTTGGGTCTGGGCGGCGCGCGCGCTCATAGGTTCGAGACGGAGGAAAGTATAGATAGGTTCCTGGCGGCGGGGCCGGCTAGGCCGCCGCGCATTGTGGATGTGGCGGCGCGACCTAGAAGCGTCGAGCGGCCCCAGCCACTCCGGGGCTCCTTCGAGCGGTATGATGGAGGCGCTTTACAATCGCGTCGAAGCTACGAGCGGCGCTCGCGCTCCCCTCCCAGGACTTATGAAAGACGCTCGCGCTCGCCTCCCAGAACTTATGAAAGGCGCTCGCGCTCGCCCCGGGTGAGCTATCCGCAGTCGCCCTTCGCGGACCTCGCGAACATCTATGATGCCGCGCGCGACCGCCACGAGCGCGTCTCCTACAAACGCGACGATCGCGTCAGAGTCGTCGAAGAGCGCGCGACCGAGGCGGACCTGAGCGCGGCCGAGCGCCTGGAACGGGTGAAGACGCTCCGCGAGACGGTACGCAAGGACCTCCGCGGCTACGAGGATGGGACGGCGTAAGTCTACACAATTATTAGGTGATCCGCCGGCTCTTGCCGACGCCCTTGCGCACGCCCGACGCCTCTCCCCCATAGCCCTCGGCCTCGTTGCGCATCTCGCGCACCTGGCCCTTGCGCCGGACCACGGCCTTGGCGTACTTGATCTTCTTCTTGACGCGCGGGTTGCGGTACTTGTTCGTGCGGTGCGGCGCGAGGCCCTTGTTGCGCACGACGGCGCGCGACGCCGCGCGGCGGTCGTCGGCCGCCGGTGCTTCCAATTCATCTCTCCAAGACCCGAAGCGCGGCTTCACCTCGTACTTCTGGCGCTTCTTCCGTCGTCTTTCCTGGGAAGCGGCGTACAAATCGTCCTCCTCTTGAGGCGCTTCCTCTGTTGGCGTCGGCGTCGCCACGGTCGCGGGCGCCGCTAGTGATGCCGAGGCCTCCAAACTTCGTAAAGCTATCGGCAAACGCTGCGCGATCGGGTGTTGCGTCGCGTCTACTCCTTCCGCTCTTAATAATTCGTAGAATCCCGCGTCGCATAATAAACCAAGAGCTTGCTGCTCCCTCAACAATCGTAAGATTGTCGCACTTGGCTCGGCGCCCTCGACGGGCGCCTCGAGCACCTCCAGAGCTCTCTCTGCAATAGCTTTGCGGTCGACACTTTTTCGAGAGCCGCCCGTCCGCCCCAGCGCCGCAAACAAATCACCACTCTCCTCCTCCACTTCATCGTCATCCCCACCGTCCAGCGCGAAGTCGTCCTCGTCGAGCGCGTCGAGCGCCTCGCGCTGCTGGGCGCGCGCGAGCGCCTCCTCCTCGACGGCGTCCTCATCCTTTTGGCCAATTTCTAAATCGGCGGTGTCGCCGCCATAGTACGTGCGGCGCGACGCGCCCCAGTCCGTGAGGCGCTCGTCGTCGGCGTCCATCGCTGTGGCTGCGGCGTCTGCAAGTGCAGCGATGCTGGCTAACTTTTGCTGCACGCTGCAATCGATGCGCCGCTTGAGTTGTGCAATATTTTGCAGTGAGCACTGTTAACGAGCACTTTACGCTTACTGGTACCAGCGGTTAGTGGCTGCTTTTACAGCTTTTGCCTCTCGCTCTCCTGCAGCTTTTTTTTGGCAGGCAAAAATGGCCCGGCCGTAGGCCTCCCGTAGCACTGAATTTGGTGGTTGTTCCGAAACGTGCCAGCCCGATCCGACCGCTGCGAACGCGTAACGGCTGCAGAACGGGCCGCCGCGCGTGCTGGCATTGGCAGCAGCCATAAGCAGTCACAGCAAATCGCCGCGCGCGTCGACGCAGCCGCGCCGCCTAGCCATGGAGCAGCAGCGGCCGCGGCGGCGCTGCTCGCTGGCGCGCGTGCTTGTGGGCGTCGTGGTCTTCGCGCTGGTCGCCTTCGTCGCGACGCACGGCTGGCTCCAGTCGCTGCAAGACGTCGAGCGCGAGGTCGAGCACCTCTTTCATCCACACCAGATGGGGCGGGATCACTTCGTGCGCCCTCCTTCGGACGGCGCGGACACGCTGTGTGACGAAGGCGGCTGCCGCAGCGTACCGCAGCCCGAGCTCCCCGTCGAGGTGCAGACCGACGCCGACGACGCCAGTAGCCGCGTCGGGACGCGCCAGAACGTGGCCGAGCGCGTCTACTACCGACGGAGGCAGGGCGACGGCAGCACGGCGGCCGAGGCCGCGGCGCGCGCCGAGGCCGAACGCAACGCCGCCGAGGAGGGCGAGCGGACGCGCGTCAAGGCCGCCGAGGAGGCTGCCGCGCGCGAGGCGCCGCGCGAGACGCGCCACCATTATCCAAGAGAGGACGACGGCGCGATACGGGCGCGGCGAGCAAGAGAGGTGCACCTGGGCATCAGGGACGCGGGCCCGCACGCGCTCGCCACCGGCTACACGGGCAGCGACTTTGTTGAAGAGGATCATGATCCAAAGGCTCCTGAAGATTTGCAAAAACATTTCGAGGAGACCGCTGTATTGTGGGATAGGGTACGAAGGGAGCTCGACAAGCTGCCGATCCCGCTGGTCGAGGAGCCGACCGGGAAAGAGTTGTACCACCAGGGCTACGATCCGTGGGACTTCAAATGTTACGACTTAAGCTGCTTGGAAGGACGGAATTTAACATACACGCCGCCGCCGGGCGTGGTGGTGCGGGCGGGCGGCAAGCGCGAGTTCGACAATGAAGGACCTTCTGTGCACGAGTCGCTGCGGATGCTGGGAGGCAAACCCGCTACCGAATTAAGGGAGTTTCCGGAAGTCGTCGCGAAAAGAAAAAGGGGCGAGAAGCCGTATATGGACGACGACGACGAGGCCGGCGGCGCGTCGACCGAGGCGGCCGTGGACGTCGGCAGCGCGGCCCGGGCGAGGCCGCCCGGCGGCACGCCCCGGGCGGCGCCCGGCCGCGACGACGACGACGGAGAGAAGGCGGCGCCGGGCGGCGTGTCTGATAAAAGCTCAATCGCTGGGGCAAACGTCGTCTTCGCGGGCGGCTCGTGGGCGCCCACCGCGCAGACGGAGCGGACGCCGGCGACGACGCCGGCGCCCACCATCCAAACCAAGTGCAAGTCCGCCGTCTACTGGCGCGCGCCCTCGCACGCCCGGTCTACGTTGCGAAGACGACACCAATCGGAAACGAACGACAAACGATATGTCACTTTCGAGCCGGACCACGGCGGCTGGAACAACATTCGCATGGGCATGGAGACGGCGGCGTTGTTCGCCTGGAGCACGGGTCGCATTTTGGTGCTACCGGCCAAAGCGCGACTGTACCTCGTAAGCAAAGCCTCAAAAGCCCACGGTCCTTTTGATTTCTACGACCTCGACTTGATCACGGAGGGCGGCGGTGTTACGACAACAGAGGAGTACCTCAAGGAGAGGACTGGGACATCGGAAGTAGCAGGCTGCCAGGACGAGCACCTCGCGTCGTGCAAAGCTTTGCATTTCAAGCTGCGAGACCTGGCCCATACCGTATTGTGGAAGCCTAGGACTGATTTCTTGGTGTTGGGTACACGGTTCGGCGCGCCGGACGACACGACGACTCGTAGTATAAAAAAGCACGCCGCCGGCCGCACGCTGGTAGATGTCGATAGACACCCTTCACATAATGCGACTACTATTCATTTCGCGACCGATGCAAAACGCGATTTACGCTTTCTCACTCATTTCTACACTTTTATGCGCTGGGCCAGGGCAGATTTAGGAAGAGCTGCTAGACGAGTGGCGAGAGACGAATTACGATATCGGCGCGAGATCCAATGTGCCGCCGCGGAGGTCATTGATCTACTGAATGAGAAGGCTTCCGGTAAGAACTGGACGGCGATCCACGTGCGGCGGGGCGACTTCCAATTCACAGAAGCGAAGGTCGATGCCAATGCTGTTCTGAAAGCTGTTGATTCGGTGGCGCAGGATTCGGTGATCTACGTCGCGACGGATGAGCGGAAACGCGACTTCTTCGCTCCGCTCGCGCAGAAGTACACACTGGTATTTCTCGACGATCTAGCGACGAAGGGATCGAAACTGCAAGCAGCTTTATTGGAGGACCCGAACTGGGCCGGCATGGTCGAGCAGCTCATCTGTGGGGCTTCGCCCGTGTTCTTAGGTACTTGGTGGTCTACCTTTACCGGGTACATTACTCGTATTAGAGGGTACCGCGGCTTGCGCCCATCGACGTTTTATGTGTTGCCCAAATATAGAGATGCGTTCATCAAACCATCAAGGCCCGTCGGCGGCGCGGCGTGGTGGCGCGAGTGGCCGACGGGGTTTGAAGATATCGATGACGATCATAGGTTGTTCGCCTTCGCGCGGGAGATGAGCGGTCATGTCCATCAAGACTGGCACGACGCCGAGTAATCTTAGGTTGTGATTTATTTTTGCTGCTAGTCTTCGGCGTTCCAAGGGCTCCGCGTAGGAAATCGCTAGCGGCCTGTAAGACACTAGAAAATAGAGGCGCGAGTCGAAAACAAGGCACAGAGGGCGTTGCCGCGCAGCAGACACGCGAGCGCTCGAGCACTGGGCCATCAGTACGTCTGCATCAGCGCCGACCAGCCCTTGAGGTCAGCGCTGCAGTTGTGCTGCGCGAGGGGCCTGCTTTGGAGGTCGCCTTGTCCAGCGGCTCGCACGCGCGCGTCAAGATGGTACAAGGAGGAAATCCGCGCGGCAAGAGCAAGCGTGGCGCCCGCGCGCTCGCCAGCATTAAAGGCGGCGAGGCGGTCCCGCCGGAGCAGAACGCGACGGCCTGGGCCCAGCGCCTCGGGATCACGGATCCGAAGGCTATGAAGGCGTTCATCATTGATTTCCTGCGGCTCGAGCCCGCCACACAAGGCCTGCCGGTGCCGCCGTCCGATGGCTCACGCTGTACAATCTGCCGGCGGAAGTTGTTTCTCGACTCGCACAACAAGTTCGAGTGCAACGGGCTCTGCACCTCCGGCGTCAAGGCCAAGACTATTTTGGCGCTCCGGGGCCAGGGAAAAACAATATCGGTGGGGCGGACCGGCGGCCAACACGTGACGACCTACAAAACGATGAGCGAGCACGCGCGGGAGTGGCACCGACGCATCGGCGGCGGCGTCGACGTGCAGACGTTCGCGACGTTCTGGGCGAGCTTGCCCGCCGAGTACCGCGCGACGACCGCGCCGCCGTCCGAGGGGGAGCCCTGCCCGCACTGCAAGAAGCCGATCAAGTTCCAGCGCAAGATGGTCTGGCGCGGCTCGACGCTGTCGAAGACTCGCATGAAATCAGAAAGCACGGGAGGGAAACTCAGCGAGAAGTGCGACGGTGCGTGCAACGTCCAGAACGGCAAGGGCGTCGTCATCATTTTAAAT
>Ga0209404_10001951_pt1 | contig 13244 bp, 2 predicted proteins | sample TroAtlMetagenome_2_FD_187447 | JGI IMG/M metagenome (GOLD analysis project Ga0209404, IMG submission 187447) | Marine eukaryotic phytoplankton communities from Atlantic Ocean - Tropical Atlantic ANT8 Metagenome (SPAdes) (version 2) | ecosystem: Environmental > Aquatic > Marine > Oceanic | place...
CTCTGCAATTAGCATAGATAAAGCTTTTAATTGTCCTCCTGTAACAGAATAGTTTTCTCTATTAGGTTCCATAGGATCTTTATAACCATAAGTTTGAGCAGTAACTAAAAACTTTCTGACAGCTACCTGTTTTTTATTAGACCATTCTTGATTAGTCATAGGTTCACCAGTATCAGGATTAATAACTTCCTGATTGTTTACTATTTTATTTCTAGTTCTTTGTTCATCTCTACCTTCATAAAAATCTTTTTGTAGGTTAAGAAATATCTGATCAAAGTAAGCAGTTATTCCACCATAGTGATTAACATCCGCTATATGGGACTGAGTACCTATATTAAAACGTTCATTATCATCTACACCTGTATCTCTATCTATTATAGGGTCTAAACAATGTGCATGAACTATACTCATTAATCGTTTAGTAAAATGTCTACCTCCTTGGGACATAACATGAGGGGCAATATTATTATAAGCATTATTTAGAAGTAATACTGAATCAGCAGTACTCATAATTTGGTCATGGATAGGAGTGCCTTCTGGAGGAGTGAGTTTTCTTAAATCCTCTTCAGTTAACTGACTTAACTCTTTTCTTTTTCCTGTTTTAGGATCTATCAAAACATCAGAAGAACCGGTTATCATAAAAGTAAGACCCATCATTAAGGAATCCATATTCTGAATAATATCTACGGGACCTGCATTAATTACTTGAGAACCTTCAGAACCATAGGGAGTAGAAATAATTCTTCTTCTACCAGTAAAAGGAATAACATTATTTTTATCATCTACTTCTGGATCAACAACATATTCTCCAAATTCATATTGTTCTGTTTCTGGAGCTCCTTGCATTGTTACAGGTATCTCATTAAGAGGCGTATCTTCAGGAGCTTCTGCTATCTGTCTCTTTCTAGCTTCAACTGCTCCTCTTTCTCTAACAGAAGGTGCTGCCGCTCGAGCAGAGACTTTCTTCTCTAACTCTGGAAATAGCCATCCTCCTAACCTATTCTGTATACCTTCTATTTCTTGTCCTATAAAATCTGATTCAGAAACAGGGACTAATTCAGATACACCAAAGTTAACTGACTCCCCAGGAAATATACCGGGTATTTCGGTAGGTCCGTTTAAGGATTTTATCATTTGACCTACTGATTTAATTACTCTTTGGTAACCCATTATATTACCCATAGTATCATTAGCAATCTGTAAGTATACTTGAGAAATATCTCTTATTAATTTTTCTTGTCCATTTCTTGTATTACCATATGTATCTGATAAAAGTTTTCTCTGACGAGGAGTTTGATCTAACATCTCTTCAGCTTCAGTGTACAAATAACCTGCATACTTACCATATACAGTTGCTATCTGTAATCCTCGAGTTATTACTTTGGTTCCATTTACAGAGGTATCATTTAATACCTCTCTAAAATAATTAGCTAATGCTTTAGATTCTGTTTCTTCATTAGTATTATTCAATACTTTTTTAGTTATATCATCTATCTTATGAACTAGGAGTTCCCTAAAATTATTAAAGTTTAATTCTAATCCAGTCTCTGGATCTGTTCTTTCATTCTCTATATTAGGAAGAATACCAAGTAATCTACCTAAACTAAAGTCACCTATAAGAGTACCGATTAACATAGAATTAGATTGTTGGGAGTCTTCACTAAAAATAAATTTAAACCTAAAGGTGGGATCATTATTCTTAATCGATTCTTTAAGGTTAGAAGAATCTAAGGCTAGACTAAGAGCTGAACCCCATTCTCCTTTACCAGTTAAGAAGTCTCTTTCTATTGGAGTAAGGTTTTCGTGTTTAGGAAGAGCACCTTCTTTTTTATACTGTCTAAATTTATCACCTAATTGAGACATAGCTCCAAAAGAATTAATCCCGTGAGCAATAGCTTTCTGATGATTAGAAACATCTACTTTACCTGCAGACCCTCCTGGTTGGTTAACACCATATTCACTTGCGATTTTACCTAGGGCATAAAAGAAACCCATTGCTTGCCTTGTGCTTGGAGGTAATTTCTTTAATCTAGTCTGTAAAGTTTGTCCCCAGTTTATTCCATTGGGTAAATTACTAAATAGTTCTTCTACTTCAGGATATAATTTACCTCTAGGGTTTTTAAAATAACCCTCAAATTCTCCTTTAATAGAAATAGGAACCATATTACCTAAGTTAACTAGGTTTCTCATAACACCTTTATCGTTAATAATATTAAACAATTCTTCGTCCATAAAATAACGACCAGTATTAGGAGATTTATGCCAAGCAATATAATAACCTACTTTATTTTTAACCTGTTCTAAAAATCTTTCTTTAATACTTTCAATTTTAAAACCAAGAGTTGACTTATGTTGAGATTGTATCTCGTTTGCTTGAGGTCTCTCGACCATTCCAGGTTGGTTCTTAGCTTCTAATAAGGCTTCTTTATCTTTTCGAGAATAAGTTTCATAATCTGTGGTAGAAAGACCCCCAAAAGTAGAGGCATAAGGATGCTGGCTACCTCTAATTGCTCCTTGTTTCTCTTGAGTTTTCCAATCTTCATCTAATTCTTTATACATTTGGTCACCGAACCAAAGTCTGTCTCCATCTATTTGATATCTAAGATTCTGTTGACCAGTTAAAAAAGCTTCACTAATTCCGCTTCTTCCTTTATAATCTTTATTAGGGTTAAGAAGATCAGTCCAACTTTTTATCTTACCCTTTTCTAGTTCTACACCATAGTTACCTCCTAAAGGATAATTACTTGCTTGTACTCTAGAATAAGTTTTAGTTCTTAATTCAGGATTGAATGCTACCATTAGTTCTGTATCACTAAGATTACCAAGGCCAGCACTATCATTAACAATAGGGATCACGTAACCTTTTTTAGTTCTGCCCCAACTAATATAACCTTGTTCTGTCCAATACCTTAATAAACCTCCTGCTCCCATTAGGCTTTTACTACTTTGAGTTATATATTCTCCTTTAGGATTCATTTTATCTCTAATAAATTTATCCAAAGTACTCATTAGACCATGTAGTATAGGTTGTCTATGTCTACGTTTAATTCCTTTTCTTAAATTATCTAAGGATTCCTGTTCACTAATCCTTTTACTGACAGGAGCATCTACTCCTTCCTCCATTTCTTCTGCTTCTAATTGTTCATAGAAATCTTCAGATGTTTCCTCTGTCTCTGAGTAGGCTTCAAAACCAAAACCTAAATAATCAGCTATAGCTTGTTTATTATATCTATGTTTCTTAAATATACTAGTAATAGTAGCAAGTCCTAGAGTAGCAACACTAGAAAAATATTTCTTATTCTGTGAATCAATACCTAAATCTTTTTCCATCTTCTCGATGTTAGAATCTCTTTCCCCTTCTTCAATACGACCAAGAAAAGAAGAAGGACTAACACTAGTATCATTCATATCAGCATTAGTATTATTTACAACAGTAGTAATATCATTTCTATTTTTATCAGTTAAAACTTTAGCGCCTTTGCTTCCTCTTTTACTACCAGTATCTTCTAAAGGAGTTAAGTTTCCATGTTGTCTATTAAATCTTTTAACTAATCGTTCTGTCTCTCTTAATTCTTTTTGTCCTCTAAGATCAGGAACAATTCCAACTGTTGCATTTCTTCTCTTTAGATAATTGGCGTAACGAGAGACTGCTTCATCATATTTTTCTCTATGGTTCCGTTTTAATTCTGCTAATCGTGTTTCAGACATAGCAGCAAACTGTCTTGGATCAGACCAAGCAGAGTCAGGGCCATGTAACCTTAAGAATTCATCCCATGCTTGTTGTTCTGTTATAGGATTTGTTCCTCCTCTTCTCTCTAAAAAAGAAGGAGGAGCTTTTCCCTCTGCGTCTGTAGATATAGAATTAGATATGTTCCCTGTAAAGCGTTTATCTTGCTCTGTTTGAGGTTTTACAAAGTCCTTATTAAGAGCTGCCCCTTGAGAGTTCTTAAGCAACGCATCTAGTAACTGCCTTTCATTATATGCAGCTGACTTTTCTCCTACTTCTGCTGGTGAAAATGGGTTTAAACCAAGTGCTTTAGTTTGACTATTATAATCTAAATCGTCTTGTAGTGGTTCAGGTATTCGGTTACCACCCGTTACATTTATTCTTGCCATATTTTAATTTCCTATATTATTAATTAACTCAGCAATAGATTCTCTACTTTGTTTAACATCACCAAAGAAAGGAATCCTCCTGGCTATCTTATCACCTATTGGTTTTCTACTAGTTCTAAAATCTGTGTTTATAGTATTTAACATTGGAGACTCTCCTAAGATAGAGTCAAATATATTTTCAAAGGGACCCTTCCTCGCGGATTCTCTATTATATTCAGCAATAGCTTCTACCGCCATGTAAGGGGTTCCTCCCCATCCTGTATAGCTGGCTGCTCTGGAATAAGTAGTTCTAAACCAATCAGGCTCTTCCTCATCATCTTCCATCCATGGGGGAGTACCACCATATACAATAGTATCTTTAATCATTTGAGAAAGAAAAGCAATAGCATAAGCCGACATAATTACTGTAAAAACTTGTCTTGTCATAGCGGGTTTACCGCTTTTAATATAACCATTCCAGACTCTAGGTATAACATTAGCTGTGAAGTGAGATATAAAACGTTTAAACTGAGTAAACAAAGCAAACCTAGGATCTTCAATCCACTTAGGGGTAGAGCCAGGTTCAGGTCTTACCATGAACTCATCAGTAAAATTTATTAAACCTACTTGGTAAGCTTCTTTCATTTCTTCTACTTCTGCTGGGTTTAAAAATAAATTTATAGAGTTTTCATTATCGATTTCACCAGAAAGAAAGGCTTCCTCAGGAATATCCATGTGAGCTTTCTTAAATAAAGCCACCATTCTATCAGGGTCTAAACCCCAATAAATTAAATCATCACGGGCAGATCTAGACTTACCTGTTACTATTCCGTTAACTTCTTGTGATACAGTAAAAATAGCTTTACTAATATTCTCCCAAGCAAGAGCACCTCTACCTGCTCTTCCTGCATTAGTTTGACTTTCTACCTGGTTCCAAGTCCAGAACCAGTTAAGAAACTTTTGATAAGCAGGATGAGAAGTATCGACACCTTCCAAATAAGAGATAGTTCCTCTTGGAGCTATAGTACCGGCTATTACACCTCTCTTAATTGCGGGATCATCTATCTCTCTTTTTGTTTTATCTTTAACAGCACCAGTTAAAGCAGCTGCTCGCCTCATATCTACTCCGACCTGTTTAGCAAAGGTAACACCAGTAGTTCTAATATATTTCATCATTTGTTTAGGAGTAAGACCTATAAGACCATTAGCCATCTCCGCCATATTAGCAAAGAAATTAAAATCCATGTAAGTAATGGTTCCAAAGAATAAAAGATTATCCTGAATTCTTCTCCATATTTTATTCTTAATAGGTTTATAAGTACCCTTATTCATTTTTAAATAATCAGATAATTGAGCAGCAAAATCATACTTTTGTTGTTCACTAATTTCTCCTGCCCTATGTGATTTCTCTAATAGATCTGCTAATACCTCTCCGTTCTTACCAAATCTGCTTTGAAACACAACATCTTTAGCCAATGATCTAATAAAAGAAGTCATATCTTCATAAGGGTTCTGGCTAAGATAATCAAGATATTTTTCTTTATAAAATACCCCGAGCTGATCTAATAAATTTCTAGATTCCATACTCAAATTATTACTATAGATCTCATTCATGATAGTATCTACTTGTTCGGGAGACAAAGTACTCTGTGTATCTTCTCTTTCTTCTTGAGATATTAATTGTCTAAAATTCTCATTCACTTTTTTATGATTAATATTTAAAGGGGAAAGGAATATATCTCCTTGGAAAAATTTATCTGCCCAATCATCATTACTCTCTCCTTTTTTATAGCTCAAATTAAAATACTTCTTTGCTTGACCTAACTTAAGTTCTCTCTTACCGATTTCTTTCTGTATTTCAGCACCTAATTCAGCTAATCTTTCTTTTATTCTGAGTATTCCTTCTACAGAAACTTCAGGAAGCCCTGATTCTCTTAAAGTATTTTCATCCATACGAAGATAACGATATAAATCTTTTTCTTTTATCCCTATATTCTTAGAGAGGTCTGCTCTACTAGGTAAGAATTTATTCCACACAGAATCCAAAGCTCTAAATTCAGCGGTTACTGTAGTACCGCCTAAGATATTTATATGACCAATTAAGTCTCCTATTTGTTGTATAAATATATTGGCCTTACCATTTTTCTTTTGATAATGATCAGATAAAAATCCTCTGAAAGCTTGTACGAATCTTTTAGGGTTACCTAGAGCTGATACAAAGTCTCTAATAACTGAAGAAGAATTAGCATTTTCTTCTAATGCCTCTAAGCTTTTAAACTCTTTTTGTCCTCCTTTATTAAAATCAAATAAAGATCTTTTAACAACACTCATTTTAGTTTGTTTTTTACCTTCATGGTATTCAGTTTGTTGTTGTTCCCAACGGGAAAGATCACTTCTCTTAGCCTGGTCTTCAGGTAATTGAGACCAAATAACCTCATTATATTTTTCAGCTTCTTTTATAGAGAAGGGTAAATTAAAGGACGCACCTAATACACCACCAACTGCAGAAGCTTCTATAGTATTATAAAGAGTTTGTTCCATATCAAAATCAATAGAGGTAGTAGCTGCAAGACCTCCTTCTTCTATTACTTGCTGAAGTCCCTCAGTAAACATCTCGGTGGCACCAGATTTACTAGCTTGTAAAGCTATATCTTTAAAAGTTTTACGGGCAAATAGCTGGGCGTTAGCAGTATCCTGTAAGAATCCAGCTGACTCTTCTAATACTTCCTTAATTCCTCTTTTCAAATATTCTTCGGCTTCTTCTCTAGTCCACTTCTTAACAAACTTACCTTTATCTCTTCTTGTCTGATCTACTGCCCAGTCAATCCACTTTTCTTTTCCTTCTTTAGTAAGAAAGTTAGCTTCTTCTGTTAAGAACGACTACTAGCAAGCTTCCCTAGACCTAACTTATCTGCTACCGCAATAGGTAAAGAAATAACAGCAGCCATCATAGGATCTTTCTCACCCTCAGGTTGTCCTTGATAAACGGAAGATACAGCTAAAACAAAACCAGCACCAACACCACCTGTTATTGCTCCTACAGCAGCACCTCCAGGACCGAATGGTACTCCAGCTATAGCTCCTGCTTTACTTGCTGCCCATATAGCACCTAATTGAGGTGCATATTGGACAATAGAAGTAGTAACAAAACGTAAAGCATCATAAGGGTTTCGAACAGACCAGAAGTCTGTAGTATATCCGGCCTCCATTAAATCTTGATTAGTTTCTAGTGCCCAGTCGTCTCCCCAGTTTTCTAATGCTTCATTATTTAAAGCATCTCCTGACCAAGCAATAAAACCTCCCATAGTATTAGATAACATATGATAGCTTTTTTCAGCAGCGTTAACCTGTTCACCCCAAAAACCTGGGCTACCTTTATATTTACTTGCTCTAGGAAAAGTACTTAGACCTAACGCTAAGGGCTGTGTATTAATAGAATGAGTTAAATGTTCCTTTGATGCTGATATTTCTGCTTTTAATTCCGCTCTACGAACAGGATCAGTAGTAATTAAAAGCTCTGCATTAAGTTCATTTAAACTAGATTTTATTAAATCCTCTTCTTCCCCGCTCCCTCTAAATACTTCATCTAATGTACCAATTACTTCTACTTTTCTTGGGTTTATAGGTTTAATAACTGAATCTACTAACTCCCTGGCTCTATCTCCTGAAGTTAAATAAGTTTCACCATCTTTTTCTTTAGTCCAGTCTGCGAACTCACCTAATCTTCTTAATAAAGATTGTCTTTGAGTTGTATAAGCATTAACATCTACTACTCTTTCTCTATTGAGGTAATCAGATAAGGATTCTCCACGATCATTAAATAAATCTTTTACAGGACGATCATATTTATCTAACTTCTCTCCTTTTTTATTTGTTTTGTACTGATCACCTTTTGCATCTTCTAATCTATAGAAATTTTCTTCTTTGATTACTTTATTAACAGCATCTTTTTCAGCTTGACCCGTAAAACTTCCGGCATGATACTCATCAAACTCACCTATTCTAGAAAGCTCTCCTGCGTTATAGTCAGCAAACCTAATTCTTTCTCCAGTGAGTTTATTTACTATAGTGTCACCATCATATAAATAATAATTTTGATCACCAAACTTTAACTCATAGGCTTCTTCCTTAGGAGGAGAAGGAAGAGAGTAGGTATCTCCTCCAGTACTCTCAATAGGGTTTAAGTTAGGTACTTCTACCTCTGGTGCTGGAGGAGGAAGATTATACATCTATATTATTCCTTTTCTTTTTCAGGTATTATATTATTTTGCCAAGCATATAAATAGAAATACTTCCAATAGTTATTAGGCATTTGTTGTATCCTATTCATTATCTCATTAGGAGGATTAGCTGCTACTACTGTTTCCATTAACTTATTTTCGTCTATAGTAGATGCAGTTACCCCTTCTCTTTCTAATGCTTGATCTGTAAGCTGAAGTGCTTTACTCAAGTTACCTCTGCCTTTAAATACTTTTAAAGCATCTTGAATAATAGGATTAGTTATTCCTTCTAGTTTACCAAGATCAGGAGTCTCCCCTTCAGTTATTTCTAACATACTCAGGGCTCCCTCTAAAGAGGTTTTCTTAACGCTATCTGGACTTATTAAATTTAATATATCATTTATCCTCCTGGACAATGTAAGTTCATCTATATTTCTTCTATTAGCGTAAGCATCTATAACTGAATCAAAGTCATTAAAACTCCTAATACCAAAATTCTTTTCTAGTTTACTTAAAGTACTTCCAGGTATGGTTTTTTGATCCTTATCTTTTCCTGCATTCTTCCACTCATTCCACATAGTAAGAACCTTACGGAATTGATTATCTCGAATATCAGGTTTGAAAGCGGTATAATCAACTCTACTAACTGGTTCATAACCTGAATCAGTTAATTTATAATAATTCCTATTATCCCAACCCTTATAAATTGTTTCTTCTTCTATTCCCCCTTTTCTGACAACTGAAAGAGGTTTAGATAAATCCATAGCTTCTGCAGCTGGATTTATATATGAAGGATTACTTATAGCAGCATGAATTACTGTAGGATCCATTGTTGTAAGCGCATCTCTAATAGCTTTAGCTCCCTCAACAGTGTAAAGATTACTATCTAATCTTCTCTTAGCTAAATCTTTTAAAAAGGTTAATTGCTGACTACCTTCGGTCATACCCGCTTTCTTTAACGCCGCTTGTGTTTTCATACGATCATCGTATTCTTGTAAGACCCTCTTACCAGCCCACTGAAGAGAACCTTTATGACTACCTCCAGCAAGTCTACCTCCAGCATAGAATACCAAGGCTCTTAATGCATCTTGTTTAGTGAAACCTAGGTTATCTTCTATCCATTTAAATATTCCTGTAGGTGTATTACCATTATTTTTAAAAACTGCATCTAAAGTTTCTTGACTAGGTAAGTTAATATTTTCGTCTTTATTATATAGAGGCTGAGTAGAAGTTAATTCTACTGTTCCGTCTTCTTCATTAAATCCTGCTTTTATACCGGTATCATCATCAATAATAGGGAACTCTCCCTCGACATTAGTACTGAAATAATCAGAAGGAGGAGGTACTTGTCCTCTTAGTCTTTCTTCGGTATACTCTCTGGGTACAAATCCTTCCGCAAGAGCTTTTTCTACTTTAGCTGCCTCTTCCTTCTTCTTTTTATTACCCCAGTTATCATTCCAAGTACCACCAAATAACCAAGAAAGACCATTGTAAATCCATTTAACATTTCTCAAAGGATCTTTCTTATAGGGACCTGTATACTCTTCATCTAAATCAAAGGCAGGTTCATACCCTTCTTTCCCCTCTTCCTTCAATGAAGGATGCTCTAAGAAAGGAGGCATAGAAGGACCAGCCTCTTGTTCAATAGGTGTAGTAACTGCGTCACTAAGAGGTACACCAAACTCATCTTGAGGAGCTATATTCCCCTCTATAAAAGGAGCAAAGTCAGGTCTCATTTTTATTTCATTAGCTTTTGTAGTCATATTACTAACAGGCACACCAATATCATCTAACTTAGGTACTCTATTACCTAAAGGTCCTGGACCAAACTTTGCTATAGGGCTACCAGGGGTATTTCTTCTAGCCAAAGCTCTTTCCCTGGCTAACATTGCCTCATGGTCTTTTTTAACTTTACCTGAATCTAGTAGTGTATTTGCATAAGGATCAACAGGTTCTTCAAATTCTTTCCAAGCTTCTCCTGTAATATCCATAGGAAAAGGACCTTCATCTCTATTTATCCTTGTCATCTTAGCTGCGTTTATCCATTGATCTATCATTCGTTTTCCCACATCATCTGTTCCTTGATTATAATGGCCAGGGGCGTACCAATATCCTAATTCTGGTCGTGGTGACCCGAGTACTTTACTATTATAATAATCTGCCTCATAAGAGTCTGAAGACCACCCATAAGGGTTTTCCGTCCATGCTGCCATATTGAACATTCCCCCATCGTCCATAACATCTTGCATTTGTCTTCCCGTCGAAATCATCTCTTGTATTATTGGTTTATAAGCAGGGTGCTGGGCAGCCTCTCTGGGTATAACTGCTTCTCCCGGAGTTAACATAGCGGGTACAGTGTCTGTTCCTCTGGCGTAATACATTGGGGGTACCTCCATAGAATTAATATTAGGTACACTACTAAGTCCTCGGTTAGCACCTATACCTACTATATCTCCAGAATCTAATTTCATTGCAGCCTCCGCTTGGATTTCTCCTTGATCTATTTTCATTTGTAGAAAATTTCTCCACATATTTCTTTTTTGTTCTTCTGACATATAGCTATAATCATTATTATTCATGGTGAGATTAACAAATTCAGTTCTAATTTTTTGAAAATTATTTCGAAGTTTATCACTTAAAAAATTAAGATCATAAGTAGGAGAAGCGTAATTATTAAAGTAATCCATTGATGTAATAATAGGATTATTAGATAGCGGTCCTCTTTCTTCTACTTTAACTTCAGGAGAAGCTTCTGCAGTCTGTATAACAGGTTCTTCAACAACAACAGGACTAGGTTCTCCTCCTGCTTTAGGTAAATAACTAAATACTTTATTAGGGTAAGCTAAAGCTTCTGCTGTAAAAAATTCTTTTTCAGGTAATCTTTGTTTATTTTTATCTTCTATATCATAAAAATTCTTTACAGTTCCTGGTCCTGCGTTGTAAGCTCTAAGTATATCTATTTGAGACAAATGAGGATATTGTCTTTGCATTCCTTCTAAATAACTTCTAGCCCATTCTCTAGCATAAGCTTCATCTTTAAGTAATTCTCTATCAATATATTTAGTTCCATATCCAGCAGCACCTAATGTATCAGAGAATACACCTGGATTATTCTCTGGATCTAATTCTAAATAACCAAAATTAGCAGGCATAATCTGGTAAGCACCCAAAGCACCTGATACAGGGTTAACAGTTAATGAACCGTCTTCTTGAAAGTTTTTACCAGAAGACTCTGTCATTTTAAGAGCATCTAGTAGGTCGTCGTTTATCCAACTAAGATCTGCTTTCATAGTAAACTCCTATTGAGCCATCATTTTAGCTCTATGCGCCTCTTCATTTTGTCTCATCTTTTGACTATGTAACTGCTGTTTCATCTCTCTATCTGACATAGCTTTCTTTCCACCCATCATACTACTCCACTCAGCATCAGACCAAGTAGCATCTGCGGCCATAGTAGGTGTCATAGCAGTAGAGATAGCTGCACCCAGAGGTCCTCCTCTGAAGAGTGTTTTAGATAAGTTTCCAACAGAACTTAGAGGTAATCTAGGTTGTCTTTGCAAGTTATTTAACATACTTTGAATTTCTCTAGCTCTCATATCTTTCATAGCGTTTTGTCCTGCGTTGACGGACCTTTGAAAAGGATTTTCACCCAGTATAGATCTAATTCCAGCTTTATTTGTTTGCATAGGATCCGCTCCTAGTATAGATCTAATTCCAGCTTTATTTGTTTGCATAGGATCCGCTCCTAGTATACCCTTAACTGAAGAAGTTCCTGAGTTGTAAAGCTCTGGAAACCTATTCCAGGCTTCATGATCATCTCCTTTAAGATGCCTGTGTTCCCAATTTAAATAATTTATATCTCTTAAGATATCCGGTCTAGGTTCTTGTTTATAAAGATCTATTAGATATTTTAACTTATTTTCAGACCACTTATCCCATACATTAGCTACTTGAGTACCTCCTCCTGGCATTGTCCTTCTACTCCAATCTTTATCTCGGTCAAGATGTGTTCCAAAATTTTGTTCGTTAAAAATTGAATCTAATCCCCAATTTTCATAACCTCCAACATCAGGAATATATTGTGGTTGTGAGAAATCTGTATAACCCCAATTATCCATTTCTAACTGTATATCATCATCTCCTCTGGCATACTTCTGAGGATCTATTCCAGCTACTTTATGAGTACCGCCTTTATAATACGCATGATTACTTTCGTTAGCAACAGGAGTACCCCATATAGATTTAAGAGCATCTACCCCTTTCATAATACCAGGCATACCATACCATTGTCTCATATGATATCCTAAAGGATTTACTTCTCTAAAAGAAGGGGTATTCATTTCTACATTTCCCGGGGGTTGTGGAGAAGCATGTGTATTATAAGATCCTGGAAATTCCCTTTGGGCATTATTTTCCTGTGATCCTCCTAGTGATGGTGATACTTGATTGATTGCTGGAGGATACAGGGTATTGGGTTCAGCTGAGTACCCTCCCGGAATTCCTCTGTATCCGGAATAACCATAGCCTTTATCCCCAAGCACACCAGTAGTATATCTACCATCATCGGATTCAGGTCCTCCAACCCAGGTGGTTATATAATCCTTCAAAGCCCGGCCCTTCTGTGAACCATACGGTGAATAATATTGGTAAAGTTCGAGAGGTTCATAAGTATGCCCTGACTCAGGAGCAACACCTACAAAAGGTTGATTATTGGTAGTATCAACATCAGCTGGTCTGTCCATAAAGGGCACCCCTCCCATTACAGGTTTAGGCATTACCCTTGGTGAACCACCCGTCATCATAGCATAATTATTAGCTATCTCATTTATATCGTCTGTTTCCATCGTATTTCCTCCTACACTCTCGGTGCCTTTATTAAATAAAAAGGGTAAAGCCGCTAAAGCTAAAGGTCCTGCAAAGGGTAACATA
>Ga0209404_10001957_pt1 | contig 13226 bp, 8 predicted proteins | sample TroAtlMetagenome_2_FD_187447 | JGI IMG/M metagenome (GOLD analysis project Ga0209404, IMG submission 187447) | Marine eukaryotic phytoplankton communities from Atlantic Ocean - Tropical Atlantic ANT8 Metagenome (SPAdes) (version 2) | ecosystem: Environmental > Aquatic > Marine > Oceanic | place...
CTAACCAAACGAAAAGCGTGTCGTGCGTCGTTGCTGTGGGCGAAACGCCGACGAGGTGGCGCTGTTTGGAGCAACCTGACGAGCACTAAGGCTGTAGAGTCTAAGACAAAGCTAAAGCTAAATCACTAGCGATTGAGCCCCGAGCCTCTGAGCTCGCGGGTTTCTACGTCGACAGCGTTTGTGCAGACAGCAGTAGCAAGACAGGATTGCAACAAGGGGTCTAGGCGAGGAAAGACAGCGAGCGTTGGGGCAGAGCAGCACTCGCTCAGCAGACCGTCCCGCCAGCGACGCATCCAGCCGTCGCGCGAGGCACCGCAAAAAGCCTAAGGTGTCGACACGCAACAGGAATGCTGGCCCTCGCCCGGCTCGCGGCGCGCGGCCTGCCGCCGCCGGCCGGCCGCGCCTTCAGCAAGTACCTGCCGCGCGCGCGCGCGAAGCGCCTGCCCCTGACGCCGAAGCGCGCGGGCAAGGGCTGCGCCAAGGGCAGCGGCGCGCGGCCGACGGGCCGCCGCACGCGCGCCGGCCGCTTCGTCGTCGACGCCGCCCGCGTCGTCCGGCTCGTCGCGCCGGCGCCCGGCGGCCGCGCGCTCGGGCCCTACGTCGCGCGCGCGGTCCCGCGGATGCCCCACGACGCGCCGCGCCCCCCGCGGTAGGGTGTTCATAGTAGTTGTCCTAGTGGGGCCGGGGGGGCGCGGCGGGCCTACATCATGCCGCCCATGCCGCCCATGCCGCCCATGCCGCCCGGCGGCCCCGCCGCCGCCTCGCTCGGGTCGGGGGGCAGGTCCGCGACGAAGGCCTCGGCCGTCATCATGAGCGCGGCGACGGACTGCGCGTCCGTCACGGCGGTCTTGACGACCTTGGCCGGGTCCACGATGCCCGCCGCGTACAGGTCGACGTACTCGCCGGCGGCGGCGTCGTAGCCGCGCGTCGCGTCGGCCTCCTTGAGGAGCTCGCCGACGACGACGGCGCCCTCGGCGCCGGCGTTCTCCGCGATTCTGGCCGCCGGCGCGCGCAGCGCGCGCTGCACGATCTCCGCGCCGACGCGCTGGTCGAGGTTCTCCGCCGAGGCCATCACCGCGTCGAGGCGCGTCGACGCGTGGAGCAGCGCGCGGCCGCCGCCGGGCACGACGCCCGCCTCGACGGCCGCGCGCGTCGCGTTCAGCGCGTCGACGACCCGATCCTTCTTCTCGCTGACCTCGACCTCCGACGCGCCGCCGACCTTGATGACGGCGACGCCCCCTCCCAACTTCGCGAGGCGCTCCTGGAGCTTCTCGCGCTCGTAGTCCGATGTGCTGGCAGCGATCAAGTCCCGTATGGCGTCGCAGCGCGCCTCGACGTCGGCCCGCGCGCCGCCGCCGTCGAGCACGATCGCGTCGTCCTTCGACACGGTGCACCGCTTGCAGCTCCCGAGGTGGTCGAGCGTCGCCTGCTCGAGCTTCAGGCCGACGTCGTCCGAGACGACCGTGGCGCCCGTCAGCGCGGCGAGGTCCTGGAGCGTCTCGCGCCGGTTGTCGCCGAAGCCGGGGGCCTTGACCGCGCAGACCTTGATGCCCGCCCGCAGCTTGTTCACGACGAGCGTCGCCAGGGCCTCGGATTCCACGTCCTCCGCCACGACCAGCAGGGGCCGCTGCGCCTTGACGACCGTCTCGAGCAACGGCACGATCGACTGGATCGACGAAACCTTCTTCTCGACCAGCAGTATCAGGGGGTCCTCGACGTCGAAAACCTGCGTCTTGGGGTCGGTCGCGAAGTAGGGCGAGATGTAGCCCCGGTCGAACTTCATGCCCTCGACGACGTCGAGTTCGTTATCGAGCGTCTTGCCGTCGTTCACGGTGATGACGCCCTCCTTGCCCACCCGTTCCATGGCCTCGCTGATCAGGTCGCCGATCTCCCGCTCGGAATTCGCGGAGATCGTCGCGACCTGCGCGATCTCCTCGCGCGACGAAATCGGCTTGGCGATCGCTTCGATCTCCTTGACGACTTGCCGGGCGGCGGCCCGGATGCCGCGTCTCAGGTCCGAGGGGTTCATGCCGGCGGCCACGGCCTTCACGCCCTCCGCGAAGATGGCCCTCGTCAGGACGGTGGCCGTCGTCGTGCCGTCGCCGGCCGCGTCGTTCGTGCGCGTCGCCACCTGCCTCACGAGCTGCGCGCCCATGTTCTCGAACCTATCTTTGAACTCGATGTTCTTGGCTACGGTGACGCCGTCCTTCGTTATCTTGGGCGCTCCGTACGGCTGGTCGAGAATCGCGTTCCGGCCCTTCGGGCCCAGGGTCACGCTCACGGCGTCCGCGAGCTGGTCCACGCCCCTTAACATGAGCGCTCTCCCCTCCGTCCCGAAGTTGATCTCCTTGCCGCTCATGGCTCTAGCGTGTTTGGCCAGCGGCCGGGCGCCTCGGCTGAGTAAGGGTTGCATTTTGTCTTTAGCTGGCGGCGGCGCCGCGGTGTTGTGCACGGTAACGGTTGTTACGGTAACGCTGCGCGTCGACGCTGCGGTGCGTCGGCGAGCGCGCTGGTGGAGAGTCGTGCCCTCGCTGACAGAGCTCTCAAAAGAGCCAAAGTACCTAAGAAGTAGGGGGGTGTTGTTGGTCCTGTAAATCGGGGGGCCCGCCGTTTCCTAGGCCTCTCGGAGAAGGCATGCCCTGAGGGTGGGAGCCTGGCGGAGTGCTGAGGGAAATGGCCCCCGCGGGTCGCCGCGGACGGCCCCACTAGCGCTGGAGAGGAAGGAAAGGAGCCATGTGTCGCACGCCGGAGCCGCCCGGCGTGCCCACGAATCCGCCGAAGCGTGCGGGAGTCGGTTCCGTCGTTATCCAGTAAGTCAGTCAGTCAGTCATTATTCGCGCCTCTAGACCTACGGGAGCTCTGGGGAAGGGGGCCCTTGGTATAACCGTAGGGATCCAGGGAACGAGGGGAGGGACTCATGCGGGTTGCGTCGTGTGGCCCTTGCGTGCGGCTCCGATAACGCGGGGTAATTGGAGCTAGTTACGACCCACTGCTGGGGACCTGTCTTGATTTGTATCCACTGATCGAAGCGCCGCGCATGCGGCGTAGGCGACTACCCATGTCTAGTTCCGACCCTAGGCGACCCCGGAGAGACCTCAGGATCACGAATCGACAGGATTCCATCGACGCGCCCGCCCTGGTGGCGGCGTCAATATCGCGACTTGAAGAAATTACTTTTTTTGGCCCCCAGTAAGTGTCCCATTGATCTCTTCGGACCAGTAGCGAACCGAACGATACCCAGACGGCTGTTGGTCGCGTTCACTAAATCATTAACGACGGGTCGCGCAAACTATTCCAAACAAAACGGGTTTCACTCCCTAGAGGTATACAATTCTTGTTAAGAGGTCGAGGGGGCCGCATCGACGACGTGCATACTGCATACGAGTCCAGAGGTCGATGACGCAGAACCGCATACAAGTCCCCGCGCCGCCCGAGCGCGTGGTTTTTTGTAAGCAAAGAGCGCGTCGACGTTTATCCACGGCTCGTAGAACGAAGACGGGGCACGGTGCGTCGACCCTATTTTTGGAGTAACGCTCGTAACGTATCAATAAAACGAAGACGATGAGGCAGCCCGTGTGACCTGTGCGAGGTAAAAGTTAGTGCTTCGCATCGACGGCGGTCCCTCCACGACATCGCCGCGCGGTTTCGACGAGTCGATGATTCACCGGACACCGCCGCGTCCAAGTTGCCGCAATCGGCGAGCCCTCGAGACTTCGCTTCGACGGGTGGCGCCGGAAGACGCCGGTTCTGTGTCTTAGGCCACACCTCGACACACCTAACCCCTGCCGACCAACAGGATCCTTCTATCTAAATTCGTAGGGCTGAGTCCAGATCCGGTCCCTTCAACGAATCAGATGATGCGTTTTGACGTTGCACCAAACATAATTGCTTCAGAGCTCTCTCGTGAAACAATCCAGATGACGTCGGCGCTGCTTCCCGTGGCGTCGTCCCTTGCGTCGTCCCCACCGTCGGTCCGAGAGTCCTCGAACCTCGGGCGGGAATTTTGCGAGGGCGTCGGCCAGGACAGGGCCTCGGTCGGTCGTGTCGGCTACCGCTAAAGATGACGGCACCGCCTTCTTTTGGCGGCGACGGCGCGAGCTCCTCGCCGCCGTCGCCGCCGGAAACGTCTAAGCTTGCAGTTGTGCCCGCGCGATGGCCACCAGCGCGTCCGCGTAGTCCGCCGCGAACGTCGCGTCCTTCGTGCGCACGCGCTCCACCCAGCGATCAACCGTATCGAGGACCTGTGAAAATCAAGCGATGAGCCAGGGTATGAAATGATTCGCGACGCCGTCGGGCACGCGCTGGTGCTTCGCTGGCCGCTCCTGCCGCGGCTTATCCGGCACCTCCTTGGGGATCTCCACTCCTAAAAAGTCCGCGGCATCGCGTTTAAACCTCCACAGCCTCAATCGAGCAGAAACGTGACTGTGGCCGATCAACGCCACCATGATGTCTTTGTCAAACACATCAACCATCGCAAGATCACCAACGGTTTCGACGTCGTCCGATTCGTCTGCCAAAGCCGCCATCCACTCTGCTCCAGGCACGTCGCTCATGTCGCTGAGGTCCGTGTGATACCAGTTCCGCTTGACTTCATCCTTGGTGACGGTCTCGTGGATCTTATCATCGACAGCCGCCACAGAGGCCCGATCCACGCGCGTGACGTGCTTCTTCCGGTGCACGTCGCCCAGCAGCTCGACCCGCGCCACAGCAGGCACGGCGCCGCTCTCGCCCGCCTCGACCCTGGCCTTGATCGAGTCCCAGAACTCCGGAAAGTTCTTGGGCTCGCGGCCGTCCGCGACGAGCGCGAAGTCGACCACGAGACCCGCGTCGTCCTCGCACTTGCACGATCCCAGGTACAGCTTGACGCCGCCGATGTAGATGTACGCCCGCCAGCTCGGCTTTTGAAAGTCGACGCCCCAGTGCTTGCTCGGGCCGTGCGGCTCCTTCCAGTCGAGCCACCACTTGCGATGGCCATGCTTGTCCGCGCAGGCCGCGACGAGCGCGTCGTACCGCCGAATCGACTCCTCCCATCGTAAATCCCCTAACGCATCACCCGATTCGCCGCCGATGTTCTTGTCCAGGGCAACCCGACCTGCGCGGGAACGCGTTGAGTAGGGCACGCGGCCCGTTGTCCATGTGCTCTCAGTGTGCTCTTTGAAATTTTGGGCTTCCGGGCGACGACCGCAGCCTCACCACAAGTCAAAGACACCTCCGAAAAATGACCACGCCGCGTCGTACGCCAGTAAAGCACCTCACCGTCGTCGCGCACAACTTTCAAGCCGACCGCGCGAGCGTAGGCCGCCAGCGCCAGGTCGCTGCCCTCGATGTGCTTCTTCTGGTCCAGATGGCCGGCCGCGTTCTGGTACAAAAGCACGGCCGCGTGCGGGTGCATGTGGTGAGGCAGCTCGTAGACGCGGGCGCCGAGCGCCTTCTTCAGCGCCAGGGCGTTCTCGCCCCACGACAAGACCTGCGAGGAACGACACGGTCACGCCATCGACGCGACGTCTGATTCCACGCGGGACACGACGGGCGGCAGCTTCCCGTGCGCCAGCTCCCAGATCCGAAACATGACGACGACGCGCTTGATGGAGAGCTGGAGGAGCGTCTTGGCTCGCTTTTCGCCGCCACACTTCTCGACGAACGCGCGCGCCGGCTTGGTCGACACGCCGTCAACCTTCGTCGGCAGCAGCGCGCAGAAGGCGTCCATGACGCGGCAGAGCTCCGTCGCTAACCCGACGTCACCCTCGATCTTGCCTCGTTTCTTGCATCTCTCCAATATACAGCCCGGGCCCATGACCATGCCCACGCTCTTGTTGTTGTAGTTCGTCATGCCATCGAGAGGGTGGTTGTTGGACTCCGGGTCGTAGCACATGAGGTGGAACACGCGCGTCCCCAGGTGCTGACGGAGCGACGTGATGCGGAACTGCGACGGGTCGAGCCCGTAGCTCTTAACCTGCGACGGCCACATCCGTCGACGGCGTCGGGCGCGTGAAATTCGATTTGACACGGTCCTGTACCAGCGCTTCAACGTCTCGCCCAATCTTATCGGAGATGCTATATAAAGCCTCGAGGTATTCGGGCGGCGCGCACACGGGGATCGGCCCTTCATCGGTAAGCAGCATGTACGTCGCGCCGACCCTAGGTTCGCGACACAAGGCGGCCGTGTCAGGGTCCAGGACGTCCAGCGCCTCACGCTCGTACTCCTTGATGTTCAGGTCGAGCTTGTCCCAGGCGTAGACGATGCCCTTACTGTCGTAGGCTTCGCTCTTCGTCGTCTTCCTCTCCTTCGGGGGCGCGTCGTCTGCGGACGAGCGCCCTCTTTTTCTCGGGACGGGCTCAGGCTCGAGGAACTCGCCGTCGCTTTCGTCGTCGTACTCGCTGGACGAGTCCGCTTTGATAGGATCGTCAGCCGTGCCAGAGGCAGGGGCGGCGGGCGACGCCCGTCTTTTTTTTAGTGGGGGCTTGGTCGAGTGCCGCGCGGCGGGCGTCTGTCGGGCGGCGCCTCTTGTTGTGGTACCCATGGCTGCTCCGGGGTGCGGGGCGTATACGCTGTTCGGCGGAGGGCTGTGTAACGCAACGCGGCTGGTTTAGGCGGCGCACGAAGACGGTGGCTGGAGCAACCGTCTGAAAGCGGTAGCGCGGCCCGGCGACGCAGGCGGCGGCCTCGAGGGCAGAGCGCGGCGAGAGCACTGCGCTGGGCTGCTGGCAGCGCGAGACGGCTGTGTTGTGCGGTAGGTCCGCAGCGGCCTGTGTTTTAGGCAAACGGCGCGGCCTCGCGACGCCAAACTCTGCCCTCGCGGCGATCTCTAGGATTCCTTCCGTTCGCGAGAAGCGTGCGCAGAAGACGCTTGCGAGCGCGGGAGCATGCGCAAGTTTTTGCTAGTATGTCACGCTAGGTATTCTAGGTATTAAGCCTTGATCGTGTTGGAGGACCTATAGGACTGCCTTGGATTCTCAATAAACCGAGCTGACTTTTCTTTGCGGGAGCGCCCGCATCGATCGACGCATCGATCGACCGGTTCGACAGCTGGACGACCGATCACCCCGAGACTGCACATGGGCTGCGCCCCGAGCGCGCCGCAGGAGCGCGCTCCCGCGAAGAAGGTGCGCGCCGCCGGGCGCTATGTCTACGGCGGCGCCGTCGACGCCGCCGCGGCGCTGCCGCCGCCGCCGCCCGGCGGGCCGACGCCGGCGCAGCAGCGCGCCATCGCGGAGGCGCTCGCCAAGGGCACGCGCCTCTTCGCGCGGGCGCCGCCGGAGGCGGCCGCGGCGGCGGCCGCGCGCGCGACGGCCGCGGGCGCGCCGCGCCCGTACCGGGCGGGCGACGTCGGCGAGGCGGCGTTCGTCGTCGGCGACGCGGGAAATGTAATGGGCGGCGAGGCGCTGCTGGGCCCCGCGCCCCGCGCCGCGGACGGCGCGGCGCCGCCCGGCAGCGCCGCGTGGCGGGTCGACGCGGCGGCGGCGCGGCGGTGCGTCGCCGCGGCCGCGGCCGCGCGGCACCGCCGCGCGGCGGCGGCGCTCGCGCGCGTCGGGCTGCTCGAGGGCCTGACGGAGGCGCAGTTGGATGTGGCTGCCCTCGCCGCCGAGGAGACCAATGTCCAGGCCGGCGAGGAGATTGTGAAGAAGGGCGCGACGGGCGCGACGATGTTTTGTATTCTCGAGGGCACGGTCGACTGCACGAACATCGGGACGGGCGAGGTCCAGATGCGGGACCTGGTCCTGCGCCAGGGCGAATATTTTGGAGAGCGCGCGCTGCTCAGGGATCAATTTAGAGCGGCCGACGTCCGCGCGCGCACGGCCTGCGTGCTCCTCAAAGTCGACCGAAGGCGCGTCGAGGCCCGGCTGGGGCCCGTCGCGGCGTTGCTGGATGCGAATTTGAGAAGGCGCGTGCTCTCGAGTGTCGAGGTCCTCGGGAAGCTTACCGAGGAGGAGCGGAGGAGGTGCGCCGACCTCTTCGCCACGAAGTCCTACGAGGCGGGCGAGGTCATCGTGCGGCAGGGCGACGTTGGCGACGCGTTTTATGTACTAAGGAGGGGCCGCGCGCGCGTCGAGGTCGGATCCGAAAGGCGCGTCGTGGGCAGTTTGGAGCCGGGCAACTACTTCGGGGAGATGGCGTTGTTGGGCGACGACGCGCGCACGGCGTCGGTCGTCGCGGATCATGACTGCGAGTGCGCGGTGCTCGCGCGCGCGCCCTTCGTCGAGGCCTTTGGGAGTTTGCAGCGCATCTGCGCGCGCGCCGACGGCGACGACGGGGGTCCCCGCGCGCCGCCGTGGCCGCGCCACGAGTTAACGCCGGTGGCGACGGTGACGGGCGCCTTCGGCGACGTATCGATCGTCGCGGCGCCGGACGGCGTCAAGTATCGGCTCCACGCGGCGTGGAAGTTCGGCCGCGTCCCGCCGGCCGTCCTGGGCTTCGCGCCCTACGACGACGGCGCGCGGCTGGCCGCGCACGCGCCGGGCGGGCCGCTCCGGCGGCGCGGCCGGCTCGGGCCCGACGCGGTCACGTTCTACGGACGCGGCGTCCGCGAGGCCCTATCCGTGTTGCACGCCGCGAACGTTATCATAAGAGCGCTCACGCCCGACGACGTCCACGTCGACGCGCGCGGCCGGCCCGTCCTCGCGGAGTTTGGCGCGGCGCGGCGCCTGGACGAGGGCGCGCGCGCCTTCACCCTGATCGGGTTCGGGCCCTACCTCGCGCCGGAGCAGCTCCTGGGGACGGGCCACGGCCGCGGGGCGGACCTCTGGGGCCTCGGCTGCCTCGCGTACGAGCTGGCGATTGGATACGCGCCCTTCGCGTCGTTCGCCCGGAGCCTCGACGGCGCCTACGACGCCCGGGGGCTGCCCCCGAAGCTGCGCGCGGCCGTCGCGGCGCTCCTCGCCGTCGACGCGGCCGGGCGCGACGCGGCGTTCCCCGCGGCGCCGGTGCCGTGGACGCCTCCGCCGAATCATATTGTTGCCGAGAGCGCCGAGGCGTTCTGCTGGGACGCGTGGTGAGTAACGGGTTTTTTGCACCTCCGTACTACTGGGGGTAGCGAGCTAAGGTTAGACGTCAATTTAAACAGGGTTCATCACGCCTCCAGCGGGCGGGAGCGTCGCCTCGAGCGGCACGGGCTCCGTGAGCGACGGCGGGTTCGTCGGCCCGAGGCCCTCGAGCAGAGTAGATAGAGGCCGGTCCGGCGCGCCGCCCCCGAGCCGCCGCGGCACGGCGACCAGCGGCACGCCGTTGCGCTCGAGCTCGTCCAGGAAGCTCGACCCGAGGATCTTGATCTTCTCCTTCGTCGTCGGGTGGATCACGGGAGACACGACGCTGTACGCGCTCCGAAAGACGAAGGGCGCGTTCACGATGAACAACTTCCAGAGCGTCTCCGGGAAGAAGTCGTTCGCGCCGCCGACGATCGCCTTCGTCATCTCCCGGACCTTCGAGGACGTAATTAACGAACCGAGCGAGATCTCGGACAAATCCAAAACATAAACCTGCTTGTAGCGGATGTGCGCCGTTTTGTGGCGGTACTGGAGCCGTCGGACGGCCTCCATGACGCGGCACCGCATCTTGACGGCGTCGGCGGGCTGGACGCCCGCGTCGACGACGGCGCTAATATCCCCGAGGCACTCGCACCAGACGAGATGTCCATATAAATCTTCCCCTCCAACAATCGTGTTCATCGCCCGCCTCAGCACGTCCTCCCCGTGTAAGTCGGGCTCCGCCAACACATCGGTCTCGAAGAAGACCTCGGCCCGGTCGTACGCTTCGATGGCCTCGCGTAAACGCTGGTCGAGGGGCCCCTTGTTGTTCGTGATCATACCTCTAAAGATGCGGACGCAGCTCGTCACATCAATAGCCGCGAGCGTCGCCTGCCGCCGCCGGAGCCGCGGCGTGATCGTGTCCGCGAGGTAGATCTGCTCGTCGGCGGCGAGGGCGTGGCCCTCCTGCAGCGACTCGTTGGACGGCAGCTTCAGCCGCGCGAGCGCGGCGTCGGCGGCGGCGGCCATGGCTGCGGGCGCCGCTCGCCGCGCCGGCGCGGCAGTCCTGCTCGCGGCGCTCGCGAGCGCCAGCTAACTCAGCCGTGCCCTTTACCCTAGTGTCTTACAGGCTCTAGCTGGCATAACAAGGTCCCAACCCTAAAAAATAAATAGATAAATTAAGGAAGACCTAAAAATATGAACAAGCTCTTGAGAGCTTTCTCCCTGCTATGCACGGCACGGGGCTATAGCGTACTAGGTCTCCGTGAGCTGCTCCAAGGACCGTATGCGACTCTTCCTCTCTTAGTATCGCACGCCCCACTACCCTGCCGATGACGGGGGCCGCGCTCGCTCTTACTTGCGCCGGGCCCGCTTCCCCCGCCGCGCGACGTCGCCGAGCGAGTCGTAGGCGTAGGGCTGGACGCCGTCCGCGCGGTTCCTGTCGCCGCCGGCGCGGCGGCCGCGCCGCGCCGCCTTGGACGTGGCCTTGCGGCGGCGGCGCGGCGGCGCGGCGGCGGCCGCGGCCGCCTGCTCGCGCGCCGCGCGCGCGGCGGCCGCGGCCGCGTCGACGCGGACGACGGCGACGCGGCCGTCGGCGGCGACGCCGACGTCGAAGTCGTCGTCGGGGCCCGACGACGACGCGGCGTCGTCGCCGGCGTCGCCGGCGTCCGAGGCCGTCCGCTTCCGCTTGCCCCGGGCCTCGGCGCGCCGGAGCGCCTTGAGCAGGGGCGCGTCCGTCGCCGGCGCGACCGCCTGGATCGCGTCGTGGCCGAACACGCGGCACCACTTCCGGACGAGGGCCTTGACGGCCGCGCGGTGGCGGCCGCGCGGGCCCAGGCCGGAGAGGGCGGCGAGCGCGGCCGGGAGCCGCGGCTCGAGGGCGCCGCGGCCCGCCTCGTCGCCGCAGAGCGCCGCCGTCGCCACCCGCAGGAACTGGAGCGCGGCGGTCTGGACCTCCGTCGCCGGGTCGCCGAGGAGCAGCACGCCGGCCTCGAGCAGGGCCGGCAGGTCGCCCCGCGCGCCCGGGCAGACGTAGACGACGCGGCTCAGCGCGCAGAGGCCGGCCGCGCGCATGTGCGCCGTCTGCGCCACGAGCGCGGCGGAGAGCATCTGCAGCAGCTCCCGGGGGTCGGCGCGCGCGGCGAGGGCGTCGAGCAGGGCGAAGGCCGCCTTGCGGGCGTGCGCGTTCGCGTCGCGCGTGCCGAGCGCCGCCTCCGACGCGAGGCGCGCGACGAGGTCGTTCGGGACCGCGCGCCGCGCGACGAGCGCCGTCACCGCCGCCGTGCGCTTCGCGCGGCACGCGACGGGCGCGTCCCGCTCCACGAGGACCGCGGCCCACGCGGCGTCGCCGTGGCGCGCGCACAGCTCCGCGGCGCAGCCGTAGGCGCGCTTCTGCAGGACCGGGTCGTCGAGGAGCGGGGCGGCGCAGCGCCAGAGCGTCGCGGCGTCGTCCGCCGCGAGCGCCGGCGCGAGCGCCGCGCCGACCTGGAGGAGCCGGCCCGCGGCGTCCCGGTCGCCGTCCGCGGCCGCGGCCCGCAGCAGCCGCGTCGCGACGCGGCGGAAGAGCTTCGCGACCGCGGCCGGCGGCGCGCGCCCGGCCGCCGCGCCGAGCGCGCGGCGCGCCGCGGCCGCGAAGGCCGCGTCGTCGGACGCGGCGGCCGCCGCGGCGCAGAGCGGCGCGAGCGCCGCCGCCGCCGCCGCGGCCGAGGGCACGCACGCGAGCGCCTCGCACGCGCAGCGGTTCGCGCCCTTGGCCACCTCGCCCGCGCAGCGGCTCGCGAACGCGGGCCACGCCGCGTCGTCGCCGCGCGCGGCCGCCGCGACCGCCGGCGCGAGGGCCCAGAAGGCGTCGGCGCCGTCGAGGAGCGCCGCGAGCTCCCCGAGCGACACGGCGGCGCCGGCCCTGACGGCCTCCGCGAGCGTGGCGCAGAAGTCGCGCGCGTCCGCCGGCTCGACCGCCGCCGCGTACGCCGCGACGCCCAGCGCGGCGACCGCGGCGACGCAGGCCGCGCGCCGCCGCGGCGACCGCTCGGCGGCGCGGTCGACGCGCCGCGCGAGCGCCGCGAGGGGGCCCCGCGCCGCGAGGTCCGCGGCGCACGCGGCCTCGACCGCCTTGAAGACGGCGTCCGAGGGCGCCTCGGCGAGGGCCGCCCCGAGCGCGTCGCAGAGCGCCGCGGCCGCGGCCGCGTCGCGCGGCGTCGCGCGCACGACGCGCTCCAGGGCCGCCGCCGCCGCCGCGTCGCAGCGCGGCGCCGCGGCCGCGAGCGCGCGCACGGCGGCGCCGGCGTCGCGCAGCGCCGGCGCGCAGGCGGCCCACGCGGCGACGACGTCGCCGTCCGGCGCCTGCCACGTGCGCGCCGGCGGCGCCGCCGCGAGGACGCGCCCCAGGGCGCCGTCGTCGGCGCCGAGCGCCGCGGCCGCGCGGAGGCCGCGCGCGTCGAAGAACTTGTCGGGCTTGCGGCCGGCGAGCGCCGCGGCGGCCGCCGCGGCCGCGAGGCCCGGCGCGGGCGCCAGCGCCTCGACGAGGCCCAGCAGGTGGAAGGCCGCCGGCGGGACCGGCGCCCCGTCCCGCCGCCCCTGCGCCGTCGCGTCGAGCGCCGCGCGGCACCGCTGCGCGACGTGCTTCGCGGCGCGCTCCGAGCTCCGGGCGACGCCGCGGACGGCCTCGCAGGCGGCCCGCCGGACCTTGGGCCGCGCGTCGCGCACGCAGCAGTCCATGAGCCGCTCGAGCGCGGCCCGGGCCTCGGGCCGCCGCCACGCGGCCGCGCGCTGCCGCGCCAGCACGACGCCGACGCACCGCGCCGCCGCCCGCGCCGCCGCGGCGTCGTCGTGCCGCGCCGCGCGCAGGAGCGCGTCCGTGACCTGCGCGCAGCGGGCCTCGACGAGGTCCGGCGCCGCGACGGCCGCCGTCGCCTCGGCCACGCCCAGGAGGGGCGCCGACGCGCCGCCGCCGGCCAGGCCGGCGAGCGCCGCCGCGAAGACCTCGGTCGCGGTCGGCTTCGCCGCGGCCGACCCGCGCCGCTCGGCGACCGCCTCCTCGAGCGCCTCGAGCACGGGGCGCGTCGCCGCGCCCCGCCGGAGCTCCGCGAGGACGTCGCCGCGCCGCTGGACGGGTGCGTCCCGCGGCGCGTCGAGGGCGCTACCGAGGGCGTCGAGCTGCATGTGCTCTGCGACCAGTACAGAGAGGCTTTCCTTCCTCTTGCTCAAGTGCTGTGCGCACTTCGCGCAGCGCAGTAAGTATGCAGCGACGTTGGATCTCTGCTAGC
>Ga0209404_10001958_pt1 | contig 13226 bp, 13 predicted proteins | sample TroAtlMetagenome_2_FD_187447 | JGI IMG/M metagenome (GOLD analysis project Ga0209404, IMG submission 187447) | Marine eukaryotic phytoplankton communities from Atlantic Ocean - Tropical Atlantic ANT8 Metagenome (SPAdes) (version 2) | ecosystem: Environmental > Aquatic > Marine > Oceanic...
GATGTATGCATCCTGAGCACCTTTACTTACAAGGTCAATCAAGGCGGCTGACATTTTTACTAATATACCATATTAAAATTTTGGCTCGATATTTCCACAACAAGAAAATGGTATTATTTCAGGCACTGACATGGGAGTCACGTGATACCGAAGACGAACATCTTATCAGCATATTTGGTAAGACCGACGAAGGAAAATCCGTATGCCTCACAACTGCGTTCACACCTTATTTTTTTATAAAACTTCCGGATAAAATTGACGCTGGAAAAATTCGTAGAATTTATAACATTCTCGATGAAAAGTGTAAAGATTCCTTGATTGCATATTCCATAATGAAATCAAAAGATGTTTGGGGTTTTCAAAATAATGAAGAGTTTGCGTTTATGAAAATCAATTTCAAACATCTTCAGGCTCGTCGCCTCGTGGATTCATTTTTAAGGAAGCCACTTGATAGAACGTCACCGGAACTTTTCAATATTTTTGGTGTGAGAACTGTAAAAGTATATGAAGCAAACCTCGATCCAGTACTACGCCTGATGCATCGAACTGGAATCCAATCTACTGGGTGGCTGGATACTGGGGATAAGTGTATTCGCTCACACATCGCCCGAGTTGATCTTGATCTCTTCTGTAACGACTGGACAACACTCAAACCTGTTGCAAGAGATGATATCGCTCCATTTGTTGTGGCTTCTGTAGATATTGAATGTAATAGTTCTACAGGTAAATTCCCTGATGCAACCGTTGCTGGAGACGCGTGCTTTCAAATAGCAATCTCCCTGTGTAAATTTGGTTCCGATGAACCATATGACAAGACGTGTTTCTGCTATAAGAAGACGGATCCCAACCTGGAAGGTTCTACAATTTTGAGCTACGAAACCGAGAGGGAAATGCTGCATGCATTCCAAAAATACCTCCATAAAAAGGATGTTGATATCATCACTGGTTGGAATATATTTGGTTTTGATATGGAGTATATATACAGACGCGCGCAGATCAATATGTGTCACCCAGAGTTCTTCAATATGGGTAAATTGAAAGACACGGAGTCGGAACTTGTCATTAAGAAACTCTCGTCAAGTGCTTTGGGGGACAATCTCCTGAAGTTACTTCCAATGTCGGGGCGCTTCATTTTTGATATGTTCCATGAAGTAAAAAAGGGCTATAAATTGGATAGCTATAAGTTGGACAATGTATCCAAGTTATATTTGGGGGATCAAAAAATTGATATGGCACCAAAGGAGATGTTTGCGCGTTACAGAGAGGAAGATCCTGTAAAGTTGCGTGAGGTTGCGGAATACTGTATTAAGGATACACTTCTTCCACACCGCCTGATGAAAAAGCTCTGTACTCTTCTGAATATGATAGAAATGGCGAAAGCAACGTGGGTACCAGCAAATTTCCTTGTGGAGAGAGGGCAACAGATTAAAGTATTCAGTCAACTCACGAAGAAGGCGAGAGAATTGGGATTCATGGTTCCAACAATTCGCTGGGGATCTATCCCCGAAGAACCTTATGAGGGAGCTACAGTCCTTGAAGCACAAAAGGGTGCGTATTATACTCCAATTACTGCTCTTGACTTCGAGGCGCTATATCCGAGTATCATGATGGCTGATAACTTATGCTACTCATCCTATGTCATGGATGATAGGAAGTATGGCGCAATTCCCGGAATCACATATGAAACTTTCAATGTTGGCGACCGAACCTATAAGTTTGCACAGGGTGTGCCGACTCTATTACCGGAAATTCTCCGAGAATTGAAAACGTTCCGTAAACAAGCCAAGAGGGATATGGCTGCGGCTACTGGTTTTGCGAAGGAGGTGTATAACGGTAAACAGCTGGCCTATAAAATTTCTATGAATTCTGTGTATGGATTTACAGGCGCCGGGAAGGGTATCCTTCCCTGTGTCCCCATTGCTTCTACAACGACATGCAGGGGGCGCGAGATGATTGAACAAACAAAGGCTTATGTTGAAAAGAACTTCCCTGGGTCAAAAGTACGGTATGGAGATACCGATAGTGTAATGGTTGAATTTGATGTCGGGAATCGTAAAGATGAAGAAGCTGTTGCCTATAGTTGGGAAGTTGGTGAGAGAGCTGCAGAAGAATGTAGCGCTCTGTTTAAAAAACCGAATAATCTTGAGCTAGAGAAGGTATATTGGCCTTATTTCCTCTATAGTAAAAAGCGATACGCTGCTAAATTATGGACAAAGGGCAAGGATGATAAAATGCATATGGATTATATCGATGTGAAGGGTCTCCAGGTTGTTCGGCGTGATAATACACCCCATTTGCGGGAGTGTTGTAAGGAACTCTTAGATGTAGTTCTCACGTCAAGTAACCCCGGTCCACCAAAGGAGTTGGCCAAGGAGAGGGCAATTGAACTCCTGTCGGGCGACGTTCCCAATCACAAGCTTATATTGAGCCAGGGTCTTTCGGATAGTTATAAAGTCGGTGGTAAGAATGTGTCTATAACTGCATGGGACAGAGACGCGAAAAGATTCTTGAGTGAGGATATCAATCAATCTCATGTTCAGGTTTTTAATAAAATGCGCCAAAGAAAGCCCGGATCAGAACCACAGTCGGGGGATCGTGTACCGTACCTACTTACGAAGACCCAAGACCCCAAAGCCAAGGCGTTTGAAAAATCTGAAGACCCAAAATACGTTGAAGAGAATAACATACCAGTTGACTATCATTACTATTTTCTTAACAAATTCTTGAAACCTATTTGCGATCTTCTTGATCCGTTATATGAGAACGCCAAGGACGAAATATTTGGGGAGATTATCAACAAACACAAACCACCAAAACCAAAGCGCGAGCCCGCTCTTAGTACTATGAAGAAGGCTGATCTTGTCGCGGAATGTCAGCGTCTTGGTCTTGAGGACACAGGAACCCTGGTGATCTTACGGGGACGCCTTAAGGATGCGAGATTGGCAAAACAGGGATCCGTTGAAGATCTATTTAAAAACTACGAACTATCACAGAGTAAGGATGAGTCTACATGAAAAAATTACAAAGATTGTTGAGGAGGAACTGGAAGATAGAGTGAATGCAATCCTCAATGAATATGCTGTGAAAATTTCAAAAAAACATGCGATACCATTGGAACATTTATTGAAGGATATCCCCACTTCATTTGTGAGTACGACATGTAAAGGGACAAAGTCTAACGGTCAACGGTGCACTTTTAGGGCGCTTTTCAATGGCTATTGTCGTCATCACAAATCTCAGGGTGAACGGATATGTCCACGTGTAATGTCAAGTTCTAATCTACATAACCATGGCCCGGATCAGATGTTTGTAAAGGGGTGTCCAGGGTGCGAATCCTCAAAGGAGCTTATAGATTTGAATCCTATCATTTATTAATGAACAAGAGTGATATTCTACTAAATTCCATAAACGATTTTTACACCAATGAAAAGAATAGAACCAAACTACTGACAATTTTAGATAAAACTAGCGGCATTTCTTTGCGTAATTTAGAGTGGTTTATTACCAACTATTCCAAAAAGCATCATACATCTTACACAACAAGTGATGGCAAGCTTTTCACTGTACATTGTGCTTATAAATCAAGTCTCGACGGCTATAGCAAGAAATTATTCGACCCATTTTGCCGTTCCGAGAAGTTTTCTTACGCCATACCTGGGTCATCTCATGAAATTCAAACGACTTTGGCACAATTAAATTTCATCAAATGGTGTATCAAAAACAACATCATTGATTATATCAAAGAGAATAAGGTTGACTTATTTAGTAAGCAAACGACATAAACCCGTTGTCAAATATCATTGTTTGATATCCGGTATAGTACATATGTAATGTATATTTGTCTTGGTTTATATTTACAAGTGATGTATCCATTTCAAGTTCTATAGCTGTTTTATCAGATTTTATACCACTGAAATCCAAATTCCCCGATGGTTCCACATTCACCGGATTCATCGAGAAACTGTAAGTGTATATATTTCTAATGGGCCTCGATAATCTTTTTTGAGATGGGATGAGATACTTGTAATAGTTGTGACCGGTGTCTGAAACATTTGGCATTTTATTACCGTTAATGTAAAAACTCCCAGACTTCATTACTGGTGAGAAAAATGTATATGTCTGGTCAAAGTTTACATTCGAAGAAAAGTTGAACCGATTATGTATCAAATATTCACCATCTTCAGATGGAACGGGATTACCCGTTGAAACATCCTCATCCTCAAACTTTGTATTTCTTAAAAACCAGTGAATGCATTTAACTGGGATATTTGGCACAAGATTATTTCGTATGACACTTTTACCTTCATCACTCTCAATAGTTGGGTGTTTACGAACAAAGTCTGTAATAATTGTCTGTCTTTCTTTCATCATGTAGATGCGCTCGTCACCGGTAACGGTGATTTCTTCCGTGATGATATCAAAAAATGGCAGTTCAAGTGTATTTGACGTATCTGTAAAAAATGTTTGCTTATGAAATTCAAATTCGAACTCAATCTTTTGTTTGTATACGGCACATAATGGAAAATATGGTCTATTTGGACTGTTCGAACTATACTCATCGGATGAATATTTTCTCGTAAAGAAGAATTGTAATGGTATCACAAGATCAGATTCAAACTTTGCATAGCTAGGTAAAGATTCCGAAGCATCAAAGCCAAGGTTTCTATTTACAAGAAATCTATTCGCTACTTTTTCTGACGTTTCCAGATAAAGCTCGTCGTAAATAATCCCCCAATCATCATGAATTTTCTCAACCTCAATATCATCAACAAACATTGTCACACTCTTGAGAATATGCCTTCCCAATTGGTCCGCATAATTTTCACTTGTATTGGTGTTTAATGCGGGCATTTTTATACTCAAGTACATATTACTCAAGAGATCCCCCATATTTTTGGGCTCAAATTTAACTTTTACTGACTGCGCAAAAGGCCAATTTTGTACCTGACCAGGATTTAACACGCGCTTACTTCGATGATACTTTCTAAAATCTGTATGTCTTTTATTTTCTGTGTAATTAAAGAATGACTCTTCTGGATCTTTGGAAAGTAAGAAGGTGTCTTGCTTCCCAATAGCTTTAAGCGAAATTTTCGCAGCTTCGCCCATACTTATCTAATGTCTACATATTTTTAATATCCATTTTCCACATATCAATGTGAGAGGTATTTTTCATAATTTCAAGTTCCTCCCTTGCTTGCTTTGATTCTCTAAGAAGTTCTCGTACACATTCTTCCGTGTATTGGACGGTCTTGATGTTGAGGAGATAGTCGTATGTACCGTTTATTTTGGGAAAGATACCACCCAATTGTCTCTCAAGGTCATCCTTCTTTCTCTTGAATACAATAATTTGTCCCTCAATGACCATCGTCACGAACTTTGATTTGTACCCACACATCCTTGACCTAACTTCAAGTACCTTGATAAGATGTTCTCTTCTCTTCTTGTAGTGATCAATGCGGAGATCCACAAAGTCTTTTAGGATTTCTTCGGGACTTGAGTACTTATATATACCCTTGACTGGATGAAAAAGGTGCATATTTGAGGTATGGAAACTCTTTCTCAACTTGAGATCTTTTAAGATATCCTTGCCCGTGTATCCCATAATTTCAAAGTCAACGTTTTCCGTTGTTGAATTGTTTGTGAACCCCGAAATGATTTTCTTATCTACAAGAGTTTCTAAGTACTCCTTGTAATCTTGAGTCCAGCGCCCCGGTGGAAGTTCTGTAATTTTGAGTCGCGACCCCGTGTCTCGCCACACACCCTCTGTAATCCATGTACCATTTTCTTTGAAAATTTTACCCTTAAAACCTCGGAACCAAGGACTCATGTCCTTGAATGACTGTCCATTCAGAGCCCTTTGGATATTCTCTTTGATATCTTTGGGATTGAATGGTGGGACATAGCAACTGAAACCCGTGCCAATGCCCTCCGTGCCGTTTACAAGCACCATTGGGAGAGTTGGCATGTAGAAGTCTGGTTCGATTGATCTTCCATCGTCGTCAAGGTAATTAAGTATGGGGTCGTCCCGTGGATCAAAGATCTTACGAGCCTCTTTGGTCAACCTTGTGAAAATATACCTTGTTTGAGATGCATCCTTACCACCCATGAGACGCGTACCAAACTGGCCACATGGTTCAAGAAGATTGATATTATTTGAACCGGTATAATCATTTGCCAATTTGACAATTGTATCCGCGAGGGATACCTCGCCGTGGTGATACGCAGACTTTTCAGCAACATATGCAGCCAATTGCGCCACTTTCATTTCATCCCTGAGATTCTTATGAAAGCATGCATACATTACTTTTCTTTGTGAAGGTTTGAGACCATCTGCCATATGAGCAATGGAGCGCTTCAGGTCTGCTAAACTGAAATTGACCAGGTCCTTCCGGATAAAATGGGTAATGCTCAGATTCCTGATAGATCCATATGGAACTTCCAACTCTTTGGGGTTCTTTGCGGTACTTTCCAAAAGCCAGGACTTTCTATCATCAGCCTTCTTCTTGTCAAAGGCGAGAACGACGGACCTATCCGTCATAATATCCATGTCAAACTTTACTGTCAAATCCTGAATTTTCTTGAAATATTCGCGTGCCTCGGCAGAGGTTGATGTACCAAGACCCTTGTAGTATTTGATTTTCCAGCCAGATTGTCCACTACCATACCATTCTCTGAAAGAGGAGTCTGTATAGAATGATTTTGACTGACCTCCCTTACTCGCTTTGATGATTGGCGTCACCATAGACACAACAAATCCCAGCTTGAGAAGCGATGGCCAAAAGTAATGAATCATATTGAGAATCAGACCCTTGATATGCGACCCGTCATTATCGGCGTCCGTCATGATCATGAGACGACCATATCGAAGTTCTGATAGATTTTGGTAGTCCTTGCCTTGTTGAAGACCCAAAATCTTCTTGAGGTCGTTGAACTCTTGGTTTGATGTGAGCTGTGCCACCGAGGCGTCGCGGACATTCTTACACTTCCCGCGAAGTGGGAATACACCAAAGTGATCTCGGCCAACGATAGAGAGACCCGCAACCGCGAGGGTTTTCGCCGAATCACCCTCTGTGACAATAAGAGTGCATTTCCCAGATTGTGCCGTACCCGCCTTGTTTGCGTCGTCCAGCTTGGGAATACCGGTAATTTTGGACTTGCGTGCGCCATCGGTCTTCTTGAGTTCCCTCATCTCCTTAAACTTTGAGAGTGCTGTAAGTTCATCTTGAATACCCGTCTTTAGGGCATTCTTCACGAAGTTTTTAGGTGGTTCGAACTTACTTCCAAAGTCCTGTACCTTTGAGGTACACTCCGACTTTACCTGACTTGAGAAAGTTGGATTCTCAAGGGTTGCCTTCACAAAGATGTTGAAAGTATTCTTCACCTGTTGAGGTTTCAACTTGATTTTCTTTGCCATCTCATCGATAATACCCGACGCAATGTAAGATGCTACATGATCCACGTGCGTTCCACCCTTCGTTGTAGATATACCATTCACAAAAGACACTTGTTCGAGGCCATTCTCCGATGGGCCGATACACGCTGACCAACGATCGGTTGTCACAGAACACACATTTGTCACACCTTCATGCATCTTGGCATATGCCTCAAAGGAAGTTTTGGGGAGGGCTTCCCCTTGAAACTTAACCTTACAATTGGATGTTGTACAAATGTTCGCATCCCACACCCTTTTTTCGAATATTTTATAGATTGCGGCATCCATATTCTTCATACCAAACCTTCTCCAATCAGGAATAAAAGTAATTGAAACTGAAGAAGTTGAGGCAGAATGCTTCTTAATTTTTGGTGGGTGACACACCGTCATATTGTTGTTCCATTTTTGTGTATAACACTGCTTTGTCTCTCCATCTTTGATCACAATTGAAAATTCCGATGAGTAAATATTGGTCAATTTTGCACCGTATCCATTTCGGCCACCGACAATTCGCTTTTTTGTGTCGTCATAATTCGTACTTGTAAGAAGATGACCAAAGGTGAGTTCAGGATTCCAAATACCCTCTTTTTCATGCATACGCACACCTATGCCACCGAGAGGTCCGTTATTCTCAATGGTAACAGTACCAGCCTCCTTGTCTATATTCACCGAAATACTCGTGACATTCTTTGGATGTACAGAATTTCGATCAATTGCATTGACAAGAATCTCATCAAATATTTTGAGTAAAGCTGGGGAATAGTTGACACTTTTCTTCTTGAATTTATTATCGGTTTTATGATGAATCCAGTATGACTCGGAACCCAACTCTACCGGTCCGACGTATGAGTCGGGTCTCTTAAGGACGTGTTCAATGTGAGTAAGTTTTTGAATACTCTCACCCATCCTTCTTTAATTTTGAACGTCTCAATTCTTTACTTAGGTTTATTCTCCTCCAGAATCAAATAAAAGTTTTTAACCCAGGATTGCAATTCATCTCTCGTAATGGAGAATGTTTTAGGTCTAACAAGCTTAACTGCCCCAATTTGCCGGAGAGAATCTATCCGCGGATTGTATTTTATGGGTGGATTCATGTAACAACATTTACACACGCGTAAACCCCTCAGGTTGTGTTCATTATTAAGTTCAAATGGTGGAGCTGTCTGACGAAGGTATATATCAAATAAACGAAGTTCCCATGCTCTCACAGATCTATAGTATGGACTGAGAGGTGCCAGACAAAAGTGACATAAATATTTCCATTTTATTTTCATGCTTATAAATAGAAGATGGCTTATCTTTATCTGATAGCTATAATTTTTGTACTTTATCTTATGATGAAAAATAAGACTAGGGGTATCAACAAGGCTATTGAAAAACTCGTGAGACAATCAGCCCGTTATGCCGTAGCTGCTCAACAGGACGAGTCACCGGTTATAGCTATACTCCACGCTAACTATGCGTCGGCCTATTTCTACGCCCTCAAGGAGTTTGCTACTGATTCACAAATCCATAACGCGACCGGCATCGATGTTAGAAAGTTTAAGGAGCATATAACAAATGTTCAAGATATGGTAACTAAGAAAACCTCTGCAAAGTGTCCAGAATTTGTTGGTGAAGTTGATGTCTATCTGGCCGAAATTGGTGGAGAAGCTTAAAATAGAGAGGACATAACATTCCATGGATGATTATGTTGTTGTTATACAACCAAACGAACACATTATTTTAGGTGTAAATGATGACCGCGTGATACCCGAAACTGAAACTATAATACAAATTGTGGAAACCACACGCGCTTCGGATACTACCGTAAGAGCCCTTATGATGACCATCACTGGCACCGCGATATTTATGATGATTGGAATCATGTATATGATCTTAATAACCTAAGTCGTCTTCAAACCGCCAAATATACAATTTAAAAATGGAAGTCATCCGTGATTCTATGTGGTCTACCTGCCTCGCCAATGCGGTAAAAATGTACCGCCTTCGCGAGCCAAATGAAAGGTGTTATAAGTTAGCAGATGCAACCTGGAGATGTAAGATGGCATATGTGAAACATGAAAATACAAGAAAAAATTCTTCGGTTATTGTTCTTGACGCGCTACCCAAGGAAAATGCACCCGAGCAGCGCACATCACATAAAATTTGCGCCGCAACGACAATGTCCGGTAAGCCATGTCGCTTCAAGGCTGTGTGTGGCAACTATTGTCGCAAGCATCAGGTTACCTCGTCAAAAATTGGAGAGAAAGTGGATGTAAGTGACCTTCTCAGCAAATTAGACGGAATTAAAATCCAATAGTATTGTAAACAATATGTTAGATCAGGATACTCTCAGACCCGTAGTAATAGCGATGGCCCTCTACCTCGCCCTCGCAATTCTTACTCCTCGTATTATTAAGAAGCCAACCGGTGTGAAATTTATCGATGAAATTGTTATGTCCTTTATTGCGCAAAGAGGGTCATTGATGAGTGGAACTATTATTATTGGTCTCGTTGTTCTCGGTACCAATTACATTGAGGATGAATTCTTGTAAGATATTATCCTTGCAAACTAATTTTTTTGTGTGTTCGTGATTCATATACCTAAGCCTCTTAGTATATACATCCTTCATGAATTCCAAGAGTTGGTTGGGGTTTGGTTTACCCCAAGTCATACCCCGTTTGAAGAGGAAATCATCCTGTTCCAACTCTTGAAGTTCACAATCAATTGTATATGGCGTCTTTACATATTCAGGAGATCCACCGTAATTTGTGATGATTACAGGTTTGTCTCTTAATGCCGCCTCTACCGGACCCATACCAACACCTTCAGACTTTGAAAAACTCACATAACAGTCGCAGCGGTTGTGGAGTTTATCCATTTCTTCGTCCGAGATGAGTCCGTTAATAATTTCAACATTTGGAAGTTTAATTTCAACATTTGAGTTACAGGTCGCTTTCACAACCAATCGTGTATCTGGTTTATTTAGACGCACAAATGCCTCCAATATTCCACGGAAATTTTTTCTGTCGTCCATTATATTTCCAATATGGTAAAATGTATATGGCGTTGATGGCGGTGGAATATGTGCATGAATGATGTAAAACTCGTTATCTGGGAATTGCCTGGATAGAACTCTTTTACAGAATTCACTTGGAACCGCAACCCTTTTTGTCTCTTTCATGATGAGACCGTAGTCTTCATGTACAGTCTCCGTTTCGCACACGGTCATGATTGCCAGATTATTAATTCTAGACCTCACATAATGCATATAATCTATATGCGGTTTGATTGGTAACATGAAAAGAAGCCCATGTTCACCTTCCGGAATCTTGGTACCTATCTGGTGATATGTAGATTTGTCAAATACTTTTGTGTATTTGTATGCATGTTGACCTATTCCACTATTGAGTGGTCCCCCAATTATGATCATCTAGTATAAAGAATAATGTTGCTTTTATATATATTAATATGAATCCAACGCTTCTACGCAAAGAGATTGAAGATGAAATGCAACGAACGCGTCTTGATAAGACCCGTCTTTACGAGCTTCTTCTGAAGATTGTTGATTCCGGTGCGGGTGGTGGAGGTTCTCAGGGCCCAGCCGGTCCAGCCGGTCCAGCCGGTCCAGCCGGTCCAGCCGGTCCAGCCGGACCCGCGTGTGACTGTAAGGATCACGCCACCGCGGCGCCAAAGAAGACCGCCGCTAAAAAGACGACCACTAAGAAGACTACCACCGCCAAAAAGACGGCGGGGGCCTAGTCAAAAAATAGATAAATCAAAATATCCTTACATTTACTCAGGCAGTTCAAAATCTGTGTTAGTAAATCGTCATATTTATTGCATTACCGAAGGAGAAGGGGTCGAACGATTCACAGACCAAATGAAACCCCCTAAAATGGTTACCAATATCAATACAAGTAATCCAAAAGGATACTTCTTTTTTTGTTCTTCGGGTGGGTTATCGGGTAAACGACGTACGTTTTCGTTGAGTGAATCCATCTTTACAAGCAAGCTCTGCAATAGTTGTAACATTTGTTGATCTTTGTTTATGGGTTTCTCCTTTTTGTCAAGAGTCGTTATTTCTAATGTAATAGTCCATTCACGCGAATTTTGGAGTCCTTGGTAGACATCGTCTGCGCCAAGCTCGTAGAATGAAAAATCCAACTTTTTAATAGATATAGGATTAAAGTAGTTTGTTTTGCGCGTCATGAGTTTTACCTGTTTATCGAACTTATAATCGTCCCCAGTCGGTACTGCATTTTCTTCAAGTGGACACCGTGCAAATACATGTCCCCTAGTCGTTAATAACTGCGCAGCCGTGGGAATCTGGGGGCACACGATATCTACAAGTCTGGCAACTCCGCCGTCTCGATTTCCAGCGCCACCGATTTGCATGAAGTATGCGTCTACGATTTTTAAACCGATGACTTGTGACATACCCTCAAAATGTATATTTGAATATAAATCCAGATCGAGTGTCATGGGCGTGTGACGCGTCCTCACTGGTTCCGACCCGGTGTGTGGTTTTAGATCTACAGAATCAATTGTAATATACTGAATCTTATGTGGAACATCATTTAAGTCTGTCAAAGGTGGACCTTTATTCATCCTGGATTAAGCTGACATAAAAAAATGTGAGACTTTAGTACAAATGTATGCCAAGGCTGTTTATAGAGTTGTTATGACAAAGACACCAATTTATATCGAAAACCTCTGTGTATGGGTAAAAACCGCAATCTGGGATGCACCAAGATGTATTTTCTTGGACATTGATTCCGAAATATCTAAAATTGAAATGGAACAAGCACACCTAAGTAAGGTTGGAGATCGCAAAACTGAATAAAATGGATTTTATACCACTCGTCACAGACGATTTTAGGGTCACATTTTGTCGGGCAACTGAACCACTTTGTTCCGACGTCCGGCGTATCATCTGGAAAAATCTTCTTTACGATAATATAGAACTTCACCCTCCCAACGCTCCAGAAAAATGTCGTATCAAATACTCAAGAGTTTCTGGGAGTTGCTTGCCCCGACACCTGTTCGTAGACCTCCCCTTGAACCCGTAACAAAAGAATACAAAGACTACCGAGAAATTGTAGCCACAAATGAGGCGGGGGAAACGATAATTCTACATTTACCAAAGGATTACAGCCTAAATCACAATTAAAGTTTTAATAGTAATATCAGACAATGGATCGCCAACACCTTGAAATCTTCCGTTTGAAATGTGAGGAATTACTTTCACAATTCAAAAAGAAAAGACGTGACATTTTTGTTAAATTTGGTGATACCCAATACGACGAACACATTTCAAAGCTTCTTTCTCTTACGTCTCGCGTTGACAATGAGATTCGCGACATTGATGCATACGAGGACGCAAAAGTTGTTGGTAACCTCCTTGATGAATACGGTACATTTGATCATATACACGATAAATTGATACATACCCTAAAACAAGAATTTGAAAATGTTGACAAGCAAACTTGGTACGACGAACATTTTGATAACTGGTCTATGTTGCCTCAGCGTCAAGAATGTGAAGCATATTCGCTTCCGGAAAGACTGAGATATTCGGAATGTCGCCTTGCAATGTTTGATCATCTTGAGAATGAATGGAAAAGAAATACATTTCCAACTTTGTGCAATCGCTTAGAATTTTTCTGATGTATCATTATAAGATGAAATGGAAACTTGTTAAATGTTTCTATATTCATATGAGGCAGCACATGACATTTTCAATTGTCACCGATGGTGTCTGTACCTTTATCCGCAACATTGTGAAAGAGGTTTCTTCGTTTAAGTTAA
>Ga0209404_10001960_pt1 | contig 13214 bp, 21 predicted proteins | sample TroAtlMetagenome_2_FD_187447 | JGI IMG/M metagenome (GOLD analysis project Ga0209404, IMG submission 187447) | Marine eukaryotic phytoplankton communities from Atlantic Ocean - Tropical Atlantic ANT8 Metagenome (SPAdes) (version 2) | ecosystem: Environmental > Aquatic > Marine > Oceanic...
CTTGATTGGGCAGCCAGCCAAGAGTTTAAGTATGGAGTATTAGATGAGAGTTGAAGCGTTCCCCACCTACCTGTATAGGTTTCATGTAGATGATGCTAAACCTATTAAGACAAGGGTGGAAGAATACTATGAGGAGAACAAGTTCAAAGATCAGGGTGACACCCCTGAAGGATGGAACTGTAAACTCTTTACCACATTTGGTACAGGATACTTTCCCATAGCAGAATGCCTTGACGCATTCACACCTGTTCTGGATGAATTCCAAACAGAAGCTAAGCAGTATGGCAGTCTGATCTTGACAGATCTATGGTTGAACTGTTATGAATCTACTAACTGGCAGGAGAAACATACTCATGCTCCTGGTCAGTGGTCTGCTGTATACTATGTTCACTTCGATCCGAATGAACATCACGCTACAAATTTCCACCACCCTAACGAGACGTTACTTGCTACTGCTGGTATTAAGTCCAACGTTCTGACCCCTTGGGTACAAGAGGGTGACATGGTTATCTTTCCATCATGGTTAGAGCACGCTGCTCCCATGAACAAGTCCTCTAAACTGAGGTCTACTATATCATTTAACTTCTTTATTGAGGAAGAAATCTATGAAGGTGGAGACACTGATACTGAAGAACTTACTGTTGAGTGAGGAGTATTGTCGCAGAGTTCTACCATTTATTAAGTCAGAATATTTCCAAGACTACACAGACAAAGTAATCTTTGATTTAACTGATAAATATTTCGTAAAGTATTCTGCTGTACCAACAGTTGAAGCCCTTACTATTGAAGTGGGCAATCTCTCCACACTTAATGATGATCAGTTCAAGCAGATTACGCAAACATTAACGTCGTTAGACGAAGAGAAAACAGAACTAGAATGGTTGCTGGATACTACTGAGAAGTGGTGCCAGGAACGTGCGATCTATCTTGCTCTTATGCAGAGCATTAAGATTGCTGATGGTTCTGATGAAAAGAAAGCCCCCGATGCGATACCTAGTATCTTATCGGAAGCTCTTGGCGTGTCGTTTGATAACCATATAGGTCACGATTACATTGACGACTATGAAGAACGGTATGACAGTTATCACAGGGTCGAGTCGAAGGTTCCTTTCGACATCGAATTTTTTAACAAAATTACCAAAGGTGGTTTACCTAATAAGACTCTTAACATCGCGCTTGCTGGTACGGGTGTCGGAAAAAGCTTATTCATGTGCCACGTCGCTAGCTCCGTGTTGTTGCAAGGACGGAACGTTCTATACATTACAATGGAAATGGCGGAAGAGCGCATTGCTGAACGAGTTGATGCAAACCTCCTCAACATCGACATCCAACAGATAGCTCAGCTACCTAAGCAGATGTTTGAGACGAGGATTACTAACCTCTCTCAGAAGACACAAGGTAAATTTATCATAAAAGAATACCCGACTGCCTCAGCACATGCGGGACATTTTCGAGCACTCTTAAATGATCTCGCACTCAAGAAGAATTTTATACCAGAGATAATCTTCATTGATTACCTAAACATATGTACATCCCAACGGTTCAGAGGTGCCTCTGTTAACTCTTACACTATGGTGAAGAGTATCGCTGAAGAACTGAGAGGGTTAGCTGTTGAATTCAATGTACCAATCGTATCTGCCACTCAAACTACTCGTGCTGGTTACGGTAGTAGCGACGTTGACCTTACTGACACATCTGAGTCCTTTGGTCTTCCCGCCACTGCTGACCTTATGTTTGCTCTTATATCTACTGAGGAACTGGAGCAACAAAATCAAATAATGGTCAAGCAGTTGAAGAATAGATACTATGATCCTACTCTTAACAAAAGATTTGTTGTAGGTATTGACAGATCAAAGATGAGGCTGTATGATGTTGAACAAAGTGCTCAACAAAATATAATGGACTCTGGACAAGAGGTAGTGACTGAAGAAAGGAAAACTAAGTTCGGGGAGTTTAAATTCTAATGCACGATCAAGGTAGTGTAGACACTGATGAGTGTCAGGATACTAAATGGAATAGGGCACTCGACATCTTCATCGAGTCCGTACAAAGACCAGACAGTCAACTACGAGGTTGTGCTCACAACCAAGGCTGTTTTAATGAACTCATGTGGGTTCGTGACGAAGTGTTAGAACACTTGACAACTATGCGCCGTAAGGTGTAAGATAAATTTTATAGGAATTAAAAATTATGGCTGTAGATTTTGATAGGTACTCTCATTTCGTGGATGCTGTCACAAGCGATAGTTCTAAGGATTTTGTCGCTCTTGCTGACCGTTTGGTTGAGCTTGACAGAGAGGGTGCCAATATTGAACGTCTTACCACTGCTGGTGTTGGGCTTGCTGCTGAGTCTGGCGAGTTTCTTGAGATCGTTAAGAAGATGGTGTTTCAAGGCAAACCTTGGGACGACGCAAACAGAGAGCATCTGCTTATTGAGTTGGGTGATATTATGTGGTATGTTTCACAGGCTACCCAGGCATTAGGTGTATCTTTTGATGAGGTCATCGAGATGAACATCAAGAAGTTAGAGAAGAGATATCCTGGTGGCACGTTCGACATATATTATTCCGAGCACCGTCAACCAGATGACAAGTGATCTCTACGAAGACATGTCCAAACTCAATGCTCTATATGAGGAGTTGATGTGGGACAACAAAGATGAACTTGAGTTCACTGCTGACTATAGTAATGATAGAATTATAATATACAATAAGACACGACTAGGTGATAACCTATTCATTGAAATCCATGATGGTTAATCTCTTTCCAACTTGTCTCTACAAGGCAGACCTACCTGAATATGTTCAGTGGGTCTCAAGGAGGTATGATCATCACGAATTTAATGAAGGTTTAACTGGTGAGTTAGATGGTCAGGTGTTAGTACACTTAGATCCTCAACTTGCCAGTTTCTTTTTTGAGATCAGTGACCACGTACATAAGTATCTTGCTGAGATGAAGTGTGTATATGACGTACACTTCATGAAGACATGGTATACTATTACTGATCAGGATAACCCAGTACCCTCTCACTGTCATGACCCTGCTCATATCTCATGGGTGTACTACCTAGAGGCAGATGATCCATTGTGTTTCTCTAATGATAGCCCTAATGAGTGGTTCCCTGAGGCATTTGCTCATGCTGAAAAGAATTTCTTCAACACCTCAGTGTGGGAAGAGAACGCAGCACCAGGAAATCTATTAATATTCCCTGCTAAACTACGTCACCACACATATAATACTGGACCTAGATTCAGTCTTGCTGGTGACATTTTGCTTACTAATACAGATCTAAATAGAGAGGGAGGACTTACTAATCCTAAGTACTGGAAGAGCTTTTAATGGCATACGATTGCATACCAAAGACAAGTGAAGAGATGAGGAAGGCTACTAAGGCAGCTAAGATGAAGCCTGAGGTAGCACAAGATGCCATTGTATTGTTTACTTGTTTGGTAGAGAAGTTCCCATCAGTTCCTGATCCAATAGCAATAGACGTAAAGAATAGGACAACTATAAAAATAATTCGTGATCTGAAAGGCGAGGTTTCTATCGCTCAGATGAAGAAGGACTGTGAGATTACAGATCTGAAATTAGATTCTAAGTCATGGGGCAACGGAACTAGAGGTGGCGGTGGTGCGAACAACCAAGGAACAAAGTTTGAGAAAGACTGTGCTAAGATCATAGATGAATGGATCCAGTCAAGTGATCTTCCAGGTGATCAGAAGTATGCTGATATGATTACTAATATTATTAAGGATCATGGATTGGATGACTGTAAGGCTATAGAAGTAGAGGCAGTAGGAGAGAAGGATACTAAGAGACCATTGAGATGGAATGCTGGATGGTTTGTTGGTACTGCTGGTAAAGGTAAGTTTAATATAGGTAAGAAGGTTTCGGATGTTACCTTGAGACTTAAGTGTTTAGATAATAGTTGGAGAGAGGTATATCTATCATGTAAGACAAGTGGTACTGTTGCCTTGTCTAATCTAGGTACTAAGACACATGTATTTCCTGTTGAGGAGATCAAGGCAGGTAAGATAAAGAAGACAGCAGGTAAGAAATTACTAGAGACATTTGGTATAGATCATGATAGGTTCTGTGCTGTATTCAATGAGGCACACGCAGCACATGAAGAGGGTCAGGCAAACCCAAAGATTAAACTTAAGGCACAAGGAGGAAATGGTGGGCATGAGAAAGTCCAACCAAATAAGGAATTATTAGAGACTCTTATTCGAGGATGTCTTGGTTATGGATATCATTACTGCCATTTAAATGCAGGTAAGATAAAAGAATTCCATGTTACTGAAGAGATCAATAAGAAGACTGCTTCTACTGGTCAGATAGACGTATACTATGGTGGTAAGACTGGTATAGGTCAACGTATTGATATGTTTGTAACCACTCCTACTATGGAACTCAAGTTTAATATTAGGGATACCAGTGGTAAAGGTGAGGGATTTCCTGACAAGTTCCAGGCTGGTTACAAGTTTAAAGATGAATCCACTTGGTCACTAGATCCAGACGACGAATACGATGAGTAATGTTGTTCAGTTAAAACACCTCGAACATATCGAGGATGAGATGCTCAACTATGGAGTAGATGGTTGTTGGGCTGCCGTTCGTTTTATGCAAGAGCTTTGTAAGATGTTGGGTAAGGAAGGTAGCTCAGGATATATGCAGACCAAATGGGATGGAGCACCGTCTGTTGTATGTGGTGTTGATCCTGCTAGTGGTATGTTCTTTGTAGGAAACAAGTCTGTATTTAATAAGGACAATCCTAAACTTTGCTTTAGTGATAGAGACATTGACATATACTATGCTGATAAGCCTGGTCTGGCAGAGAAACTATCGATGTCACTCAAGTATTTCTCTAGGTTAGGTATCAAGGGTGTCATACAAGGAGACTTGATGTTTACTGAGGGTGATAAGAAACATGAGGTAGTAGATGGTGAATCTCTTATTACTTTTAGAGCAAATACTATTACCTATGGTATACCTAAGAATGATCCTATAGGTGTGGAGGTTGATGCTGCTAAGATAGGTGTAGTATTTCACACGCATTATGATGGCACTACTCTTGCTGGTGCTCAAGCAAGAGCAGGAGCAGATGTAGATAACTTTAGTAAGATATCAGAGTGTGCTGTCATTAAGAATGATACTCCTATGCATGACATTAGTATGGATGGAAATGAGATAAAGAAGTTTGATAATAATGTTCAGGTAATCAAACAGATGTGTCAGAAGGCTGGTAAGTTCTTAGACTATCTGGTAGATCATATGGGTACCACTGGTGATAAGAAGTATCATGTAGCATCTTATCTTAAACAGTTCTTCAATGCTGAGATCAGACAAGGACGTAGCATCAGTGATCCTAAGTCAGCTCTTAAGAAGATTGGTGAGTTCTATAAAGATAAGATGGACAAAGAGGTCTCTAAGATGAAGAGTCCACCGAAGGTAGTAGAGAGAAGGAATCAATTGTATTCTGGTCTGAAGTACCTAGAGGACAATGAGCAAGAGTTCCATGCTATGTTCGCTCTCTATAAAAAGATACAAGAGAACAAACAGATAGTCATCGATGCTTTAGATAAGCTAGAAACATTTAGAACTTATGTTCAAACTGACAATGGGTATAGGGTGACAACTCCAGAGGGATACGTACTACATCACAATGGAGACATGATCAAGTTAGTAAATAGAATTGAGTTCTCCTTCATCAACTTTACTTTAGATAAGTCATGGAAATAGTTGATTATAAATGCGTATACTTTACCTTCGGAAGGTTTCAACCACCCACGGTGGGTCACGCGGAAAATTTTCAGGCTGTACAGAAGAAGGCAGGTAAGTGTGACTGGTTCATCTACCTGTCACAGACAGTAGATAGTAAAGGATCTAATCCTCTGTCACCTGACAGGAAACTATACTATGCTAAGAAGATGTTCCCACATCTAGCAAAGCAGATTCGGAGTGGACCTAGGGATCCTACTGCGATACTCCAAGAACTTTCGACACAAGGATATGATGATGCTATCATGGTAGTGGGGTCCGATAGAGTGAATGCTATGCAATGGATCAAGAAATATAATGGTAAGAATTATTCTTTCAGAAAGATGGAGGTCATATCATCAGGTGAGAGGGATGCTGATGGTGATACGTTTGCTATCTCTGGTACAAAAATGAGGAAGGCAGCAGCAGTTGGAGACTTCCAAGCATTCAGAGAAGGTATACCAAAGGCTCTCGGATTGACTGAGACAAAGAAGTTAATGGACGAGATAGCTGACTCTTTATAAATAAACTTGTACATAAAATTAGATTGATGAAGTCGTTCAGCGATTTAAAGAAGGTAAGAAAGGAGGCACAGCATCAAGTTGTGCGTGACAAGTATTACGCAGAAGAAATCTACAAAGAAGGTGAGTGGGTACTCACTGAAAAGGATCAAGTAGGTAAGATCATTCGTCGTGGTCCTAACTATGTGATCTGTGTAACCGCTGAAGCAAATACATTCCGTACATGGGTTAAGGATATCAAAGAGGTATTCGAGATCGGTACTGATGCGTACAGACAATATGTTATGTCCTTGACACCTGGTCAGAAGGTACAGAAACCTGAAGGCACAGTAAAGGTCAAGCAAATCATTCCCACAGACCCCAAAAAAGATAAGATGGACAACCATGAATCCACAGACTACGTACAGTCTGCTGTAGAAGCTTTACACAAAGACCTCAGAAAGGAGTGGAGGTTCGACAAGTCACCTGGTAAACTAGGTAACAGAGATGTCAAGGGTGTTGGTGCCAATGGTGTAGGAGGAGGTGATGCTCCTGGTATGAAACTCGCTGAACCTAAGGGTACAGAGGGTGCTCCTAAGGTTAAGAAGCCTAAACATGCTTGTGCTACTAAGGTAGAACATGCTGAGTGGGGTAAAGGAGATTGTCTTAAAGGTGAACATACCTTAACAGAAGATGGACAAGTCTCACATTATGATATAATATTTGAACACGGGATAGAGAAGAACGTTCCTGTTCAAAAATTGAATGTACTTGACGAAGCAATTCATGAGCACGTGATCAATCACGAGAAGAATGCTGAGGTACAAGAGACATTTAAGAATAAAGAGCAGGAGAAGGCTGCTTATGCTAATGGTTATGACAAGAAGAAGAAGGCTAAGAAAGAATCCTTCTCAGCTTGGAGAGCAATAGCTGAAAAAAAGTAGCAGGCCCAGTCGAGATCATGCCTGAGATCGACGATGCGGATGGAAGTCAACCGCATTTAAAGGGCGATAGGAAGATGCCTAAGGCTAAAAAAGAAAAGGTCAAAGAGGCATGTAACTGGACTAAGAAAGGAGAAGAGTGTCCCGTACATGGTACTAAAGAATGTCCTGAGGTTAGATGATCAAAGCTCCATTACATAGATTACCCCTTGACGATTGGTTTGATGACATACCCCATCCACATGACTCTATGCCTGTAGCTACAGACAAGTCATCCGAACGTCCTGATCTGGGTGAAGATGAAACTGAATATGAAGAAGAGATAACGATACATGAGAAGATGTATCAGATTGCTACTGCAAAGTATAATCCCTTTGCTGTAGGAGGTTCAGAAAGTATACGTGATAAATGAGAAAAATTTGGTACGAGGATAGGTTAGAACACCTCTCCTCATTTCGTAATCTTAAAAACTATTATAAAGAAATCATCCCTGAAGTCTTAGCATTCGTAGACTTCAACCGTTATGTCTTTGAAGAGTGGGTCATGGACAAGTGGGTTGAGGACAGGAACCTTGGAAGAGTCCAGCTCTGGGATGGAGCTTGGAGAGTTATACCTTTCCCAATCAATCAGGTAGGCTCTACTGTAGTTGATGGTGACTACCAACTTAGTGAGATGGTATCATTCACTAAGTTATTCAACACCACTCAAGAAGAAGTAGATAAGCATGGACCTAAGATCTATGAGAGTTTCAATGATCTATGCCCTAAGACTGCTGAGTATTTGAAAGAAGATATAGATAATAAGTTTTTAAAATCTGCTACCATCAGCAGGTTATCACCAGGCACTAAGATAAATCCTCATAATGGTGACATGGATTCACTGAGACTACACTTCCCTGTGGTCACTGACCCTGAAGCATGGCTAAGTGTACGTGGACGTAAGAGAACATGGGAGGTGGGAGATCTCTTCGCATTCCATGACAACGATAAGCATTGGGCTCAGCATAATGGTACTCACGATCGCATCATTGTCATACTTGATTACTCGATTGATCAACTAGAAGAGCATACAGAATTTCTATTGGAAGACCCCTATATAGAATAGCATTTTACTTGAGCATGAAACAGTTTATTAAAGATCAGTTGTTCCCGTACGCGATTAGGATAGTCAATAGTTCTATTGCTAAGATTCCTGATAGTGATGCCATTGAACAACAGTTAGTAGAACTCTGCCTAAAGTTTTTATCAAAGGCAGTTAAGAATACTAAGACAGATGTAGATGACCTACTCTTTGAACAGGTTGCTAAGGCTTTGAGAGCACGTACAGACAAGGGAGATATCCCAGTTGCTGCTGACTTCTCATGAGTGACTTAGGACTTGATGCTTCACAGGAGACACGGATCACTGTGATGCAACTCAAGATCGAACGTCTTGAGGAAAAACAGGATGAACTAAAAGAAAGATTGAAAGTAGTTGAGAAGTGGGTGATAGGAGCAGCAGCAGTCCTAGCTGCTGGAGTCACTCTCATTGGGTTCTTGACTAATATATCTAAAGCCTACCTGTAATAAATAAAATATAGGTATTAATTTAACTCGGAGATAGCATACCATGTCCCTTTACGGAAAGGATGACAGCAATGCCAACAAAACTAAAGGTGGCGTGGGAATTGCAGCATCATCACAAACAAAAACAGTCGTCTTCGTTGATGACACAGAAGCACAACTCGCAGAGAATAAAGCAAGAGGGTTGAATGCTCCTGGATGGTGGTCTTATGTGACCTTTACTGACAATCATGGTAACACTCGTTATAAGACAGAGCATTTAGTTACAATCTGTGGACCAGAAGCAAACGCATCTGAGACACAATCAGATGACACAGCTGCTGCTGATATTACTTCAGTAATTACACCAGGTACAGTTGCTAGTGTAACAACATACGCTCCTGCTGGTGCGGTTGCTACATTCAGTGACAACGGTGGTGCTGATGGATCTAGAACTGCTGGAACATACACAGTAACCAACGCTGCTGGTAACGCATCTGGTACAGGTGCTGACTTCACAGTTGTTGTTGCTGCTAACGGTGATCCAACAATCACTCTAGTATCTGGTGGTGCAGGCTACGCTGATAGTGAGACAATAACAATCGCTGACGCATCACTTGGTGGTGGTGGCGGTGCTGCTGTTGTCGTTACTGTAACTGCTGCTGCTACAGCTGCTGCTACATTCACACTGTCTGGAGCATCATCTACAGGTGCTGGCGCATCACTTACTTACCAATGGCAGAAACAGGAAGCCGCTACAGGCAACTGGGTCAACCTATCTGGTAAGACTTCAGCAAATACTGGATCACTTACAGGTCTTACAGTCGCTGCTGACAATGGTGACAAGTACAGATGTAGAGTCAACAACTCCATTGGTGGTGTTGAGAAGATCAGTACTGCTGGTACACTAACTGTCCTAGACAGAGCATAATGGATGAACTTCACTGAATTGACAGAGGACAACTACGTCCTATTCGCTATTAAACATTATGATAATCCATCCGCTGTAACAAAGGAAGATTTCTTGGATGATTTGAGACGCTTTAAATACATTAAGCGTCTCATCAACAAGTATCTTAAGAACGGTGAGGTCAAGTTACACTTGCTCCTCAACCATATCATTATCGTATACAATGTTTTTGGTGAGGCTGCTACTCCCCTCTTGTTTTTCAAGATGGACAAGGAGTACTGGTCTATTATTAAATCTATTATGATATTCCTCGGACGGTATCCTGAGAAGGAGACTGATAGTCTGAGTGTCATTCCTATCAACCATCAGATTATTAAGGAGTTAAAGCAGATATGACCAAGGGAATCACTGAGATGGGTACATTCGGTGGTAACGTTGGACCTATCAACACCCCTACCACTGGTCAGGGTGCGGTCGCAGGCTTTGATCCAGTTCTGAAGTTCTCTAAACGTGCTACTAAATCTCGTAAGAAGAAGGAGTCAGCAGGTAAGCAATGGGAACACCGTAGGGATGATCCCACCTACATAGATGGTAGGAGTAAACAAGCTCGCAAGCTTATTAAACGTCTCGCTAAACGTAAAAAGAAAATGTCTGAAGAATTTCTAGCTGAATCTGGTGAAGCTACTAAGCAAGCCTACAAGTTCCTTTCTCAACGCCGTAAGGTACAGAAGAAACAGGAGCGGGAGAAGCGTGCTTCCAATCGTAAGCAAGAGATCCAGACCATAGCACGTGCTAAGTCATCTGACTATCAAAAGAAAGCAAAGGATAGACAGAAGAAACTTAGTCAAAGTATGAACAAGAATAATCAGAAGAAGGAAGCCTACACAGGTGATGTAGTATTACAACTCATGTGTGATCAGATCACAGAGAACCATGAGAATCCTACAACATATTTCTTCTATGATGACAGTCAAATAGAATTGAGTGTAAAGGAAGCAGCATATTTTGTTACCAAATTTAATGAATTAAGTGAAGAGCATAAAGATGTCTTTATCAGCACCCTCGGAGAGACCAGCCAATTTGTTACCAAGTTTATCGAACTTTGATCCTGCTGATGGGTTCTGTAACGAATTAATAGAAGCACTACCAAGACTAAAGTTATTAGTAGATAACTATGAAGAACTGCGCGATGAATTTCGGGCAGTTTTTTCGCAGCTTGAGACTGTTAACTGGGGTGCTGACGATGAGAATGATACTGGATATTTTGGAGAGAAGAAACTAGCAAATCATGATGGGTACTGGAAGAACATACCTTTGTATGGTCAGGGTAAAGAGTTTGAGGATAGTAAGATAGATGGTGGTAACGTATCAGTTGGTGGTACCTTTGCTGAACATAAACATAACTGTGAGTTGTTACCTAAGTTAGTTTCCACAGCAAGGAAAGCTAACTGTGTGAAGAGGGTTGGTATAAATGTACTGGAGCCTGGTAAGACAATCAAACCACACTTTGATAGAGATCCTGATCCCCCTTGGGGATATCTTATTAGAGGATTGTTTGGTTTAGATGTTGGTGATGAGGACGGTGGCTCATGTCACCTAGCATTACTGAACCAGTGTACTAAGAAGATAGAGGTCGCAGAGTTCAAGAACAAAGAGTTCATGTTCTTCTGGGGACGTAATCGTCATGCTGTGTACAATACTTTGAAGAGACCCCGTAGTGTATTGGTGATTGATCATGAAGTTCGCACGAGTTTCTAATGTCCTCACACCTGAAGAGTGTGGACGCATAGAGAATGATTTAGATAAGTTAGACAGACTGTGGCTCAATAGGAGTACGTGTAGACCTATCGTACCCTTCTGGACCTTTGGTGCTGTCACATACTTAGAAGGTTGTGATGATATAAAGAAGTATCACAAGCATAAGGAAGCAATCAACCCCTTCCTTAAGAAGAAGTTTGGTTGGATGTATAAGATATTGTGTGACAGAATGGAGCAGGAGTTAGGTGCCCCCTGTGTAGTAGATGATATGCTTGCTCTACCTGGGTTCCATATCTTTGGACCTAAGAAGGGACAACCTGTATCAGACAGAGAGATGAGGTTGTTAGAGCAACCACTTGCTAGCATCCACTGTGACATACAGTATAAGGAGCACGGTGGATACTGGAAGTGCTTTAAGCAAGTAGACTTCTCTAACCCACTGTCCTTTACCCTATCAGTTAAGCTACCTCATAATGGTGGTGGTCTATTCATATGGGATCACGTTGACTTTGATGATGATATGATCAACTCATTTAACTTCCAGACCAATGAGGATAAGAGTAAGTACCTAGAAGGTATCAAGAACAACCCACACATGTGGGAGAATGATAGTGCTGATGGGTATCAACCAAGTGGTGAACCTCTCATTGAGAAGTATACTGAGGGTAATTTGATATACTTCTTAGGGCATCTGCTTCATCAGATAATACCAGGACGTGATGTCATTCCTACTGACCGTAGGATAACAGTACAAGGACATGGATTAAAATGTGATGGTGTCTGGAGGTTATACTTTTGAACTTAGGTATCGTAGAGGTATTAACTGAAGAGGAAGTCAAGAAGGTAGAGGAAGATGTCTTCGCATGTAGACCACTGTGGAAGAAGAGATCCAACTGGCATCCTACTAACGATATTTGTAGTGAGACTGAAGACCTAGAGAGTTTCATGCACTACTCTACCCTAGGTGCTACCCTATACATGGATGCTTCTGACAATGGATGGAAGTACTATGAGGAGCACAAGAGTATTACTAATAGGGTACTGAACATAAAGTTTGGGTGGGTGTACCACAAACTATTAGAAGCATTGACTCCACACATAGGAGTATGTGGATACGAAGGAGAGCTTGCTCTACCTGGGTTCCACATCTATGAGTTCGATGAGAACCCTAGTCCTAAGAAACATCATCGCTGTCTCCATATGGATGGACAGTTTATGCATGCTCTTAAGTTCTTGGTTAAGAAGTATGGTAAGGTTATAGACATCTCAGAACCCCTCTCCTTTACCTTTACTATTACTAGACCTAAGAGAGGGTCAGCAATAGCATTCTATGACCTTCCAGAGGCATTACAGAGGCGTTCAGAAGAGATACAAGAGAAGTATCCTCACCCTATCATCGAGAGGTATCAGAACTTAGAGTATGTTAAGGAAATAAGATTACAACATGCCATTGAAAGACCTTGGAAGTACCAGTTATTCAGGGCAGACTGTGGTGATCTGGAGCAGTACATGCCTAAGGTCTTTAGTCACACTCCAGGTAATTCTTTCTACTATACTGGTAGGATATTACATCAGATGATTCTCGGAGATCAGTTCCAGGATGGGGACTCTCGGATAACATTACAGGGTCATGGACTAAAAATTAATGGTTCCTATAGATTGTTTTGGTAATAAATATTCTTATGGAAAACATTAACTCAGCAATTATAGAAAGACTCGAACGAGTTGTGGATTCCTTACAGGATAACTCTGTAAAGATGGGCCAACTGCTGGCTGTACATAATGAGAAGCTTGACAAGCAGGATA
>Ga0209404_10001961_pt1 | contig 13213 bp, 5 predicted proteins | sample TroAtlMetagenome_2_FD_187447 | JGI IMG/M metagenome (GOLD analysis project Ga0209404, IMG submission 187447) | Marine eukaryotic phytoplankton communities from Atlantic Ocean - Tropical Atlantic ANT8 Metagenome (SPAdes) (version 2) | ecosystem: Environmental > Aquatic > Marine > Oceanic | place...
TATGTTGCTGCGCTCATTTACATTTCTCCATGCTGAAATTATATCCTAAAGGACATACTTAGTCAAGTTTTATTTTTAGCCAGGTGTACCAGAACCCAACCAGCCCAGAATTACACGTTGATTCTGTGAATCATCACGAATTAGAATACGTTGCATATGTGAATCTAACGTAATATTTGCGTATGTTTCTCCTGCTCCTGTATTAGGAGCCCAGTGTGTACCCCCTCCATTGAGATGAGATCCAGTAATATTCCACCCTGTTGCAGAAGATGGTCCGATATATCCTGAACTAGCTCTGATTGTTCCTTTAAACTCTGCATTACCGCTACTATCTACTTTGAAGTTTTTCGTTGCTATTGCTCCAGTAGATAAATTAAAGTAAGCAGGAGCGGCAGAGCCACCTGAACTAGTTGCGAACGCAGTTCCAATAGGATTATCATCATTCTCTGTTAAAATAGTATTAGGAGACCGAAGAATACCAGTAGTAATACTACCTCCATCTATTGTGGTTATATCACCTGCGGCATTTTTTAGTAGGTTTGTGCCACTATCAAATGTTACTACCCCGCTAAAATTTGTGTATCGTACTACATTTGAATAAGTTACCTCTACTGTAGTAGCATCGGCAGCGGCTTCACCAAAGTATCTAACTGTATAATGTATATTTGAAGAGGCTGGATCTTGAGTTCTTGGTTCATTCATCCATTTATCAACTGCGGATGTATGCACTACAGCAGTTGCCCCACTGCCTCCTGCATTTATTTTCCCCGTACTAAAAGTATAGGTGGCCTCACTAGGAGCTCCGGGAGGAGTTCCTGGAGTAGTCTGTTTTTCATAATAAAGATAGCCTTGAACAGTTTTATTGCCAGAAGTTCCGTTTATGCCCTGCTCTCCCTGCTTAATTTTCTCTAAAGATATGGTGGTGAACGTTTCCCATGTTGTATCCGGTTCTTCCGCTTCTCTTACTGCTACCGTAAAAACTTGCGGAGCCGCAGAACTAGGATCTGTGTATGCTATGGGATGGGTGCTCTCATCTGCATTATGAATAATTTTTGTATAAATTGCGCCACCAGAAGTGTCAGGGTCTTTAAAAGAGCTGTCTGCCTTCCCTGCTTCCGTAGAATTATTAGGATTAGCATTACTTGCAAAATTCCCTGTTACTTTAAAAATTGGCTCAATATAGTTAAGAGCAGTAGCTTCAAGCTCTATCTTATCTGTCCACGTACTATTTAGACTCGCATCAGAATTATAATTCAATATTTGAATAGGTTTAAATCTAGCAGTAACAGCTCTACCGGTAAAAGCTACATTGATTTGTAAGTGATTTACTGCAGAATAATTACTACCATTTCTAGTAATCGTTGCTAGAATTCCATCTTTCAAGGGGTCTAGACGAAAAGATTGTCGTGCAACAGTTTTGTTTGTACTATTTGCTGTTATTGCAAAAGCAGTATTAGTGCTATTTAATTGCATATCAGTAAAAAGTAAATCATCAGATTCTATTAAAGCAACCTTTGCAGCATAAAATTTTGAGCCACTTTTTACCCTTATAATATCACCAATCTGAAATGCAGATGTAAAACCGGTAGAACCACCAGTTCTTGTCACTCTATTAGTTTTTGTTTCTGCAGGAACACTTATATTACAGTCTACATGAGTCCATCTATTATTTTCAACCCCGCCACTATTATTAGGTGCAAACTCGGTTCTATCATACCATGTTTCAATAATACTGTTTTCGAAAACGATATTGGCTACTGCCGCTAAGCGTAAATAGTCATTACTTGTTGTTGTCTGATCAAATAATATATGTGCTTCTTCTATAGCAGGAAAAGTACTATTTGTATACGCCATAGAAGCTAATTCTTGACTATGTGTAGCTGCAGTACCAGTGGCGGGATTAGCAAGACTTCCTTCAAATAAATTTGCAACACTTCGCATTTTCCATGCTTTTTTCATTAATTTAAAGGTAGAAGAAGAAATAGCGTGTTCGTCAAAGTTTGCTTGCACACCTATAGCTGCTCCAGCTATTCTAGCGCCTGTATATGAGCCGTATGTATCTTGAATCTGTACCTTAGTATGTGTCCACTTACTTTTTCGTTCTGAAGTTACTGCACGCACTCCTACTTTATATGTTCCATCAGGGACGGGTTCCTGCTTCATATGAAGCTCAGGAGGAGCACCTGCTTCTTCTATCGTATAAATTGTATTATTAAAATTAGGTATGAATTGAACTTCATATCTTGTAACTTTATCGTAGACATTTCCATCTGCATCTAGAGGTCTATCCCACTGAACAAGTACCTCTTCTCCTATTTTATCTGGTACTGGTACTCGAAGTACATATACATTGGGAGGAGCAGGACACGTAGTTTCTTCTGGTGTATATATAGTTTCTGCTATATCAAGCTCAAATTCACGATCAACTGCATCAAATTTACTATTATAAAATTCTACTGCAGTAATACCTAAGTTACCTGTATCCTCCTCGCTTATTCCTAAAATTTTGTATTCTTTATAAGAATACGCTTGTGTAGCATTACTTTTCTGTTCTTTTATTGCCCAAATAGAATCACTAATAACTACATTACCACTGAATTTTCCAGTACATTTAATTACGGTTTTTCCATTCGATACCGAGACATTACTACTAGTAAAAGGTAGAGCTTCTATATGGGTATCACTAACAAACTGAAGTAGGATTGCATTGCCAGGAACTCCATTTACAGTGGCAGCATCTCTTGCCTGTACAATTTCTCCTCTAACTTTTTCATCTGTTTGATCTAAATTAATAGTAGCAGATTGATATGCATTATTGCTTCCCGTTGGTAAAAATACAGTTTGAATCTCATCTCCACGAGAATAAGTAGTACTACCAATAGTAACTGTATCTTGTGCTAGTATGACTTTTCTATGATTAACTAAGGCTGCTATACTATAGGTTGAAGAGGATGAGAAAGTATAGGAAGCTATATCCTCGCCGCCTCCATCAGCTTGTACACCTCCAGATTCGAGAGAGATATTTCTATCAAGAGTCAGTTGAGAATTTGTACTTGAATCTACAACAGAATGAGCTGATACTCGTCCGCTAAAATGAATGCCATAATTATCTGGCTGCTGTACATTAATTATATCACCGGGTTGTAGGAATCCAGCATTTAATCCTGTTTGAAATGAAATAATTTCTTTTTGATTTACTGCAGTCCAAAGTTTCCACTTTCCGTAACGTACAGCCTGCCCTTCAGAGGTACAACCAAAAGCCTGCGCCTCTTCTTTTATAACTCTGCCGGTTTCAAGAATATTTTGCCGGTCTTCAACAATTAAAGGTTCTAGTCTATATTGAGAGGCTGGGTTATTCCAAGTAACAATTATTTGGTTTGCTCTTGTTTTACTTCCGGTAGTTTCAGTTTTTATATCTCCATCTATTATATTGGAGGGGCCGAAGTTATAAACAGGAGCAGCAGGAGCATCTTGTACAGTTACCATTTGTCCATCTAACCAGTACAAAATCCCCATAAAAACTGTACTCATATCTTTCAAAACTTTATAGCAATCGGTAGCTTTAGTTAGATAAATATTAGCACGAAATCTGGGTTCTGTGTCGCCATTTCCGTCTGGAACTAGTTCATCACAATATTTTGCAATTTTATATAATGCATACTTATCAATGTCAACTTCATCTAAAAAGCTTCCCAGTCCATACCTATCATTAGTTAACATATCGTAAAAAACCCAGGCAGGATTATCTGTATAAACTAAATCAGATTTAAAAGTACCATCCCAAAGACCATCATATTCGGCTGTCTTTTTATCAGTAACTAAATGACGAGGGGTATAGTTTGAAGGAATTTTAACCAGTTTTCCTTTAAGATCATAAGTACGAGTTGGATTACTACTATAGTCTCTTGAATTAAATGTACATGCCCCTAATGCTGTAAGAGGATAGTTTAATGTTTCTTTAATAATACAGTTAATGGCAGATAACTGAGAAATATCTGTTACACCTGTATTATTTTTATCAGAGTTACGTAATAATTGTACTTTGCCGTTACCAGCATTACTAGTAGCTTCATATTTATCTCCTCCTATTGGATTATCCATCCCTGTAGGAGTTAATCGGGTAACTTGAATACAAATATCTTCAAAAGGCTGATAAGAGGACACTGAAATTATGTGATCTTTTGAAAATGCAGTTCTGGTTCTTCCAGTATCTACTAATCCGCCAGAATTAAAGAAAGTCCCTTCTTTAACCTGCCAAACGCCATCTTTTTGAAAATAAACATGAATTTGATGACCAACAGATTGATTGTCTAGGTTACCACCCCCGTCTAAATGATTGAGACCCCCTGGATAACGAAACTGCACCCTTAACTCATCTACCTCTGCGATTTGGCTTTCAGCCATACCTTGGTTACTAAGAGTAATACTCTTTGTTAAAAGGGTTATTCGATTGTGTTGAACCTCGCTTGTAGAACTACCTACATCATGATCATCTTTAAAAGTTTCTGTATGAGGGTCTTTTGAAGCTAACGTATAGAATTCTTCCCTAAGGTAAGCGTTATTAGTTGTATTAGTATTATCACTTTTCCAGTTAGATCCGGATATTGACCAAGGATTTTTATCACTATCAGATAAACTAACCGAAATACTAGAAGTTCCAACTCCAGCTAGTTGTTTTAAAGGGGCTTGCGTTTCTGTCCCAGGTCTAAATTGAACAGTACTATCCTTGACTTTCTTTTCGTACCCATCTACCATTGCCCCACTTATAGAAGCCTTTTTATTAGTAAAGGAAAAAGCATTAGTATGATTATTATCTACTTCTAAGTATTTATTACCGTCATTATTGACTTTTACCTCTGCCGATAATGCGAGATCAAAAACAATTTCTACCGTTACCTTATTATTAGCATCTTCTTCATTAAAGGGGCGGACTCCCATATTTTTAGCATTAAATAGTGCTTGAGTTCCGTTATCAGTAACTGTAGTAGTACCATCCGCAGCAAATATTTTATTCATATAATATTCTGCATATTGTGTTGTACCGTCTTCTTCTGTTCTAAAAATTCTACAATGTAGGCTTCCATTTCCATACGTTGCGGAATCACTTATCCAACTATTTTTAAAAGGAGTACCAGAGCTTGCTTTTATTCTAAGCGCACCAGTCGTATAAGATTCTAGTGTTCCAGTAATTCTAGTAGTTGCATCAAAAACAAATATAAATCTATGATGGTCACTATCATCTGTAGTGTCCATATGATTTATAATTTTTTCATTAGACATTCCTACAGCTTGATTTGCCCCTGTAGAAGCACTAAATGTAACATCACGATCGTAAAAAGGAGCTTCTGCTCCTATATCTTCAATAGGGTCACCATCTAAAAAGACTGAATGTTGTGGATCCGCTAAGCCTTCAATAGGGCCTTCACATAATAAATCTGTGACAGAAATAATCTGAGTTTTTGAAGAAATGCCTCTCCCATAAAGATTGGCCGGACTCCAACGTCTACGATCTCTAGCAGTAATTGAAGAATTAGGCATTATATATATCCTGTAATTTGGCCAACATAATTTAGCCATTGCTGACTGCCGTCTTCTGAGAAAGCACTTCCCTGAGTTGCCGCATCACTGGCTCCAGCTGTGGTATTGCCTGTAATAGGATTATAGGAAGAGCTTATAGAATCAAAGCTTATTGGCTGTCCAGGGATTCGAAGATGACCGTAAAGAACAGGTACAGGGTCCCCTTCAATAACATTTTGCTCTGCTCCATTGAACATATAAGAGGATTCTTGGTCTGAATCAGTAGAAGGATCTGGTGCCATCATTTCTGATATACCTGTCATTGCTAAATTAATTGCCAAACCTGCCGCCATTAAACCACCAAAACTACCTGTTGCAGTAGCTGCAACAGCTGCAGAAAACGAAGTTGGTGCTGCAGCTCCTGTAAAAACTAATGTTTGTGAACCCAGACTACTTCCACTAATTATTGCTCCACTACTTGTTATTTGAGGAGCCAATGTACCCATGCCTACCTCTGCTGTTCCTAGAGTAATACCCGTTCCTGTTTGTGTAGCTCCTGCTGCCCATCCGCCCGTAACCGCCATCATATATACTATTGCCATTGCTGCCAATATTTTACCTATTCCTTTTGATCCGGCAGGGACAGGAGTAATTGTTATATCTCCTGCCTTAATGGGAAGTAAGAGCTGACACTCTTCCTCAACTTGATTATCCGCTACATCAATAGTGAATCCAATATCCTGTTCTTGACAATCTACTAAATACTTTTTAAATCCAGAAAAATTTGCTTCAGCACAGCGCAACGCACCTTGTATTGTGTCTGTTTCTACACTAAAGCTTCTCTGGAAAGTATCTCCTAGATCTCCTTCTAAGTATACTTTACGCATCATATCTATATACTCCTGTTATTGCTTTATACCACAAAGGATATAAGCTTTCTCTACATGATAATCTATTATAAGCATGATGATAAAAAATATCATCTCCAATATATACTCCACAATGATTATTAACATTCGCCATTAGTTTGAAAATTAAAACATCATTTGGTTGTATATCTGCTAACTTAACTGGTACATGGTTCCAGTCTTTTATAATTTCTTCTGTAAAATAGTCTAAATCTTTATCCCACCAATCGTCCTCAAACATTGCTCTTGGAGGAATTATAATATCTTGCTGTGCCAAATAATCCCTTAGTGCTTCAAAACAATCAGTTTCTCCAAACCTATAATCTCGTCCATACAAATCTGTAAGATCCTTATTTGGAGATATTATATTTAGTTCCATATCGGGGTAGCTAAATATATAATAAGGTATTCCTAATGCATTACAATACTTTATATCATTATCGCTTGGCTCATTAGTAGCATCAGGATGACTATGTACTATTGCTGTAATATCTGTGGTGCGTAATATTTTTAAATATTCTTGTGAGTCGATAATAAAATCATCACCATTCTCTGCAATATTAGTACACGGAAACCACTTTTTTTGTCCTTTTACAACTGCTAATATTCCGCAGCCTTCTCTTGGGTATTCTTTTTCAAAATGTTCCTGAATCTCCTCTAAATACTGCACTATCTAAACTTCCTACTTCCAGGGAACCCTCCAAATGGCAATACTATATTAGTATTACGATTCGGTGAAGGCACCGTAAGTTCATCTGTTCCTGCAAGAGTATTTCCTATAAATTGGTAACGTTTCTTACAAGACATTAATAATTTACCGCAACTATCTCCCGGCGCCCAAAATAAAGAATCTGCTGAGGGCTTATTTCCGCTACTAGCTGACATACTAACAGTGTTTCTATATACTGTAGACGTATCCGTATAGGCTGGAGCATTTCTAGTGCCCCAAGTACTCATAGGATGAAGTACATAGTCATTTCTAAGTGCATCTTTACTATTTATGGTATATGCTCTATCCGTCCAACCATCATAATGCCACATAGCTTCCCACAATATACTAGTTCTTGTGGGTGGAGTAGTAACTGTACCAGTAGAGCCCATATATAACCAAAATAGTTGATCACCATCCTCTGTGGTATAAACTACATCTCCTTGTGTTAAAGGCATTTCATTATCACTTTCCCACTCTACAGGAGCTATTGTAGGAGGGCGTTCAAATACTACACCTATTTTATTATCCCCTGAAGATGTATATGTGGAACCTCCATTAGTCATTGTAACACTGGCTACTTTGTCCGAATTACTACTAGTACCAAGAACTGCAGTTGCTGTTGCGGAAGCACCACTATGAGTTCCTGTAAATGTTATACTAGGGACAGTAGTATAACCTGCACCTGCTGAAGTTACATTAACACCTGTTACTACTCCATTAGCTACAGATAAAGTACCTGTTGCTCCATTGCCGCCTCCGCCACTGAATGTAATTGTTGGTGGGTAGGTAAGTGAGTACCCACTACCTCGATTAGTAATAGTAATTGAAGTAACTGCTCCACCAAGACTTCTAGTACAAGTAGCTGTTGCTCCTGAACCAGAGCCTGTATCTTGTGTATTCTTAGCTATAGTGGCTGTGGGAGCACTAGTATAACCTGAACCTCCTGCTGTTACTTTTCCACTAATTACTGCTCCATCTGTTAATACGGCTGTACCAGTTGCTATTGCTGAATCTGATGAAGTTCGTGCAACCCAGGCACTACCGTTCCATGTATGAGTTATTCCTCTAAAAATAATAGGTTCATCATTTACAGTATAATAAACTTTATAACTAATTGCATTTGGCTTATAAGCCCCATCTACTGCCCAACTACATGCTCCTTTATTACGACGAATGACTTTTGCAAAACTAAGAGGGCCGGGTTCTGTTCCTGAGCTTGCACTACCTCCATCATTAGTAATTATTGGTAAAGATCTTGCTACTGTTAATTGACTCTTTTCTACATCTGCATTCGCAGTACCTATATTAGTTACTTTTCTTATATATTTACCGTCAATTATAATCTCATCACCAACTGAAATCTCTTTGGTAAAATCTGTAGTCCAATTACCTGCACTGCCAGTTCCTCGTAAAGTTAATTCTCCTGAGTTTATATAAACAGTACCACTTAGAGCAGAGGTTGAGTATTCTTTTTTCCCTTTATAAACCCAGCTACAGTATTTTCCTACTACTTCTCTTCTGGGTACTCGTAATCCTGATAAATCAAAAGGGGAGGACAGTTCCATTATTGCCATTATATTAGTTTTAGAACTAATTCTATCAATAATAAATACAGATTTGGGTAATTCAATAATATCTGTTGCAGAAGCAGCATCTGTAGTCCGTCCAGAACTAACTTGTAAATATTTTTCTAAAGTTCTTCGACGAGTAACTTTTTTTCCTACTAAGTTATCTAATTTAAAACCTGATATACCACTACCTGTAGCACCGGCCGCTTCCGCTCTTTGAGTATCAAAAGCATTTTGAAACGTAGAACTAGTTCTCAGTAAAGATTCAACATTTGCTATAGTTAGAGTTGGACGACTATGTGCTCCATCACTAGCAATATCAATTCCGTCTATTCCTATTGGGAATCCATAGTAAACATTTTTATTAAAAACTACTTCCCCATACTCATCAGTTTTAATATCTGTTCCAGTTACTACCATTCCTGCTTCTGGAACTGCGGGCCAGCCCGTAGCTGGAGTTGTAGCTCCAGTTTTATTATCTATTACGACGGTCTGTGAGTTACTAACTGCACCATTTACTGTAGCATTTATAGAAGCTGCTACTCCTGTGGATCTATTAAGTCCTGTAAGAACTAGAGCAGAATTATCTGCCAAAGTCTGAGGAGTATTTAATGTTATAGTATTATAGTCCGCACTTACTTTTAAAATTCTTACGGTTGTAGATACTCCTGAGTGAAAATAAAGAGTTGTTGTATCACTATATTCTAATTCGAATAAGTCAACAAAGGATTCAGAAACTTCTAAACTTTGAAGATCTGTTGAAATTAAATTATCTTGTGTCATGGTTGATAAACACGTACAAAGCTTGCCGACATTGAATAATGATCACTATTAGAATACTGAGTACTCCATTCAGGGCAAACTACACGTATTGTTTTCTCTCCTGTAGTAGTTGTATTATCCGTATCAGGAATAGTAAAATTAAAACTTGTTACTCCTGCTTTATCGTCAAAAAATTTATTAAGATCATCAATAGTTGCTTTGGTTCTGTTTACAAAATTAAGTGTAAAAGTTTCGTTAATAGAATTAAGACCCGACTTCGCTCGTTGTTCATATCCATCTCCAAACTTTGCACTTTTTACAGTAGGTTTAGATGAACGTGATAGAGTTTTATCGGGGATTATAGTTGCGCTAGTAATATTAGTGCCTGAAATTGCGAATCCAATTGCCATTATGCTGCTCCATAGGGATTGAGAATACCACCAGAACGTTTCTGATATTGTAGTTCTTCTTGTACTGCTTTCGCAACTACCTTTCCTAAATCTTGTCCCATTCCCCCGCCTTGTGCATTACTAGTTGCATTTCCATTATTATCAACATTTACATTGACTGTAACATTATTTGTACCGCCCCCTAAGCCTGTTCCTTGTACTGGAATAGCACCTCCACTAGGCAATGGAACAACTGCTTCATTACCGTGTAAAGTAGCTTGGTAGCCAGTACTAGGACCTCTTGCTACACCTCCTACGGTATAACTTCGTCCCTTAAGTTTGGGAGTAATACCTCCATCTGCAAAACCTAAAGCTCCGAGAGCTTTTAGCATTAGACGTTTTGCAATAATTTTTGCAAGTTCTGCTAACATGGATTTTGCCATTGCTGAAAAGGCTTCTTTAGCGGTCTTTGCGCCTGTAATCATATCCTCAAAAGCAGTCGTCATACTGCCTTGAATAGTACCGTATAATGCACTAGTTTCTTCTAACCGTAGATTTAGCTCAAACGTTGCGTCTGCTGCTGCCATAGCCTCCGCTTTTTGCTCAGGAGTTGCATTTTTATCTAGCCTGCCTAACGCTTGCTTTTGTGCTTGCTTTCTCGGGTCAAGTGATAGTTCTCCCAATGCTTTAGCTGCATCCGCTTGTTCGTTCTTCATAGCGTTAACTTGGATTTGATTATAGTTTTTCAAAGCGTATACTTGATCCCACAAAGCTTGTACTTTAGCTTTTGCTGTTGCCAATCCTCGCTCGGCTGCAGCTTGTTGAGCTGCGTTTTGTGTTTTATATGCTTCATTTACCTTTGTCTGTGCTGCAAATTGATCATTTATCGCTTGCTTTATCTTTCCATTATCTCCTTCTAGGGCTTGTAATGTTCGTTGTCTTTTTTCTAGCCCTAACTGTATTTTATCTTTTCCTCCACCACCCAGCATAGTTTCCTCTCTTCTTCTTCGAGAGTCTTCTGATATTTCTGCTTCCAACATACGAGTTGTATCTTGACTAATTGCTGCTTGAGCAAGCATGTACCCAAGCCTAATTTGTTCAATTCTTGCTTTTTCCCTAGCTAACCTAACTTCTTCTTCATCTAAATCTATTTTGTGCTCTGCTAATCTAACAGCATTTTTAGCATTCTCAAGTATTTCCTCATCTGCTTCTAGTTGCGTGTCGTTATATATCTCTTGGGCGGCAGTCCTTGCTCCCTCAGCCCTCTTCAAGTCTTCCGCTAATTGCATAGATTTAGCTTTTCTTCCTAGCTCAGCGGCTTCAAAATTTGCCATCTTTTGGGCCGCTGTTATTCCAATAGTTTTAGCTCTCGCCGACGCTAGTTCTGTCTTATGTCGGTCTCTAATCATAGGGAGTAGCTCCTCAGAAAGCGTATTCATATGCTTCTGAATTATTGTAAGTCTTTTTGCTTCTGTCCTAGCCTCCTCTAAAAGGATTTTCCCCTTTTCAACCTTGTCATTGTAGGTGTTTAAATTAGTTTTGCCATCTTTTATTTCGTTGTTTATCTTTTCCCACTCTTTTAGTAAGGCACCTGAAGGGTCTGCCGTATTTAACATAGCCTTGGTCATAATAGGATAAGGGCCAGATATATTACCGTGTTTTTTAAGAAATTTGTTTCGCTTTTCCTTATTTTCCTGTAGCTCTTGTCTTCCGCGAGTCTGTATATCTACATTTTGCTGGTGCCCCTCCTCCAGACCTAAAACTGCATCTTTTTGAAGCTTTATAGCTTTTTCCGCGGACCGACGTATTGCAACAGTTGGATCTAGTTCGAGTCCGTCCCCTATTAAGTTCCTTAGTTCATCATTCAATTCTTTAACTGCACTCGCAGCATTTGATACGCCTATTCCATAGTCAATCCACTTCTTTTGGATGGCTGCAACTTTGTTTGTTTCTTCTTGAGACAGGCGACCATTTTCTTCAAGTATACGTACATATTTCTCTAGTTCGGGGGTTAATTTTGAAAGATTCTTAAGCAGTTGTATAGTACCGTCTGTTGCCTCTTTGAAAGGATTTTCCCCTTTAGAAGCCATTTCTTCGATTTTTTTGTCTAAGGCGGCGCCGGCTGGACCAAGTACTTTCATGTTCGCTAATGTATTGTCAATCCACTTATTTAAAGGAGAGTCTTTTCCGCCGTAAAGTTCGAATAGCCACTTATCTAAATCTAGCATAGATTGGGCAAACTCTTTAGTAGCTTTTTCACCCTCAGTTAACTGGGGGGCAGGACCGGTTTGAAGAGCTCTTAGCTCCGCCAGTTTAGCAATTATATTAGTACTTGTGAAAGCTTTACCTAGTTGTTGAACTTCCATTGCTAAAGTTATAAAGGGCTTAATCTCTGTCATTTTCTTAAGCTCTTCATTTAGTGTTTTATTGGATTTCTCAAGCTTTTCTATTCTTCCCCTTAATCTTTCCGCTTCTTCAGAAAGAGGATGAAGCTTATCTAGCCAACCCAGTAATATTTCACCAACTATAGCTCCTAAACTCACCCACATTCCTATTGAAAATAATTTTGCTAAGTGGGTTCCTATATTACCTACAAATGAAACCATGGCGGTTCCGACCGACATTATTGCTAGTTTGGCTTCTTGTGCCCAGAATTTTACATGCAAACCTAACTTTTTCCAAGAATTACCGTGTTCTATTTCATGTTTTTTTAGAAGAGCTTTTCTTTGTGCATAATTAGTTTCTAGTAGTGCTAATTGTTCTGCCGTAGCACCTGCTAAGTAACCTGTTAATACCATATTGTGCTCTTTCATTTGTGCCTTAGCATTGTCAAGAATTTTTCTAGCATTATTTTGAGCCGCTTTAGTATCAGAAGTACCTAATAAAAATGCAGCACCAGATCCTTTTCCTGCGGATGTCGTATCTTTTCCTAAGGCACCTAGAACACCCGCAGAACTTCGTCCTATATCGGCAGAGTCCCTTCCCATCATTGCAATAGCATCTTTTGTTTTATCTATTTGACCTCTATAATCCTTTAAACTAGTTCTTTGCTTCTCTAAACTTTCACCTACTTTCTTTCCCCAGTTTTCGAAGGAAGGAATAAGGCTCTTAACAATAGGAAGTGCCATTAAACTTAAAGCTGCGGTCAAAGCTCGAGTATTTCCGGCAAGAAAGTCAAAAACAGGACGTATTCCTTTCATAGCCCCGGTTTTTATAGAATTCATTAAATCATCAAAACTAACAAGAAACTTATTCAAAGAAGCGGCGGAAGGATCCATTATTTCATTAATAGCTCCAAATTTCTCTTCCGCTTGAGATAAAGTTTCATTTGCGACCGCTTGGCTTTTCTGGAAAGTG
>Ga0209404_10001962_pt1 | contig 13210 bp, 22 predicted proteins | sample TroAtlMetagenome_2_FD_187447 | JGI IMG/M metagenome (GOLD analysis project Ga0209404, IMG submission 187447) | Marine eukaryotic phytoplankton communities from Atlantic Ocean - Tropical Atlantic ANT8 Metagenome (SPAdes) (version 2) | ecosystem: Environmental > Aquatic > Marine > Oceanic...
TCAAGAAGAAGTATATATGTTTTTAGACGGTGACGGATGGATGGAATTAGACAGTAAAGAATTTCAAGTTATGAAAGGTGATACCGTATTAATACCAGACGGAGCATTTCATAGAGTAAGAGCAGGAGACAGAGGCTGTTACTTTGTTTGCGTATTTGATGGTCAAAGATACGATCATGTAGCGGTGTTAGGATATGACTAATACAGCTTACGTTTTCGACGTCGACGGGACACTCACACCTAGTCGAGGTTTAATGGATACTGAATTTAAAGATTTCTTTATGAATGCAGTTATTTCTAATCATAAAGTTTATCTAGTAACAGGTTCTGATTATCCAAAAACAGTTGAACAAGTTGGCAAAGATGTATGTGAATCCGTTGAATTTTGTTATAACTGTTCTGGAAACAGCATTTGGCAAAAGGGTGAAGAGATATATACATCAACTTGGTTACTACCACGTGAAATGAAAAAATTTCTAATTGATAAATTAACTAATAGTAAGTTTCCTTTTAGGTCTGGAAATCATGTTGAAGAAAGACCTGGGTTAGTTAATTTCAGCGTCATAGGAAGGAATTGTACTCTTGGTGAAAGAAAGATGTATACTAAATATGACAGTGATGAAAATGAAAGAAATAATATTGCTATCGAATTCAATGAATTATTTGTTGAAAAAGGAGTAATAGCACAAGTCGCAGGGGAAACAGGTTTAGACATCATGCCTGTTGGAAAAGATAAAGCTCAAGTTGCAGACTATATTTCATACCCTATAGTTTTCTTTGGTGATAATATGCAACCAGGAGGAAATGACTATCCCCTTAAAGTTCAACTTGAAGATAAGGAAGACACACGGTGTATTCCAGTTAAAGATTGGAAAGAAACTTACAAATTATTGAAAAAAATGGTGTACAATTAAACAAAAATGAGGTATAATATACTATGAGTAAAGATTGGGTAAAAGATATTAACGATATGCATCAAAAGTTTGGTGTACACAAGTGGGTTGATGATAATGGCCACCGACTTGATAAACTTCTTGAATTTAGAATGAAAATGGTTCAGGAAGAAGTTGATGAAACAAATGAAGCAATTAAAAATAAAGATCCTGAAGAAATCGTGGACGGTTTAATTGATATTTGTGTTTTTGCTATTGGAACTCTCGATGCCTTTGGTGTAGATGCACATAAGGCATGGGATGAGATTTATAATGCTAATATAATGAAAGAAGTTGGAGTGAAAGAAGGAAGACCAAATCCATTAGGTTTACCAGATTTAATTAAACCTGATAATTGGGAAAATCCTTCTCATAAAAATAATCATGGAATGCTCAATAACGCACTTTAAAAGTGTATGGGATAACAAGACTACAAACGTAACGCGCTTTAAAGACTTTTTGAGGTTTGAAGAGGCGCTTTATGGTTTGTCTGGAATACAAAGAAAAGATAAGTTATCCGCAACCTTAATATCACCTGCTGTATACGAAGAAGGCACAACTCGTTCTAATAAGAACGTTCTTAAATGGTCTAGTTGGTGTGCAGTCGATGTTGATGAATATATACCTAAAGGAGATTTAAAAGATGATCTTTTGCAGCGTTTTGCTGACTATTATTTTGTTTGTTATTCTACTGCCAGTTCGCGGATTGGTCAGCCTAAGTTCAGACTTATCTTCCCACTTACAGACGAAGTTAGATGCAGCTACATCCCAAAATTCTGGCATGCACTCAACAATGAGTTGGGTGAACTTGCCGATAGACAAACTAAAGATTTATCGCGCATGTATTATGTGCCAGGGAGGTACGATAATTCTTTTAACTTTATATTCAGTAATTGTAACGGGTCTTTTATTGATCCTTACCTTCTCATTAACAAACATCCATTTATAGAACCAAAGGGTGCTACGTTTTTTGAAAAACTTCCAAAAGAAATTCAAGATCAAATAGTTGAGCATAGAAAATCTAAAGCTCAATCTAAAGATATTCAATGGACTGGATATGCTGACTGCCCATTGGTTAATAAGGAACTCGTTTCTGAATACATGAGTTTAAGTGGCACTGGTTGGTATCACACAATGTATAGATTAATGGTTTCAATAGCAGCAAACGCAATAAGAAGAGAATACCCAATAACACCTGTAGAAATAGCAACGTTATGTAAAGATCTAGACGCGCAGACAGGTAATTGGTATGATAATCGCCCGCTTGAAAAAGAAGCTGAAAGGGCGATTGAATTCGTTTATAGGAGTTTATAATGAAAATAATCAGATTTATATTTTGGCCATTAATAATGCTAAAAAATATTTTGGACCCTAATTGGTGGGCCGGTAAAATAATTGACAAAACAAATATGGAAGAAAAGGTAACAACTAGTAGGTTTGTTGTTTGGAAGAATAAACTGCCTCAGCCGTATAAACTTATATTTGAAATATGTATGTTTGTAATAGGAATATATTTAGTTGAATTATGGCTTAATCTATTAGGAGTATCTATGCTGCCTTGGAGATGGGAATGGTAAAAGGGGTTCACTTACACACTTTTTATGGTGATGATAATGGCCGAGAAGCAAAAGTTTATCTAGTCAAAAATACTTACTATGAAGTAGATTTTATTAAAATGGATGAAGAAAATAACATAAAGGTCATTAAAACTCGTAAAATGATAACTAATGAAGGTCTTCTTAGTGAGGTAATTCATAGTGAAAGTTATGCTGAATCTGCAGCTGAAAATTGGGTTATGGGGTATATGGAATGAAAGTAGGATTTACATGTAGTACATTTGATTTGCTTCATGCTGGGCATATTGAAATGTTACGAGAAGCTAAGGAAAACTGTGATTATTTAATATGTGGTTTACAGATCGATCCTAGCATAGACCGTAAAGAAAAAAATAAACCAATTCAATCAATAGTTGAACGACATACACAACTAGCTGCGGTAAGATATGTAGATGAGATTGTGCCTTATTTGTATGAAACTGACCTTGAAGATATATTACAAATGAAACATATCGATATACGTATCCTAGGCGAAGAATACAGAGAACAAGATTTCACGGGTCGCGATATATGCAAAGCACGTGATATTGAGTTACATTTTAATAAGAGACAACACAGGTTTAGCACAAGTGATCTAAGAAAAAGAGTATGCGAATGAAAATAATAGTTTACTTTTGGTCAAAACTGTGGTATAATAGTAAAAAATAAGGAAAAAAAATGTTAGAATTTATTATTTTAGGATTAGTTTTAGGTGCAGCTATAGCATATGTTATATGGTATGTTAGAGATAAAATTAGGAGATTGCCTTAGTGGTACAAATAGATAGAAAAGAGTCAGTTAATGTATTAAATGAATGCATGGAACTGCAACTTAAAAAATCAAAAGATTATCAAAGTGATGAGTCAAGTGTGTTACAAGCAATGCATTATCGCAGAGGTGTAGATACAATTCATGATATTATTATCGGTAAATTGATGAGAGCAACATCTTTACTTGAAGCTGGCAATAATCCAAACTTTGAATCACTCGAAGATACTTACAAAGATATGATAAATTATGCTTCATTTGCAGTATCATATATGCGTGGTAAAATGGACGGCCAAGATCCTAATAAAGACATGTTTAATAAGAGGATAAAGTAATGGCAAGCTGTGTTGATAGACTTCAAATATTACTAGAAGAGGTTTCTATATTAAAATCTAGACTTCAACCCCATGATACAGGACATATCCATACTGCGATAAGTGTCTTGAATGAACGTATCGATGAAGTCAAGAAAAATATTGAAGCAAAATTGGAAAAGAAATGATGTTAGAAAGATCCGTTAAAGATATTCGTAACTATTTCTGCGATGAGTTAGGAGATGCTCGTAACGGAGAAGAAGGAATTTATCAAATAGATAGGTCAGGTATGAAAATTGTAGAAATGCTGGCTGCAAGTTTTATAGCCGATGAACCTGCAATATTTGGTACTCCTAATCAAAATTATATTGATGCTGAAATTGCATGGTATGAGACTGCATCAACTAACATTAATGATATTGATGATGGTAAAGGTGAACCTCCAAAAGCTTGGCAACTTGCTGCAAATGTTCACGGTGAAATTAATTCAAATTATGGTCATTTGATTTGGAGTGACAAGTATCATAATCAAATGGAAAAAGTGATATGGGAACTATCTGAAAATCGTTCAAGTCGTAGAGCATGCATAGTTTATAACCGACCTAGCATATGGGCAGAATATAATGAAAACGGTAAGAATGATTTTATATGTACTAACGCAGTAACTTATTATATAAGAAACGAAGAGTTACAAGCCGTAGTACAAATGAGAAGTAACGATATCATATATGGTTATAAGAATGATTACGCTTGGCAGCGTTATGTAATGGAACAAATTTGTGAAGGTTATAACAAACTAGAAGATCCAGCCTTGCATATTAAACCTGGTTTTATGTTATGGCAAGTTCAAAACCTTCATCTTTATGAAAGGCATTTTCACCTTGTTTCCGCCTAAATGGGATATAAGATATTTGCAGCTAGCTGAACAGGTTTCTAAGTGGTCAAAAGATCCTAAAACCCAAATAGGTGTAGTAGCAGTTGGTACTATTGGCCAAGTTTTAGCTCAAGGTTATAACGGTTTTCCTAGAGGAATACGAGACCTTGAAGAGAGATATATGGATCGTGAGACCAAGTATAAATATATTGTACATGGTGAAATGAATGCCATATTTAACGCATCATATAATGGAGTATCTTTAAGAGACTCAACTTTATATGTGTATGGACTACCTACTTGTAGCAGTTGTGCATTGGGCGTAATTCAAGTAGGAGTAAAAAGAGTCGTAATGCCAGACCATGATATACCTGAAAGGTGGCAAGACTCTTGGAATTTAACGAAATCAATGTTTGAGGAATCCGGAGTACAATACTCATTAGTTAATTATGAAAAAGGTATTAATAGTTGGACTGAATCCAGCTGAAGAGAATCCACAGGGTTCTAAGAGAGCTCAGACAATTAAACGTCTAGAGAAATGGACCACCGAATTAGGTGTTGAATATTATTCGTTTATAAACTGCATAGACAGTGCAGGTGATTACAATCAGTTAAAAGCAAACTTTAAACAGCTTAAAAAATGCACTAAAGGTTATGATAAAATTATAGCACTTGGAAATTATGCGAGTTTATGTCTTAAAAAACTAAACATAAAACATTTTAAAATGCCACACCCAAGTCCACGAAATAGAAAGCTCAATGATAAACAATTTGAAAAAGATATTATTAAAGAGTGTAAAAAATATTTGGAGGAGTAAGATGAGAAATTTAATCATAGCAGTTGCATTAATGATGTCATCGATTGCAACAGCTTCAGAAGTACAAAAAGAATTTTCAGATCAATCTAATGATTGGAAAAATAAACCTGTGATTTGTAATAAAGCACACAGAATAATAGATATTATGAAGAACTATGGAGAAAATCCAGCGATATGGATGCATGGTCAAGTACAATTACCAAGTGTAGGCCCTAATGCTTCACAATTTGTAATATCTATTAATACAGAAACATTAACTTGGACTCTCATTGAGTTCATGAATAAGCATCCTTCGGGTGCTTGGGTTGATGCATGCATCTTAGGTTCAGGTGTAGGACTAATTCAAATGGACCTTATTAAAAAACCGGGCATTGCCCTTTAGGAGAATTTATGAAAACAATAATTGTATTAGGACGCGGCACTGAAGGATGTGGGGTAACCCAATGCGCAATTCAGATGCAGAAAGTAACTGGTGCAACAATCTTATCTGCCAATGATAAAAAGTGGGGTCGAGCAAAAGGCCTTGATATTGAACAGGTTGAATTGAGCATTGGTAAAGAATGGGATAATATGGCAAACATTGTCAATGAATTTGATTTATGTATTGTATATTCAATTCCTTCGAAGACTCACCCAGAAGATTGTCAAGAAAACTTTTTAAAATTTCTTGATGCTATCAAGATTAGAAAAGCATTTATTAATGTAGATCATAAATCTGCATCTATCGCACGTAATGCAAACCTTAAAGAGGTATGTGAAAAGATGGATGTGATTATGACTCATAGTATGGAAAATGACTTTTGTAAATTTGCTCGTAAAAACAAAATTACTGTTCCTATTAAGAAGATGAGGTTAGGTTTTGACTATGATGGCCATAGAGAAAAATATTGGAAACCTATTGAGCAACAACAACATGAAATGGTTCGTTGGATAGGAAGAACTGCTATGTGGAAAGGTCCTTCATTAATGATTGACTTCCACCAAGATGCTTTAATGAAGAGTGGATTTATTTCAGTTCTTGAAGGGTTAGAAGCTTCTATTCAATATCCTCTTGTTTTATATAGAGACAATAAATCAAAAGAACCTACTGATCGTAGGAAAGTACAAAATTATTTTAGACCAGAAAAGAAGCACGGTGAAACTGAAAAGTTTAAACCTGAAATGTATGGTCAAGAACAAGTAGGAAAAGGTGCTTACCTTTATCCTCAATATATAAATTCAGACTGTATGGAAAGAATGTCTCTTTCAGCATTCGGTTCTGATTTATATCATCTTAAAGCAGAAACTTATGGAAGTAATATTGAAAACTGTCATGCTGAATGTATAGCATCAGGTACAATACCTTTATTTCATAAACACTTTTGTGATAATGTGATTCATCCTGTACAGGATAAACCTATTAGTCAATGTAAAGACTCTGGCACTATTGGCGTTGACTACACTAACTTTTTTGAGTGCCGCGACCTAATGGTCAAACTTAAAACCAATCCATCGATGAGAGATGAATGGAGAGAGATGTCTTTTGAATTTTGGAAACAACATTCTAATGCAGATATGGTTGTTGAAGAAATAATAGAGCTATCTACCTCCGATAAAACTAAACCACAAGGACTCGAGGAATTTTTTGTATGAAAATATTAATTACTGGACAGGCCGGCATGATCGGCTTTCACTGCGCAAAGCAGTTAAAACAACAAGGCCATTTCGTTTTAGGAATGGACAACTTTAATGACTACTATGATGTAGGACTTAAAAGAGAAAGAGCTCGTATTTTAAGAGATGATTATGATATCGATACTATCGAAGATGATCTTCGCGATTTTAATTGGAGCTGGCATTTAGACGGAGTAGATGCGGTACTTCACCTTGCTGCATATGCTAATCCAAGACACTCACTTGAAGACCCTACTCAATATATTGAAACCAATATTTCTGGTACTCAAAGACTTATTGACGGAGTAGTCCAATTTGGACATGAAAAGTGTAACGTCGTATATGCATCTAGTTCATGCGTTATGCACGGTCAACCTCTTCCGTGGAATGAGCATGATCGACCAGCACACCAGAACAACCCATACGGTTGGTCTAAAAGAGCTAATGAATGTCAATTCATGCATTCAAAGATTAATAATACCGCAGGCCTAAGGTTCTTTACAGTATATGGTCCTTATGGAAGACCTGATATGGCATTATTTAAATTTGCCGATGCTATTGTTCAACAGTATGAATTTGAAGTTTATAATTATGGTAATATGAAAAGAGACTTCACTTATGTTGACGATATTGTAAATGGTGTTGAAATAGTTCTCAACAACGTTCATAATTCTAAATTGGGTAACGAAACGGTCGACGGTTCTAACCATCAGATATATAATATTGGTTATGGAGAACAGGTAGACCTGATGCATTTTGTTGATTGTATTTCAACTGAATTTGGCAGAGAACCAATGTATAGAAAAATGCCTAAACATCCAGCCGATGTTCCAGAAACATGGTCTGATACAACTAAGCTTCAAGCTTTAGGTTATAAACCCACTACTCCTATTGAAGAAGGTGTGAAGCATTTTGTCGATTGGTACAAAGAATATTATAAGGTGAACTAATGAAAAAATTGAAATTATGTATTGTCGGTCATGGATTTGTCGGCAAAGCAGTTGACTATGGATTTAATGATCACAGCGTTAATAAAACTATCATAGACCCTAATTATAATACTACTCTAGAAAATACTGAACTTGATGCAGACGTAACTTTTGTCTGTGTTCCTACACCTATGGGTAAGGACGGAAAAATAGATGCAAGTATTGTAATTAATACTGTAATGAAACTTAAACAAATGATGTGTGGTATTATTGTTATTAAGTCGACAGTAGTTCCTAGTGTAGTTAAAAAATTAGTTAAAGATTCATTTGTTGGTGAAAGAATAATATACAACCCAGAGTTTCTTACCGAAAAGAATGCTAACGAGGATTTTATTAATCCTCGAATGCACGTATTTGGAGGAGCTAAAAGAGCTACAAAATCACTTGAAAGAATATACAATGATTATAGTTTATGTAGACCCTGTCAAGTTTATCACATGTCAGCTGAGGATGCAAGCTTTGTTAAATATGGCATTAATTGTTTTCTTGCTTCTAAAGTTCTATGGTTTAATCAATTCTATGATGTAGTTCAAAATAAAGGAGGTAACTTTGGTCGTATCGTTAACGCAATCGGAGAGGATCCACGCATCGGCCAATCTCATACTAGAGTCCCTGGATTCGATAGTAAGCGAGGTTACGGCGGAGCTTGTTTCCCTAAAGATACTTCCGCTTTTGCAAATTACGCTGAAACTTTTTCTGTATTAGATCATATTATAGAAAAGAACAATGAGTATAGAGTTGATTATGAAAAAGATGATCGTGAAAAAGAGCAGAATGTAAGTTATGAATAATTACGCTAGTATAGTTCCATTAATTGGTGGAGAGACAATTGCAATGCAACAAGTATTTGGGAAACGACCTGAATACATTTTATCATACGAAGGATTTGAAGCTAATGATACACACCTGGTTGAATACTACAATAAAGAAGTTCCCTACCATCTTATTAAAGATAATAGGTTACCTAGTGTACCTACTGTCGATGTTATTAACACTGTTTGTCCTTGCGCAGGGCTTTCTAGTCTTAGCACTACAAGTAATTCTGATGCTGATGCTAACGATTGGATGCGTACCTCAGCTCGTCATGTCTTGGGCACACTCTCACCTAAAGTATTCTGGGGCGAAAATGCACCGCGCCTCGCTTCGAAAATGGGAGAGAAGGTCGTCAGAGATCTTCGAAGAATCGGGGAGGAGTTTGGATACACTTTCAGCATATATAAAACGAAAAGCCTCCTTCATGGACTCTCGCAAGTAAGAGATAGAGCATTTTATTTTTTCTGGAAGGGCAAAAAGGTACCACAATTTGAATATATAAAAAGGGAGCATGAAAAAATTGAGCAAACGATTCGTTCCGTGAAACGGGATCCAAATGATCCGATGTCAGTGCTTGCAAACACTCATACTCCTAGTGAAAACCCATACTATAAATTCGTTCTCAACGAAGTTGAGGGCGGAATATCCCATAGTGAATTTCAAGACAAAATAGAAAAATCAACTAATCCTCTTCATTATATTGAAGATGTTGCAAAAATATCTTATGATAAAGTTTCTATTTGGATGAGAAAACACGGTTATGAAAAAGAAGCTACAAGGTGTGAAGTAATGAATAATAAGTTACTAGGTGGCGGAAACATAATGAGGAGAGGACCTGAAATTCCAAAGAATAAAATTGGTGCATTTGTAGGTCATTACCCAAATTCACTTACACATCCAGATGAAGATAGATATTTAACAATTAGAGAATGTCTTTCTATAATGGGTCTGCCCGATGATTTCATTTTACAGGGTGGAAGAAAGAATTTAAATCATATATGTCAAAATGTTCCAGTTGGAACTGCAACAGACATGGCTACTCAAGTTTTAAAATTTGTAGATGGTCGTTTAGATAATAGTCTCATTGAGACTTCTTATATGGTTCAAGATAATAAAACAAGGACAAAAGATTATGAAAAAAGTGTTGTACAACTCGACCAATTTATGGTATAATATACGTATAGGATTACTGTTAGGATTAATAGCAGCGCTTATAGATATTCATTTAATACCAGGAGGAATATATTAATGTCAATAATGGATAAATTGAAAAAGAACTCTAAGATCAAGGAGACTGAAGTCCTCAGTGATTCGCAATTCTTTAGGGATAAAGATTTTGTAACTACAGATGTTCCTATGATAAACGTTGCCTTATCAGGCGATGTGCATGGAGGATTAACCTCAGGTCTTACAGTACTAGCGGGACCTTCTAAACACTTTAAAACATCATTTGCTTTAATGATGGCTAGTTCATATTTAAAGAAACATAAAGATGCAGTTATGCTATTTTATGATTCTGAATTTGGATCTCCACAGTCTTACTTTGAAGCTTTTGGCATTGATGTTAGTAGAGTATTGCATACTCCAATTACTGATGTTGAAAAATTAAAGTTTGATTTAGTTGGTCAACTAGAAGAAATAAATAGAGATGATAAGGTTATTATAGTAATAGACTCAATTGGAAACCTTGCATCGAAGAAAGAACTCGAAGATGCATTAAACGAAAAGTCAGTTGCTGATATGTCCCGAGCAAAAGCACTTAAGGGATTATTTAGAATGGTGACACCTTATCTTACTATGAAAAATATTCCTCTTCTTGCAGTAAACCATACTTATAAAGAAATTGGTTTATTCCCTAAAGATATTGTAGGTGGTGGAACAGGAATATATTACAGTGCAGATAATATTTGGATTATCGGTCGTCAACAAGACAAACAAGGCACTGAAATTAAAGGTTACCATTTTGTTATTAATGTAGAAAAATCGAGGTTTGTACGTGAAAAATCAAAAATCCCTATCTCTGTTTCTTGGGAAGGTGGCATTCAACGCTGGTCAGGTTTGCTTGATGTTGCTATGGGCGGCAACTATGTTACCAAACCATCACCTGGCTGGTATAGTCGAGTTGATAATAAAACTGGTGAAATAGCTGAAGCTAGAGTTAGAGAAAAAGAAACTCTTAATGAAGAATTTTGGAAACCTATATTTGAAGAAACTGACTTTAAAGATTATATTCAAAAAAGTTATCAAATAGGTGCAGTCGTAAATATGGAAGATTATAAAAATGTTCCAGATACAAACTGAAGATTATACCTTTATGGAAAACGCCGATTATCCTGATCAGCACTTGATTAGGATTAAAACTGGCATTTATAAAGACGTAATTTACGCATACGGAAGAGTTAAAGCAATAGTCAGTAACGATACTGACGATATTGCAAAACTAGATTTTAAATATCAGATAGTAGAAAATCCTACTGATATGGTATTAGATAATGATCCAGATTTTGGCAATTACATTGGTGCGATATTACAGCACTGTATGACAGATGCAGTGGAATCAGGAAACTATAGGATAGGTGATGGAACCAAACATACAGACAACAATTCTAAGAAACCTAATTAATAATGAAGACTTTACTCGAAAAGTAATCCCATTCCTTAAAAAAGAATATTTTGAAAGCAATCATAGAATTGTTTTTGATTCAGTAGTCAATTTTGTTAATAGGTATAATAAGCTTCCTACTCAAGAAGCTTTATCAATAGAACTTACTAGTGTAGATATAAATGATGGCCCTGGAATATCAGAGGTTATGGGTCAAGTATTTACGCCTAAAGAAGTTAATGAAGAATGGTTAATAGATGAAACCGAAAAATGGTGTCAAGATAGAAGCATATATCTTGCTATTATGGAATCTATTAATATCATTGATGGAAAGCATAAGACTCTTAAGAAAGATGCACTCCCTTCATTACTGTCTGATGCATTAGGCGTATGTTTTGATGCAAACGTAGGACACGATTATATTGATAATTCAGATGAAAGATACGACTTTTATCACAAAATAGAAGATAGGATCCCATTTGATTTAACATACTTTAATAAAATTACAAAAGATGGTTTACCTAATAAAACACTTAATATCTGCCTTGCAGGAACAGGTGTTGGTAAATCTCTGTTTATGTGCCACCACGCGGCTTCAACGTTATCGCTCGGCAAGAACGTTTTGTATATTACTTTAGAAATGGCAGAAGAAAGAATAGCTGAACGTATAGATGCTAATCTAATGAATATTCCTATTGATCAGTTGCAATCTTTATCTAAAACAATGTTTGAAGATAAAATTTCAAAGATTGCACAGAAGAATATAGGAAAATTAATCATTAAAGAATATCCAACAGGTGCAGCACATTCAGGACATTTTAGAGCATTACTAAATGAATTAAAACTTAAGCGAAACTTTACACCTGATATAATATTCATAGATTATTTGAATATATGCTCATCAGCCAGAATGAAAGGATTAGGCGGTGCAATTAATACGTACTCTTATATTAAAGCGATTGCAGAAGAACTCAGAGGACTTGCAGTCGAATTCAACCTTCCGATTGTCTCTGCAACGCAGACGACGCGTTCTGGTTTTAGTAACTCAGATGTTGGGCTTGAAGATACGTCCGAATCTTTTGGATTACCCGCAACGGCAGACTTAATGTTTGCTTTAGTTACAACCGAAGATCTAGATAAACTTGGCCAGATTATGGTAAAGCAATTAAAGAATAGATATAATGATCCAACAAATTTTAGAAGATTTATAGTAGGAGTTGATAGATCTAGAATGAAACTATACGATGTAGAAGATAGCGCACAAACATTAGTTAATGATACACCGGTTTTTGATAATACTAAATCAGGAGAAGATATGAAAGACTTTTCAGGATTTAAGGTTTAGGGGGCGTTAGCTCAGCTGGGAGAGCATCTGGTTTGCAACCAGAAGGTCGTCGGTTCGATCCCGTCACGCTCCACCAATAACTGTTACATTTTTGTCACAGTGTAGAATAAAAATGCATTTTTTTCACAAAAAGTGCATTTTTTTGTTTACATTCCCTGTGTTCTGTGGTATATTGTATTATAAGATAAAAAATGATGGAGAAAATCTTAATGAAAAATTATGTAACAGGAAATGAATACTCAGGCCAAAATGCCGGTATACTTTTACGACTTGGTTACGATGAAAGCGATGCTTTCGTAACTTTTAAACAGGCTATCAAGTTAGATGGCATAAGCGGAAAAGCTTTAAAAGGTCTTACAGCTTCCGCTGTCTTAGTTAGATTTGTAAATGAAGAAGATAAAGAAACAGGCAAAAAAGAAATGAAGCCTCGTTACTTTTCAGTCTTTGACGTTAAAAAAATACTTGCAAGGAGGGTTGCATAATGGACGAACTTAAAAATCTTATATT
>Ga0209404_10001963_pt1 | contig 13207 bp, 10 predicted proteins | sample TroAtlMetagenome_2_FD_187447 | JGI IMG/M metagenome (GOLD analysis project Ga0209404, IMG submission 187447) | Marine eukaryotic phytoplankton communities from Atlantic Ocean - Tropical Atlantic ANT8 Metagenome (SPAdes) (version 2) | ecosystem: Environmental > Aquatic > Marine > Oceanic...
CCAAAGTACCATATGAAAAGGACCAGTAAGCCTAGGGCGATGATGAAAGCGATGAGGGGGGTCATTTTTTTATATCTTTTTTGTCTTCCCGGATATCAGGGGCACGAAATCTACAGGTTTTCACAAGAAAAACAACATAACTCTGAAACTGTTCCACTGAGGCGATGCTTCTAGCAGAAACTTTGTCAAAATCAGTTCCCTAGGTTGCTTGAATTTAAGAAAAGCTAATTATAAGAATTATTTAATAATCAGATAAATTAATCTAATTCTAATTCGGAAAAACTCCATCTTTGACCATTTCTTAGGACTTTGAATTTTTGATTTAGCCCCCCACAAGCTAAGATGAATTCTTCTGGAGAGGCCGTGTTGAACTCAAACATATCAAAGTGGTGAGGAATAGCTATTTTGGCGTTGATTGCTCTTGATAAGGCTGCTGCCTCAAACCCATTAAGGTTACCTGCTACTCGCCTTTCAGGTTTATTTCCATTAATTGGCACAATAGCAACATCAATAGTAAACTTTAAAAGCTCTGAAGTTAATTGAGGGTGCCAAAGAGTGTCCCCGGAATGGTATATATTCCATTTTCCAAAACTTATGATCAGACCCATGAATTTAGGGTGGCCGTTTTCGTCTCTCTCAAGATCGTTGTGTGCTGCTGCTATTCCAGTAATGGTAAATCCATCTATAGTAATTTTATTTTCTTCAGTTATTCCAATGAGTCTGATTTTGTTTTTTTTACCAAGGCGTTCTTCAGCAAATTCAATATTAGCCTGTGGTAGTACTAATTGTACCTCTCTCTCAGTTGAGCTTATGCTAGCGAGAGTTTCGCCATCTAGATGGTCAGTGTGATTATGAGATGATGTTATGGTATTGATGAAATCTAATTTGGCTGGATCAATAACTTTTTCGGTGATTCTGTCGTGTGGCTTATCAGTGTTAGAGTATTTTTTTGTGAGTGAATCAGAAAGATAAGGATCCAAAAGTATAAATTTCTTACCCCACTTAATAAGAAACCCACTCTGACCGAGCCACCAGAGATGAAAGTCTTTTGTGTTGTCGTCAGAGTTATGAATTTCTTTAATTAATTCTTCATTCTTTTTATAAGCTTCTTTCATTTTTTATAAGCTTTCCCTGACTATTCGAGCCGCATTACACATATTTTTTAGTTTCATTTTTGCCGCCCATCTCGCGGTTTGGCTTAAACCACAGTCAGGAGCTACTACTAATTTTTCGGCATCCACGAATTTTAGGCAGTCTCGAATTTTTGTTTCTAATAATTCTACGGGTTCAATGAAATAGCTTTTGACATCTATTATTCCCACAGCAACATCCATTTTCTCTGCTACTGCAGAAATCATTTCGAGTTCTGAGTATTCTCGATTTGCCATCTCTAAATGCATTTCATCGACATTCAAGTTCATGAATGACGGGAATAAAGGCTTGTAGCTTCTAAAGCCAACCGCATGCCCTTTAAAGTTTCCGAAGCAAAGATGAGTGCACAAACGGGTTTTTCTATGGACGCTATTTACTGTTCTATTGAAGATATCAACAAATCGGTCAGTGTCCTCTTTATATCCATAGCAACTCATTGAAGGTTCATCGACGCAGATTTCCTCACAGCCCTCAGAAACTAGGTCTTCTAGCTCTTTACTTATTATAGGAAGTAGTGCTTCTGTTATAGCAAAGCGATCTGGATAATTATTGTTTGGAATTAATCTGCCACTCATTGTAAATGGGCCGGGAACACTCATCTTTAATGTTTTTCCTGGTGGAGCTAATCTTTTTAACCTTTTGAATTCTTCAACGGCTCCTAGACCATTTGGAGCTGAAAGTTCTCCAATGATTTCATGCTTTCCTCTTTGATCATGCGCGGGAGGACCGAATTTTCTTGGTGATTCGGGTTCCAATGCTATTCCCGTTAAATGTCCGTAGAAAGATAGGTTGAAGTCGAGTCGTGTTTGTTCTCCATCAGTAATTACATCGAGGTTTGCATCGACTTGATCTTGAATCGCGCATGTCGTCGCATCATCTTTAATCTCGGAGATATCATTTGCGCCGAATTGATTGAGGTTTTCGCTCGCAAAGTATAACCAACTCGGGAAAGGGTAGCTACCTATGACTGATGTGCGAATAGGATTATTTTTCATGATTAAAAATAGATTCGCCTTTTCATGAGCTTGTCGCAATCATGAATTCTCTTTCTTCGGGGTTTTATAAGAAGTTTATAAGGAATTGCTTTTCATTTCCGGCTCATTAAGTAGCACGGTTTTAGCTAATCTTAGATATCCTTGGTCTTCCGCAGAAAGATCTAATTCAGAATATTCATTCAGGGCTCTTAGAATTTCTTTTTTCCTTATAAGTTTTCTTGCCTTCGGACTGGCAAGTAGAATGCCCGGTTTCATTTCGCAACATTATTTGCTTAGCATTTGTTATAGTCAAGGATTTCTTTATATTTAAGTAATATTAAACAAAATTTAGCAGCAAATTTGCTAATTCTGGCCATATGAATTGGAAATTTGCCCAAACTTAGATCGTTTTAGCAAAATATTGCCTACTAATTAAGAAATTTATTTTGCTGAAAATTTACTATTTTTAGTGATCAATTGTTGAATCTGGACTCGTATTGGGTTAACCCTCCTACGCTTTTTTGATGGCAAAAAACCTCTTCCAGAAAGTTTGGGATGCCCATGCTGTTCGTGAACTGTCCAATGGACAGACTCAATTGCTTATTGGTACGCACTTAATTCATGAAGTGACTTCTCCTCAAGCCTTCGGCATGTTGAGGGACCTCGGCATAAAAGTTAAATATCCTGGAAGGACTTTCGCAACTGTTGATCACATTGTTCCAACTGATCAAAGAGAGCAGCCCTTTAGTGACCCTTTAGCAGATGCAATGATCAAGGAGCTTGCTAAAAATGCAGAAGAGTTTGGAGTGACCTATTTTGATCTCGGCTCTGGAAAACAAGGAGTCGTTCATGTTGTCGGACCTGAACAAGGGATTACTCAACCTGGAACCACCATAGCTTGCGGGGATTCACATACAGCGACCCATGGTGCCTTTGGTGCTATTGCATTTGGAATTGGTACGACTCAAGTAAGGGATGTATTGGCAACTCAAACGATGGCCTTGGGTAAATTGAAAGTCAGACGAATTAATGTTGATGGTGGTTTAAAGCCAGGAGTATATGCAAAGGATGTTGCTCTTCATATCATTGCGATGCTTGGAGCGAATGGAGGCATTGGTTTCGCCTATGAATATGGTGGTTCATTATTTGATTCATTTTCAATGGAGGAAAGAATGACGGTATGCAATATGGCAATTGAGGGCGGAGCTCGTTGCGGTTACGTAAACCCAGATGATAAAACTTTTGAGTATCTTAAAGGTCGACCGTATTCACCAGAAGGTGATAATTGGGATGAAGCCGTTTTGAGGTGGAAATCATTTGCTTCAGATCCTGATTGTAAGTATGACGATATTATTAATATTTCAGCAGACGAAATTGCTCCTACTGTTACTTGGGGGGTAAGTCCTGACCAAGGTTTTTCTATTGAGGGGGTCATTCCAGACCCTTCAGTCGAAAAAGATGAAAATGATAGATTGTCAATTCAAGAGGCAATCAGTTATATGAAATTAGAACCAGGTAAGCCTATTAAAGGAACAAAAATTGATGTGGCTTTTCTTGGAAGTTGTACTAATGGAAGGTTGTCTGACTTTCGAGAGGTTGCTAAGTATCTTAAAGGTCATAAAGTTTCTGATGGAGTTAAAGCCATTGCGGTGCCTGGGTCTCAGGTTGTTGATTTAATGGCTAAAAAAGAGGGTTTAGATAAGATTTTTAGTGAAGCAGGTTTTGAGTGGAGAGCTGCTGGTTGTTCAATGTGTCTCGCAATGAATCCTGATAAGCTAGTAGGGGATCAACTCTGTGCGAGTTCTTCTAATAGAAATTTCAAAGGTCGTCAAGGCAGTCCGACAGGTAGAACCGTTCTAATGAGTCCTGTTATGGTTGCAGCAGCAGCGGTCAATGGATATATTAGTGACGCTCGCGAAGTATTTTCACTTTAATAATTTTTCAAATATGGCTCTAGAGAAGATTAAAGAAGTTAAGGGTAAGGCAGTATATGTTCAAGGTAATGATATTGATACTGATCGGATTATTCCTGCGCGGTTCATGAAATGTGTAACATTTGATGGCCTTGGAGAGTTTCTTTTTTACGATGTTCGTAAAGATGCTGAAGGTAACGATAAAGAACATCCACTTAATGAGCCTAGATTTTCAGGAGCTTCGATCCTTATATCAAATGCTAATTTTGGATGCGGCTCTTCTCGTGAGCATGCGCCGCAAGCTTTATACAGATATGGGTTTCGTGCGATTTTAGCAGAAAGCTATGCCGAAATATTCTTTGGTAATTGTTGCGGCTTAGGGGTCCCTTGCGCCGTTGCCTCACATGAAAACATTAAGAAAATCTCTAGCCTTGTTGACACGAATCCTGATACTGAAGTTCATTTAGATGTCGCTAATTCTGAAATTATAGCTGGGGAGCTAACTTTCTCAGTCGACATTCCTCCAGGTGTGAGGGAAGCGTTAACTCAAGGTCGTTGGGATCCAATTTCAGAGCTTCAAGAAGCAGGCCAGGCTGTTGACAGTTTGGTCAATGAGCTTGGGTATACTATTTAAGGTTGCTCTTTATTAGTCTAAATACCTCGTATTTGCTAAAAGGGTCTAGGGCAAAAAATTCTCTAGATTTATGAAAATCCCCACTTGAATCAAGAAGAGTGATTGCTTTTTCGTTTTCATTCTCAATTGAATTTAGGTGTCGATATCCAAAAAGTATAAGTAGTTTTTTATTATTGGTACGTGCCTCTATTATTTTATTTTTTAAGCCATCTTCGTTATAAATAAGTGATGACTTTGGGAAGTACAACTTCATCAACTCTCCTCCAAATCCATAGGATGCGATATCGATAATTTCTCCTGAATCTTGTCGTCTATTAAGATAAGCCTCGATTTCTTTCTGTGGCGAGTGGGGGCGATTTAGGGTTAATTTTCTTTGGTTGCCATTTAATGATTGGCAGAGAGAAATACCGATAAGAAATGTTATAACGTTTATAACTTTTCTATGTTTAAATAAATGAAGAGCTCCGATCATTCCAATACTCATTAATATCGTTATGGGAGTAATCATTATGGAAACGAATCGATTGTGGTGGTGACTTTGCACAATCGTAGAACTGAGGAGAATTGATAGTGTGCCTAATAGAATTATGAAGATTAAAATCTTTGCTGCTCCTTCCCGATGTAGCCATATTTTAATAAATCCAACAGTTATTGCTCCTATGCTTATTAGGATTGTAGCTGATGTTATTAATGGATGAGTGAAAAATTCATTACTGAGTGAATTAGAAATTACTGAAGGTTTGATGATTTCATCAATTGAATTAAAGGGTAATCCGAAGATCGTCATTGTGACTGAATCAACCAAATTACCAAAAGTTTCAACTCCGTAATCTGGGGTTATTCTCCACTCTTTTATTTGCATGATGTTCGGAGAAAAAATTGGGACGAAGACCATTAGAGAAATTATATGTGAGATAAAAATTCGGCTAAGGAAAAATGTATAATTAGAATGAATATCTTCTTTGTTTCTTATTAGGATGTAACCACATATAAAAAATAGAATTGCGTAAATTATACCATCTGGGAGCAACCATGATATCATGAGTTGATTAAAACTAAATGCCATCCAATATCGCCAACGGCCTTTGGTGTCATTAATTGATTTAGTGAGGAATAATGCATTTAAGATAATTAAAAAAATCAATACTCCATCTGTGGTTGCTAGCGACCCTTGTTCTATATGCCAAGGATGCATTGCTAATAAAAATGAGGCAAGGATACCGCCTCCTTTGAAGCCCCAATTTCTCATGAGTATCCCGATAAAGAATATAGAGGCAAGCGAAGCTAAAAAATTTGGGAGCCTTATGGCAAATTCACTAAAATCGGGTTTAGAGAATTTTCCCAATGAAGACCATGTGCCATGACTGAGCTTAATCATAGTTGCTAGTAGGTGACTTTTGTCAGGAGATGGATAATCCCATAGAATAGCATTCCAATCATTTGTGGAAGTTACAGCTTCATAGGAATCAATGTTTTCAGAGTTTCCTCCTAGTATTTCTAACTCTTCCCAAGACAGGCTACTATTGACTAAGTTCCATCTGAGAAATGCTCCGAAAAAGACAATGAAAATCAATGTTATCCAATAATAGTAAGAGGTTGTTTTTTCAGATATGGAGTCACTAGTGTTCTTAATTTTAAGGTTAGCAAATGACCACTTTTTCCAAGTAAATAGTAATGCAGCACAAATTATAGAGCTGAATAACAATCCATACCATATACCGGTAATAACTTGATTGTTATATGATCTGGTTTGTGGGGACTCTCCTTGAATCAATTCCCAAGGTTTTACCGAGTTTATTAGGAATGAAATGACGCCTAATAGTATAATTAATAGGGTGAACCTAGTCCATTTGCCTTCTGCCTTCCAGAAGCTATTTTCTTGCCTGAAAAAGATGTTACGTTTAGGCACAATATGAAGTTTGGCTATTTGCTGCCAATATTCCAATGGTTTCTTTATTAACCTGTACTTGCGATAACTCCTTCTATGGGCTTTAGCTAGTTTGTAATTTTAATTTCCCGCACTTGAAAACGATACTTAGAGTTTTTTCCTATTTAAAACGATACCCGAAGTTGGGTTCACTGCAGCTTATTTGTGCTATTGTAGGAACCTTATTGGCCATTGTTTTTCCGAATATTGCTCGATTAGTATTAGACAAGGCTGTTCCAGAACAAAGATCGGATCTTCTTCTTTCCTATACGCTATTAGCCTGCGTCGCTTACTTTGGCAGAGATTTGCTTAATTCTTTAAGAATCATGCTGAATAACACTTTTGAGCAAAAAGTTATATATGATATAAGAAGTGACCTATACGAGAAGTTGCAAAGACTACCTTTGAAGTGGTTCGATAATCGCCCGACTGGTGATATTATGACGAGGGTGGCTGAGGATGTTACATCCATGGAAAGGGTCTTGATTGATGGTATTGAGCAGGGGTTGGTGGCATTACTACAAATAGTAGCAGTTAGTTTAGTGATGTTTTGGATTAATCCTACGTTGGCAACTTGGGCTGTTTTGCCTGTGCCGTTTTTATTTATAGGGGCAATGATCTATACGAGTACTAGGGACAGATATAGGGCTGTTCGCAAAGCTACCTCTGAAATGAATGCGCTTTTGCATGATAACATTTCAGGTATTAGACAAATTAAGGCGTATACAATGGAAACAAGCGAACTGAAAAGGTTTAATGCGGCTAGTGACAAAGTGAGAAAAGCCACACTAAGGACAATGTTTGCGTGGGCAATTTATAACCCTTCAATGAGTTTTATCGGAGGAATTGGTTTTATCCTTGTTATCGGTTTCGGTGGTAACCTTGCTCTACAAGGTCAAATGTCTCCAGGTGAGATTACAGCGTTCCTTCTCTATTTGACTCTTTTTTATGAACCAGTCAGTAGGCTTCATCAATTAAATCAAATGTTACAATCTGGTCGTGCTGCAGCTGAAAGAGTTTTTGATATACTTGACTCGGTTGATGAGCCAGGACTAAACGGTGGAATTGAATTAAAGGCTCCAGTGAATGGTAGAGTTGAATATAAAGATGTTGAATTCAATTATGGTGAAGATACCCAAACGATTAATGGTGTGAATCTGAACGCTGAACCAGGACAGACCATTGCGCTAGTGGGACCAACAGGCGCAGGTAAAACCACTGTCATTAATTTGCTTACACGATTTTATGAACATGGATCCGGCGATATACTTATTGATGGTATTGAAATTAAGAAAATATCTAAAGAATCATTAAGAAGTTCTATTGGTTACGTAACTCAAGAAAGTTTTTTATTTAATGGATCGGTCAGAGAAAATCTTCTTCTTGCTAATAGGGAGGCCAGCGAAGATCAAATGTGGGACTCATTGAAGGTTGCTAATGCCTATGATTTTATAAAAGGTCTTCCTGATGGTCTAGATACCCAAGTAGGTGAGCGAGGGGTGAAACTGAGTGTTGGCGAGAAACAGAGAGTCAGTATAGCTAGGGCACTACTTCGAAATCCTCCAATACTTCTTTTGGATGAGGCTACGGCTAGTGTTGATACAGAGACTGAGAGGTTAATTCAACAGGCATTGGAAAGATTAATGCAAGATAGAACCAGTTTTGTTATTGCTCATAGGCTAAGTACTGTTCGAGGAGCAGATAATATTTACGTCCTAGATAATGGTAAAGTTGTTGAGAGCGGTACTCATGAAGACCTATTATCAATGTCAGGTATTTACGCTGAACTTTGCAGAACAAGCTTTTTAGATGAACAAGAATAGTTCACTTCTTATTTATATCGAGGGAGGCTTCCCTAGTCTTTTCCTCGAATGAAAGTATCTTTTTGTGTTTACCAATTCTGTATTCGATTACGTTTTTTTGCCCATCTAAATCATCAAAGAAAATGGTATTTCTGATCTTACAAAGATGGGGTTCTTGTTTTTCTCCTATCTGGAAAGAAAAAAATATCCAAGTATTTGTTATTCCTATTTCCTTATCAGAATAATTGGCATAAATATTTTTACCCGTTGGTAGTATCACATAAAAATTCTTAGAGAGATAATCCTCTATAAGTTGATCAATATTTTTTGATTTTTCTAAGTCGACTTTGCCTTTAATTTGATCTGAAATTGCTGATTCTAGATCTACACCTCTTAACCTGAGAGAAACTTCAATTGATTGAGTTTTTGAATTCCATTGTGCTTCAGCAAATGTTGCATGCACGGGGTGACCATATGAAAAATTTTCAAATGAAGGAATTAAGATTAGCAATGCCGCTATTGCCCAAGCCTTATTCATTAGATTCCTCTGCCTTCGGTTGCTTCTCTTTTTTTGATCGCTCTTCTTCAGCACGTGCTTTCTGCATTGGATTTTTATCACGCTTTCTTTTTTGAAGTTGAAAACGTGATTCAATTGCTTTGCGAGGCCAGAAATTATTTTGTCTATCAGTGTCTGCGGTTTCTAACATTGGATCGACCTCAATTTGAGTTATTTCCTTTTGGGATATTATCAACTTGTTAACGCTACGGTTATTCCTTTTCCAGATTTCAGCTGGAATCCGAATTCGTTTATTTTTCCCGTCTTTAAAGCTGACTTCTAAGATCACTGGTGAGACAAGACCACCAATATTTTCCAGTTCTACAACATAAAATTTCTTTCGTAGTGATAGCAATTTTAATTCTTCAGGCTCAAGGCCCTTCAACCACTCATTGTACTCTCTTCGGTCAGATTTTGTTACATCGAGCGGGTCATATTTGTTGTAGAAATCTAGTAGATCCCTATTTCTGTCTACCGCCTTTGAAATGGACTCGTTTCTTTCGTCAATTAAGTCTTTGGCATCGAGATCTTCTCTCTTTTGCTTTTTTAAGGGTTTCTCAATGTCTGGATCTTTGGTGTCAATTTCAAATAATCGTAATGATTTAACTCCTATATCGACATTTTTAGTGGTGTAGAACCATCCTCTCCAAAACCAATCAAGGTCTTTGCTTGAAGCATCTTCCATTGTCCTAAAAAAATCAGCTGGTTCTGGTCGCTTAAACATCCACCTCGTTGAGTATTCCTTAAATGCAAAATCGAATAATTCCCTACCCATTACAGTTTCTCTTAATACATTTAATGCGGCAGCAGGCTTGCTGTATGCATTATTTCCAAATTGATGAATGGACTCTGAATTAGTCATTATTGGTCTTTGTTTTGAGCTAGCCATATAGCTGGTTATAGATTTTGGCTTCCCTCTACCAGATGACCACTTTTGTTGCCATTCGGCTTGGGCAAGAAATTGTAGAAATGTGTTTAACCCTTCATCCATCCATGTCCATTGCCGCTCATCTGAGTTAACAATCATTGGAAACCAGTTATGCCCAACTTCATGAATAACTACTCCGATTAATGCGTTTTTTGTACTTTCGGAATAGGTTCCATCTTCTTCTGGCCTTGGCCCATTAAAGCAAATCATGGGATACTCCATTCCGAAGACTGGTCCATTGACGCTAATTGCTACAGGATAAGGATAATCAAAAGTAAATTTTGAATATATATCAAGGGTGTGGGCAACTGATTCAGTTGAATATTTACTCCAAAGAGGCTCGGCTTCGATAGGATAATAGGACATGGCCCAAGCCTTTTTACCTTTAGAAAATTCATGATATTTGGCATCCCATATAAATTTACGAGATGAAGCCCAGGCGAAGTCTCTAACGTTTTTTGCTTTAAAAATCCATGTTTTATTATTTTTACTTTTTTCACCCTTGGTTTGATTTTTTTCTGCTTCTTTAGGGTTTACTATGAATGTGATTTCACCAGACGATTTGGCCTTATTCCAGCGGTTGACTTGTTCCGTAGTCATAACGTTTTGAGGGTTTTGCAGTTCACCTGTTGCAGCGACGATGTGATCTGCTGGGGCTGTTATCTCAACGGTGTAATTTCCAAATTCTAATGCAAATTCTCCACTGCCTAAAAATTGTTTGTTTTGCCAGCCAGTATAATCTGTATACGCAGCCATCCTTGGGAACCATTGTGCTAATTCATAAATGTAATTTTTATCTTTCTTAAAAAACTCATAGCCACTGCGAGCTCGATTAAGGTCTGCATCAATAATGTTGTATTCCCAGTCTATTTGGAAAATGAAATTTGATCCTGGATTCATTGGGATATCCAAATCGATTCTCATCATTGTTCCGACAATTTCATGTTTAATCGGTTTTCCTTTCTGGTTAGAAACACTTTTAATTTTATGTCCCCCTTTAAAAGATTCACGGTAAAGCTGTGACCTTAATCTTTGAAAACTCATATTCTCCAATCCCGGTGCTTCCTTAGTTAAAGATTCATCTGAACCAGGAGCAAAACGGTTCTGGTCAAGTTGAACCCATAAGTACTTAAGTTCGTGAGGTGAGTTATTGCGGTAATTAATTTTTTCAGATCCTATTAGCCTCTGCTTTTCATCGTCCAATTTTATTTGAATATCATAGTCTACTTTTTGTTGCCAATACTTGGGACCAGGAGCACCAGAAGCGAGTCGAGATTCATTCGGTGAGGGTAGAAGCTCGTGGATTTGCCTAAAGGGGTCTTCTTCATAGGTGGGTGGTTGTCCTTGAATGAATGAGATTGCACTCATGGAAATTATCAAAATTGTACAGAGGTATAGCTTCATCTTTTGAGTAGAGGATTATTGAGGGTGATAAATTTAGTCTAATCTCAAATTTCTGCAATTTTTAGATTATCCATATTTATGAGAAATCTAAAAATTGCGCATGTATCTGCTTTTAATGGAATTTTTAGATCTTATTGAGGCGGAGTCTGCTTCTTACCCAGTAAGATAGAATGTCACCAAGAATGACAATTAATGAGCCAAACAAAATCAATACTATCATTTTGTCGAAGTCTCTGCCTGCTTTGGCTTCACTAATCATAAATCCAAGTGACGCAATGCCAAGCATTCCAAGAACCGTTGATTCTCTTACGCAGGTTTCCCATCTGTAGAAATAGTACACTAACATTCTGGAGAATGATTCGGGGACCATGGCTGCTATGTAAGAATTGAATCGGCCGTTGCCCTGAGCAATAAATACTTTAGGTGTTTCTGAATTATTATTTTCAATTATTTCGGACCCTAGCCTTCCAAGGATTCCAAAGTTATGAATGGCAAGAGCTAAGACTAATGTCCAAGGGTCAGGTCCAAGAATAGATAATAGTAGAAATCCAAGTACGTATTCAGGTAAACTCCGAGTAAATAAAAATAAGATGCGCGACGCTCTATTTACTATCACCCATAGAATGTTAGTTAATTTATTATTACTAACCATGATTCCTAGAGGTCGATGAGTTGCCAGATTTTTAGAGGCCATAGGCAGAATCATGAAAGCTAATATTCCAGATATCCAAATTGCTGTTGTAGCTAAACCAAAAGTCATAAGTCCTGCAGCTAATCCATTATCGTCATGTAGATTTTTGAAAATCCATGGCAATGAATCTGACCACTTTCCTGACTCTCGAGTCGGATCAGGTATAATCTTTTCTAGAAAATTTTGAAGGTTTACTGATCTTTGTTCCTCACTAATTAATGATTCATGTAAGCTTTTGGCTGTCCAAGACCATGCAATGGCTGCTACCAAAACCAATAAACTAAACCTTAGAATCGTTGACTTACTCCGATTGCGGCGAAGTTCTTTTATACGTCTAATTTGATTCTCTTTTGACATTTTAGACGTGCTTATTGTTATTGTTTAGGCTGTCGCGGATTTTTCCACCCCACCATTCGAGAAGTGCAATTGTTATAAATAAGGCATAAAGATAAGTCCACACCTCTTGGTAATGGAATTCGTCTGACGATAATTTAATTCTGTAACCGATGGTCTCTATGCCTACGAATCCAAACACTGCTGCAGTGCGCAAAGCGCATTCTAAACGATAAAAGGTGTAAGATATTATGTCTGGTAAGGCTGAGGGTATAATGCCTACAAGAAAGGAGACGAAGTAACCGGCTCCAATCGCTCGAAACATTCTCTGAGCCTCTTTACTGTGTTCCTCAAAGATTTCAGCATATATTTTGGCTAGTATACCTGAAAAAGGGATGGTGACTGCAACGATCGCAGCTTCGGTTGATAGACCCATTGCGGTAATAAAAATTATTCCCCAAATAAGTTCATGAATAGACCTTGCGAATGCAATCCATGACCTAGCAATAATATGAAGGGTGCGCAATAAGGATTTTTTTGTAGTACTCTTGATGTCTTCTGGCCACCAAGCTGTTGTTGATAAAAAGGCAAGAATTGCACCTGCTGGCACTGAGACACTCATTGCAAGAATGGCAAATTTCAGAGTGACCAATATTGATTCAGCTACTACTTTGAGAAATGGTTCGGTGCCTTCGACTGGATTTTCGTAATCTATTGCTGGACTAATTGACGCTTTAAAGAATTCAGTGGCGAGTTTGAGGCTGTTATTGCTAAAAAGGTTGTTAGGCTTCAGCCCAATAAGAAAACCACAAATAATTGTGATTAGACTTATCCAGAATAATACTGATCGCCTTTTTCCGATAAGAGGTGAGACGTTAGGTGATGGTAATGAA
>Ga0209404_10001966_pt1 | contig 13200 bp, 5 predicted proteins | sample TroAtlMetagenome_2_FD_187447 | JGI IMG/M metagenome (GOLD analysis project Ga0209404, IMG submission 187447) | Marine eukaryotic phytoplankton communities from Atlantic Ocean - Tropical Atlantic ANT8 Metagenome (SPAdes) (version 2) | ecosystem: Environmental > Aquatic > Marine > Oceanic | place...
TATTCTCAATACCAATACATCAAAAAACAGATAACTTCCAATTAAGAGTTTTTAATGATTCTCCATTCCCAGTGGCGTTGAACTCAATGATGTGGGAAGGAAATTATTCACCAAGATTCTATAGGAGGGCGTAAAGTATGATGATGATGAATGAGTTTGGTACTCCTATGAATGAGGCTGAACTCTCTATGCAACCAAAACCTGGTAGAGCTTTCGTACAAGAACAGCTTGCTACATCAGGTATGGAAATGAATGTTTTACCTGCATGGTTCGCACCATTAATTATTGGTTCTACAGCAGTATCAGTTGCTGGAAGTATAATTGGTGGTAGTAAATCAGCAGCAGCCGCTAGAAGACAAGCTGAATTAAGCAAAGAAGCTGCTGAAAGACAACTACAGTATGATCAAGAACTATGGGTGATGAATCAAGAAAAGATCATCGCTGATAGACAATTTGCTATAGATAATATATATGCTCAAGCTAGAAATGAAGGAAAGATAGCTCAGTATAAAGATGCTGTAAATTTAAAGCAGTATAATTATGATATGATGATACGGAATAGAGAACAGAGATCTCTAAACCAACAGTTTCTCAGATCAGATGATATATATGGTAAACAAATAACATTAAATGCTGCATCAGCTAAATCTGGTAAAGAAGATGAATTTCGTAAATTCCAAGAAATAGATGCAGAAGCTAGATTTAATAAACAAGAACAAATATTAGAACAAGTAAAAACTGAAGGTAAACTCAGAGCTAGAGGAGTAAACGGACGTAGTATAACTAAAGCTTCACAAGCTAGTCTAGCTGATTTAGGTAGGCAAATGTCAATGCTAAATGAAAGTATGGCATCCGCTGGACGTAATACAAAAGCTGTATTAAAAGCAATAGCTAGAGATAAATACTCTGCTGATCTATCTGCTTATGCTCAGAAAATGTTAGACCCTGGAGTATTACCAACACCTATTGTACCATTTGCTACACCTATGGCTGAATACTTAATGCCAAGACAATTAGGTGAATGGGATTGGGGTCCAAAACCAGTATTAGGTGGTTATATGTCTCCAAGTGCTGCAGCTCAACAAGTTTGGGGTGCTACTATTAGTAGTGTTGCAGGTTCTATAGGAGGTGGAATGAAGAGCTATGCTACTGGTCATGCTGCTTATCAATGACTCTAGGCTAAATAATTAAATGTACACATGAAACCTGTTTAAAACATGGCAAAAGGATACCAACGACACGCTACGGGCGGTTCGTTTAAAAGGCAAGATTTTGGTGATCTAGGATTACGATCCTATAGAGATCAACAAAAAGAAATTATTGATGCTTTAAAGTTACAACAAGCTAGATCTAAAGAATACGGAACTGGGTACATCTCCTCTTTAGAAGGTGTACATTCTTCTGAACAGAAAAATCTACAAACTTTACAAGATTTAGAAGATAAAGTATATCAAAATAAACGTGGTAATATAGAAAAAAGAGGTCAAAGAGAAGTTGAAGCTTTAAAAGCACAAGCTGATGAAGCTGGTAGGAAATCACAATTCTGGATGGACTTCTCTACTACCTATGCTAAACAATGGGGTGAACTAGCTGGAGGTATACAGAAATTTGCAGACTATAAATTTGGTACTGCAGAGAATGAAAAAAGAGAAATAGATGGTACAAATGATAAATATGTTGATGCAACTAAAGCCGTTGCTAATGGTTTAGATAAAAGAATATCTGAAGCTATTGATAAAAATAGTGAAAGAGAGTTACGCAATGGGCTGAGTAAGAATAAATTAAGCAATAGTGTTCATAATTCTTATTTAACTTTAAATAATTTTAAAAATATAAAAAGTGAATTTTTATCAATGGTCAAGGATGTTTCCAAAGAGAAATATGGATCTACGACTGCTAAATCTGCTATAGTTGGTGCTGCTTATGATTATTTAATAGCGAATAATACTAATTGGAATACTCCTGGTGGAAGAGAAGTACTTAAAATAGCTAGAGTAATGGGAGACCAAGAGGCAAGTAGATTATCATTAGGTGGCCAAGTTGATGAAGATGATAAATTAGGTAAATCATTAGCAATTAAGTTCTTAAGTATTTATAATGCTCCAGGTACTACTAAAGAAGATAAGGATAGAGCCTTCAATGATATTGTACGTCATTTTCAAAGTGCTACTATAAAGACAGAGGGAGGTGTAGAAAGAGCTGCTGACTTACCTACTGGTATAAGAAATCCTCGTGTAGCTTGGCAACTAGCTAAACCTTATGTCTATAATGCACTTGATTCAAAGAGTTCATTAAGAATTGATGGTGATGCATTTGGAGAACTTATAGGAGGTGGTGTAATATTACCTTCAAAAGATAATCCAAACCCTACTGTTTCATGGAAGGATAAACATCGTGTACATTGGGAAGATTTTATATTTACTAAATTCAAAGGATTAAAAGAAGCTGAAGCACAAAAGGAATTAGATTTAATTGATTACAATGAAAACTTAAAACCTCAAGCAGATTTCTTATTAACAGTTAGAGATAAACCTAATTGGAAATCAAACTGGACAAAAGATGGTCCTGTTCAAAGATTAATAGCATTGAGAGATGCATCAAAAAATGATAATTTTAAGAAATGGGCTAATGATCAAATAGGGTTTGATCCTGAAAAACATGCACAATGGCATTTACATGCTGAATATATGCAGATACTAAAAAATCCTAATGCTTTTAATATACAAAGAGCTGTATATTTATATGATAGATTTGATGATAATAAGCGGAAAGCTTATACAGCTGATCATAAAGCATTAATTGATTTAACTCATTCTGGTCACTTTGAAGAAGATTCATTAGGTAAAACATTAGTTAGTACAAGAGCAGCTAAAGGACCATTTGGAAGAACTGGTGGTTTAACAGAAAATGCTAAGAAAACAATTAAAAAAATAGATAGTTATGTATTGAGAGAGTTTACTTTATTAACAGATATAAAAGATCCTAGAAAGAGATATCAACAAGCTAGAGATAACACAACAAAGTTATTCAACCAAGGTATAAAAGAAGGTACTGGTTATTTCGCTGCTAGAAGTCCACTAAGTGGAGAACCAGGTAAAGGTCAGATGGATTATGTTTGGACTGGTTGGGATTTAGAGGATAAAACACATAAACCATATGAACCACTAGATATGATTGAAAAGTTATATGGTAATGATAAAGATTATGAATCAGTTAGTGAAAGTATAAAAAGTGGCTTTATATTAAGTCATGATGGTGCTGTTTCAATTGTTAGTTCAGTAATAGAAGGTAATTGGGATGGTACAGTACCTGTAAATGTAAAAAACTGGGCTAAGTTAAATAACTTTGATGATGGTGAAGCTTTAAATTATATACTTAAAACTATGGGATTTAAAACTCAAATACCAGCTAAAAGTACTGATCAAATAAAAAAAGCAGGAGGTCAACCAATTGCAACTTTAAGTTCAAGACATACTTATCCTGTACAAATGTGGACAGCTTGGGTTAATGAGAAGAAGGGATTCCCTAACTATCGTTCACCAGAATGGATGGATTGGAAAGAAGAAAGGAGAATAAGAAAAGAATCAATTGAACATTTTAACAGTACTGGTATAAAACTAGACTACCAGTATAATAAAGAGGAAAGGGAGGTATTGAACTAATGTCTGAAATACAAAATGATCAAGAAGATCAAATCCAACCACAAGAGGTAGACTCACAAGAACCTTCAGGTATAGATGTACTTTCTCTACCAACTCCTGATGTTAATAACTACCCTTCACCATTCGGTGGACGTATAGGTAAAAGTTCTATTGACTTAACTCAGCCAGGTGCTAACGATAAAATGTTAGAAGAGTATAATGCTTACTGGCAGATGAGTAGAACAGATCCAACAAGAGAAGAATTAAAAGAGAAGTTTCATCAAACATACTATGGTATGAGTGCTGAGAAATTCAGAGAAGAAAAACAGAACTTAATGTACTCTGAATATAATCCAATAAAAAGATTAGATGGTATCTTCCAAACTTTATCTATACCTGGTATGGCTTATGCTGATTTTGCTACTGATGCATTAGGAACAGCAGTACCTGGTTTTGATAAACTAGATGATAGATGGGATGAAGCTACAGAATTTGATAATCCAGTAAGGCAGGGAACTAGAAATATACTTTCTGTAGTATTACCTGCTATACATACTGGTAAGTTTACTGCTGGTAAGCTCTCAGGTTTACCTAAAAACATGCCTTGGATACAAAAAGCATTGATAGGTACTGGAGCATTCAGTGCTCAAGAAACAGCTGTAATTGGTCTTAGTGATATAGGTGAAGATCATAATGCTATGAGAGTATTAGCTGATGCAATACCTGGATTATTTGGATCTAAAGGAAGAATACCATTACCTGATTCAATAAAGACTTTAGATTCTGATAGCCCTGCAGTTAGAAAAAAGAAAAACATGTATGAAACTGCAGGATTAAGTGTTATTGGTTCTATACTTGGTGCATTCTTACATTTTAAAGGTAATCGTAAGGTAATGGATTGGATGCAACCAGTAGATGATTCTGCTTCTAAATATAAACAATTAAATTTACTTGATGAAGCAGAACCAGATAAACTGATTCGTATGCAAGAGATAAACGAAGTCTTATCTACTCAGCAATTAAGTAAACAAAATGAGAATATACTTATAGATGAATTAGAAACAATCAAAGATGAATTAGGTATTATTGATGATGTTGATAAAGCTGTAGGTAAAGATACAAAGCGTAGATTTAAAGAACAAGATGCTGCTTTTGAACGTAAGTCTAATATGGAGCAGTTAGATACATTTGATCCTGATTTAAACCCTGGTATATTAGATGAATCTGGAGAGGCAAGGCAAACTACACCTCCTGGTAATGTAGCTAGAAATATGGCAGATACTACAGCTATTAAGAATGGAGTATCAGAAGGTGATCCTGCACCTATTATAACAGAATCTATGAGAACAAAAGGTCTAATGGTTGGTCCTACTAGCCGTGGAGCTGTTATGGGTGTTGCTGAAGAAACTAGAGACATAGGTAGATTTAATGCTATAGTTGATGGATTTAGATTTAGTTCTAAACAAATGAATGCTGCAGCTTGGGATATCTATACAAGTATAGTAGATCCAAGTGTATCAGTTGATGATGTTAGAAATCTATTCTTAGAGAACCGAGATGTTAAGAATCTACTTATGGGTAGATTTAAAGTAGAACATATTAATGAAGAGCAAGCTAGAGCTGCTGCTTTCGCTATGAGAGATCTAGTAGATAGATTCTTAGGTAGAGAAGTTGCAGAATCATCAGCTAGAGCTATGGATACACTTGGTAGAGAAGCTTCAACACTAGCTGATTCTATTAAAGAGATGGCTCCATATGTTGATGATAATAGAGCTATGGATTTAATCATTGATAAGATAGAATTTCTTATGGATGAATATGCTCTTAATAAATATATCTCAGGTTGGAGTTTAAGGAATAAGAACTGGTTTGATCAAGTTCCTCCTAAAGAATTAGATACTGTTATAGATCAATTAACTAAAGAATTTACTTCTGCAGAGAATGCTATTCATGCTAAGAATATACGATTCACTAAAACTTTAAAAGAGTTAAAGAAGAATAATCCATTAGCAATGAGACCTTTAGTAGATGCTTTTGCACATACTAATGGTGATGTAGATTCCTTAGCTAAATTAAATAAATGGGCTGCTCAACAAATTACACCACTAGGGATGATAAAAAGTCCTGATCCAAAGCAATTAAACTTATTTGCTAGGGGTGCTTGGGGAGTTATATATAATAATGTACTTAGTGGATTATCAGCATTCAGAGCTGGAGTAGGTAATACTGCTCAGTTAATACTTAAACCTATTACTGGTGTATTAGGTCATGGTTTCTGGGGTATAGGTGATGGATTTGAAGGTTTAAAAAGAACATTATATTATAATGGAGCTGTATTTGAAACAAATAGAAGAGCTTTAAATGATGCTTTCACTATGATGAAGAAAGCTCATAAAGATCCAGATATGATGATCAAAGCTTATCGTAAGGATTTTGTATTTCAAGAAGATAAAGCTTGGGATATATTAGAAGAAATGAGAATCCTTTGGGAAGCTGAAGGTAATACAGGTAAGATAGTACAGTATGATATTGCAAAAGGATTAAAGCAGTTAGCTGCTCATCCAGCTATGCGATATGGTATGACAGGAATGGTATTTCCTGATGTCTTTACTTCTACTCATTTAGCACATTATCTATCTAGAGTTAGAGCTTATGATGATGTCTTTAGTGAATTTGGATTTGCTGATTGGACAAAGATTAATGCAGCAGAAGCTCAACATTATAAACAGTTCTTTGATAAAGAAGGTTTAATTAATGATAAAGTATTAAAATCAATAGCTGGTGAAGTACAGCTTAACTTAGATGATGGACTTGCTAATTGGATTAATCAAGGTACAACTGCATATCCAGCAACTAAGTTTATGTTAATGTTCCCTAGAACATCTAGTAACTATATTAAGAACTCATTATCTTGGACACCTATTTCATTAATACCTGGTATAAATAAATATAGTAAGACTATATATGCACAAACAGATGATGATATAGCTGAAGCATTATTAGAACATGGTATAGACATGGCTACTACACCTAATGCAGAAGCTATCTTTAAAAATCTAAGAGCAGAATATACAGGAAGATTAATGTTCAGTGGTTTATTAAGTGCTACTTTATTTAACTACGCTATGTCTGGTAATATCAGAGGTAACGGGCATTATAATGCTGCAAGACGTAGTAAAGAAAGAGATCAGTTTGGTTATGAACCAAAAACTATAAACCTTGGTGGTAAATGGGTAAGTTATAAAGGTATAATTGGAGTTGAACAAGTATTATCTATTATAGGTGATATGGCATATTATGCTAAAGATTTAGATGAATCTATACTATCTAATTGGCACGGAAAGCTTGCTTGGACTATCTCTGCTAGTTTCCTTAACGAGACCCCTTTGCAAGGCTTAGAACCGCTTATAGCAGCCTCTAATGGTGATTTAAGTGGATGGAATAGATTAATCGCTAACTCTCTTAGATCAATGATGCCATTATCTGGAGCTGCTGGTGTACTTAGTAATGCAATAACTTCTAGTCAAAAAGATTTACAAGGTGAAATCCATGAATATCTTATGAACAGAACTCCGCTATTATCTAGTAATTTACCAGAGCAAATAGATATATGGACAGGTAAACCTTTAAATGATATAGATAACCCATTCTTAAAGATACTTAATGCTTTAAGTCCTATTCAAGTAAGTGGTACAAGTGAACCATGGAGAGTATGGTTATTAGAAACAGGTTGGGATGGTATAAGTAGATTAAAGAAAGATTCTACTGGTTCATATGAATATTCTCCAGAAGAAAGAGAATTAATAAATAAATATATTGGGGAGCAGCAGATGTACAAACAATTAGAACGTTTAATGAAATCTAAAAGATATAAAAAAGAACTAGAATGGTTGAAAGTACATCGTAAAAGTAATGCTGACTTAGATAATGATAAAATACAATTACAAAAAGACAAATTACCTATATATAAAGAAATAGATAATATTGTCAGACAAGCACAGATTATTGCAGAAAGAAGATTAATTGAATCTAGACCTGATATAGCTAATATAATCTTAATGCAACAGGCAACTAATCAATTAATGAACCAAGGTGATGTACCTGGTGCTGCTAAATTACAGAAAAAAGAATTAGAAACCCGACAATTACTACAAATGTCTAAATAACACATTATGGCTGTTACAGAAGCTTCGTTTACGGGTAATGGCTCCACCACCCAATACCCATTTACATTTCCATATCTAAAGTCAACTGACGTACAAGTACAGGTTGACGCAACCGTGACTACTGCATGGACTTTTGCCAATGCTACCACGGTACAATTTAATACTGCTCCCTCTAGTGGAGCCAAAATCAAAATACTTAGAAAAACGAACGTTGATAATTTAACAGCTACCTTTTATGCAGGGTCAGCTATTAAATCTGAGGATTTGAATGATAACTTCACCCAGAACTTATATAGTACACAAGAAACAAGTAATAGAGCATTTGAAGCTACTGGTGGTACTCTTACTGGAGACCTTACATTAGGAGAAGATGTTACTCTTACATTTGAAGGTGCTACAGATAATGCTCATGAGACTACTCTTACTGTAGTAGATCCTACAGCTGACCGTACAATTACTTTACCTAACGTAACAGGTACTATTGTAACGACTGGAGATACAGGTACAGTTACATCTGCAATGATAGCTGATGGAACTATAGTAGCTGGAGATATAGCAGCGAATGCAGTAACTGCTAGTGAATTAGCAGACAATGCTGTAGATACTGCAGCTATTGCAGCTGATGCAGTTACAGGTGCTAAGATAGCTGATGATTCAATCAACTCAGAACACTATATTGATGGTTCTATTGATACTGCTCATATAGCAGACTTACAAGTTACTACAGCTAAGATAGCAGCAGATGCTATAACTAGTGCTAAGATAGCTGATAATGCTATAGATTCTGAACACTATGCAGCTGATTCAATAGATGCTGAACATTATGCAGCTGGGTCTGTAGATGCTACAGCTCTAGCCTCTAATGCAGTTACTCAAGCTAAAGTAGCAGATGATGCTATTGGACCTGATGAACTAGCTTCTAGTGCTGTTGTAACAGCTTCTATAGTAGATAATGCAGTTACATTAGCTAAGATGGCTGATAGTTCTGTTGGTACTTCTGAACTAGTAGATAGTGCAGTTACTGCTGTTAAGTTAGCAACAGATGCTGTAACTAATGCTAAGGTTGCTGATAGTGCAATTGGAACTACTGAATTAGCTACTAATGCTGTAACAACAGCTAAGATAACTGATGCTAATGTAACAACAGGTAAAATAGCAGACGGTGGTGTAACAACTGCAAAGCTAGCAGCTGACGCAGTTACTGGAGCTAAGATAGCAGATAATGCTATTGGTGCTGAACATATTGCAGCTAATGCTGTAACAACCTCGGAGATAGCCGATGCTGAACTCACAACGCTTGCTGGTATGCAGGCAGGTACTGCTTCTATTTTGGCGGGTGGTACAGCTCTTACCGCTACTCTTGCTGAAATTAACACAGTGGTCGATGGTAAGTCTGTCGAAACAACTATATCAGATACTGATGCCGCCTACCCAACTAGTGGAGCTGTTGTTGATTATGTTGCTGCTCAGATTACCCCTTTAGGTGGTCTTGAAGTTATAGCAACAGAAGTAGCCTTTCCTAATACACAACCAGCTAGTGGTGTAGTTATATCTATATCAGATGCAGGTGGTGTAGTATTTAATGGTTCTGGAGTTAGTACTACAGGTAGAACTGTAGGAGGCTCTACTGTAACTATTAATGGAGCACCTTCTAGTTTATATAGTGAGACGTTAGCAGCTGGTGTAGGCTTAATGATAAGCTCTACAGGCTCAAGTCAGACATATAATTACCATAAGATTTTAGGTAAAGAAGATGATATAAAACAGTTATCTGATGATATAAACGACTTTGCAGCTAGATATAGAGTAGCATCCTCTGCACCTTCATCTTCTTTAGATAATGGTGACTTGTGGTATGATACTGCTAATGCAAAGATGATGGTATATAGTTCTACCAATTCCGCATGGGAAGAGGTGACATCTACTGGTGACTTCTATATTAACACTATATCAAGTTATAGTGGTACAGGTGGAAATAACGCTACATTCAATGGATCAGCTTATAGGTTCGTACTATCTAACCCACCATCTAGTGCTCAACAACTTATTGTTAGTATTAATGGAGTCCTTCAAAAGCCTAACTCTGGAACAGGGCAACCCTCTGAGGGATTTGCACTTAATGGCTCTTCTATCGTTTTCTCTGCCGCCCCTGCTACTGGTGCTGATTACTTTATCATCACGGTTGGATCAACGGTAGCTATTGGTACTCCAAGTGATAATACAGTAAGTACAGCTAAGATACAGAACCTTGCAGTTACGACTGCAAAGATAGCTGCTGATGCTGTAGATGGTACAAAGATTGCAGACGATGCAGTTGGTGCTGAACATATAGAAGTATTAGATGCTAATCTTCAACTTGCAGATAATGCAAAGATACAAGTTGGTACTGGGAATGATTTAGAGATCTTCCATAATGGTAGCTATACATATATAGATAACACTGGTCCAGGTGATTTTTATATAAGAGGTAATGGTACAGATACACTTAATATAAGAGCAAAACCTGATGAATATAGTATCGAATGTAATCCTAACGGGAACGTAGAACTCTTTTACGATAACTCAAAGAAATTTGAGACCCTTTCAACTGGTGTAAGTGTTACTGGGAAGCTAGAAGCAAGCACTTATATCAGAGGTAACGATAATGTGAAAGTTCAGCTTGGAACAGCAAATGATCTACAAATCTATCATGATGGATCAACAAATATAATTGAAGGTCTTGATGGTTTAATATCGATAAGACCTAAGACAGGTGAAAATGGAGTACTACTACGGAACAATACATCAGTAGACCTCTTTTATGACGACGTAAAGAAAGCTGAGACAACTTCAGGTGGCTTTAGTGTTACAGGAGAACTAAGAGCAACCAGCGATTTAGTGATGAACTCTGCTGATGGTCAAAGAATATATCTTGGTGCTGGGAATGATCTTCAAATCTATCATAATGGATCAGTTAATCTGATACAAGGTGCTAATAGTTCAAACATATATGTTCAAGCAGATGATTTTGCAGTATTAAATCAGGCAGGGAACAAGACTGCTATTTGGTGTAACTCTGGAACATCAGTAGACCTCTTTTACAACAACTCAAAGAAATTTGAGACCACTTCAGCAGGGGTACAGGTAACAGGTACTTCATTACATAGCGATAATATTAAATTAACTGCTGATAACGCTGCGTTATGGTTTGGTGCTGGAGATGATTTAGGTATCTATCATGATGGAACGATAAATAGAATAAGAAGTAATGTTCAAACAGTAATAGAAAAAACAGATAGTGAGGATCTAGCTACTTTTGTACCAGATGGAGCAGTTAGTCTGTTTTACGATGGCTCAAAGAAATTTGAGACAATTTCAACTGGAGCAAAAGTACATGGAGCTAATTTACAACTTGTAAATACAGCAAGTTCAGGTGATGCTCAACTATTCCTCCAAGCTGGTGAAGGTGCTGCTGCCTATATAACTTTATATGCTGATGATGGAGATAATGAAAGTGATAAGTGGAAAATAAATGTTCCAAATGGAGGACCACTTGCAATTCAATACAATGACGGTTCTTGGGAAAATGCTTTAACAGCTAATAAAGATGGAGCCGTAGAACTCTATTACGACAACTCAAAGAAATTTGAGACAAAAAGTGATGGAATTAACATAAATGGTAGCAGTTTTAAATCAGGAAGCACTTTCCACTCAAATTCCAACTCAAGTATATTCTTTAATTCAAGTAGTGGTGGCTATGGTGGACATATAGGACTAGGAATAGCAGGTGGGAATAATTACCACATAACAGGTAGTCAGACAGGTGACTTCGTACTAGCTTCTTCATATGGGAAAAGAATACTCTTTGGTCTGACGACAAATACATCTGGTGCTCCAACTATTAAAATGACGATGGAAGCAGGTGGTCTAATCAGTGGAAACTTTAACGATACTTCAGACGCTAATTTAAAAGAAAATATAAATCCAATACCTGATAATGCTATAACTGACATTAAGCAATTAAAACCTGTAACTTTCGATTGGAAAGATTCGGGTGCTGATAATAATGTTAGTGGATTTATTGCTCAAGAGATTAAAGAAGTTCTTCCTAATTTAGTTAATGGTAAAGAATGGTCAGAAGAAGATCAAAGTAGCAAATATACAATCAATACTATTGGTGTAGTTGCACATCTTACAAAAGCATTACAAGAAGCAATATCTGAAATAGAAACATTAAAAACAAAAGTAGCTGCCCTAGAGGCAGGTTAAATTCACTCAAACAATTATTAAAAAACAATGGCTATTACAAAAACTTGGGAAGTAAATACACTTCAACGCGAAACCGCTGACGGCTACGTCAACAAAGTTATCTACCGTGTTAACGGTACTGACGGTACATATAAGACAAGAGCTACAGGTGAAGTGGATCTACCAAAACCAGATACACTAGTACCTTATGGTGATCTTACAGAAGCAACAGTTTTAGGATGGGTGAAAGCAAAACTAGACGCTGATAACGCAGGTACTGTTGCATCTATTGAGGCAGCAATCGACGCTAATGTCAACGAACAGAAAACACCTACTACAGCTGTCGGCAAACCATGGAGCTAGGGTTAGATGGCTTTAACTCAGGTTAGTTCAGAAGGTATTAAGGATGCGCAGGTAAAAACTGCGGACATCCTTGATGCCAATATAACAACAGCTAAAGTAGCTGATGATGCAATAACAGCTGATAAGTTAGCTAACTCAATTAATACAGATATTGCAGCTAAAATGCCACTCGCAGGTGGGACGTTTACGGGGGATGTTATCTTTGATAACGCTACTAACGCTGGTAACGATATCACATGGGATATGTCAGATAACTTGCTTGAGTTTACTGATAATACAGGAGCTTCGTTTGGAGATGGAAAAGATCTACAAATCTACCATAATGGATCTCATTCTATAATTACAAATAGCACAGGTAATATATATTTAGATCCTGCGAGTAGTGAAAGAGGAATAATAGTTAATGCTAATGGAGCCGTAGAACTCTATTATGACGGTGGTGCAAAGAAATTAGAGACAACTTCAACTGGTGTCAATGTAGATGGAAGATTACTTGTAGGACCAACTTCTGCAAGAACATTTGGTGGTAGTGTATATCCTCATTTACAATTAGAAGGAACAACTAGCCACGGAGCACATTTTACAGTTACTCGTAATTCTAACGATACTTATGCTCCAAATATAAGTTTAACTAAAACAAGAGGGACTTCTCTTGGTTCTAACACCACTGTTCAAGATAACGATAAACTAGGACAAATTAAGTTTAGAGGTTCGGATGGTAGTGATGTATATAATGTTGCTGCAGTAATTGAAGCAGAGGTAGATGGTTCTCCCTCTGATGGCACTGATATGCCAGGTGCATT
>Ga0209404_10001967_pt1 | contig 13186 bp, 20 predicted proteins | sample TroAtlMetagenome_2_FD_187447 | JGI IMG/M metagenome (GOLD analysis project Ga0209404, IMG submission 187447) | Marine eukaryotic phytoplankton communities from Atlantic Ocean - Tropical Atlantic ANT8 Metagenome (SPAdes) (version 2) | ecosystem: Environmental > Aquatic > Marine > Oceanic...
CAGAAGCATCTTCTATTACGCTTGTTGTTATTTTTGTTATAGACATAATTTAATATTTAAACAAAGATACGAAAACAAAAAATGCTTACTCTGAAACTAGATCCCAAGACGTAGTGTCTTCATTCCATGTATATCGTTTATCATCATTGGGATATTCTACAGGAGGTTCCCATATGCACTTATCGTTATTTAATGTCCAACTAGCATAAGGTTTTGGTGGTATAAAAGCATCTTTTTCGTAATCATAGGTATACCCTATGCCTGCATAATTTTTTCTAAATGGCGTGCCGCCTAGTTTATGTTCCCCTGCAACTGTATTATAAGAAGTTCTTTTACAAACTTGTTCACGAAGATTACCATAATGCATTTCCCAATTTGTCGGACCTTCAGTTTCATCTTTACCTACTATTACTTCAGTAACGATATTTTGCATGTTTAAAAAAGCGTAATGTGCCATAATTAGTTAAATTGTATATTTCCAGTCCCCTCAGTAAAAGTAGTAACTTTGTCACTTCCAACCGTAGCGGTTGTTCCAGTTAACCCAGAACCTATTGTTATTGTTCGAGTATTAGGGTATCTTAAAATTACAATACCTGACCCCCCTGCTTTACCAGCTGTATTGTTAATACCTTCACCGCCGGCACCACCGCCTGTATTTACAGAGCCTGCCGTTGCTGCTGTTGCTGTAGTGTTGGAAGCCGATATCCTAAGTTTTCCCCCAGCACCACCACCGCCTGAACCTCCATTAGCAATATTGGTTCCATCATAGCATCCACCTCCACCGCCACCGGCTCTAGTTACAGCGGAGCCTGTAATAGTGGAACTCACTCCGTTACCTCCGTGACCTAATAAAGTACTGGATGTTATTGTAGTTCCTACAGCGCCCGCACCACCACCACCCCCACCACCATATGGGGATTGATAAACGGCATCGATACCACCTCCGGCATATCCTTGATTTGTAGTTCCGCTACCTCCAGCTAAAGCGTTCATTTGCCTTAATCCAGTACCTCCACCAGAACCACCATCTCTACCTTTGTTGCCACCATCTCCATCGTTATTGTTCCCAGTACCATTCCAATAAGATGCACCTGCACCACCGCCTATAGAAGTTACAGTTGCAAATACAGAATTGCTGCCATTACCAGGATAACTACCTGAGGTTATAGCATTTAAAGCTGGGCCGCCAGCTCCGCCTGCACCAACAGTTACAGTATAACTAGTTCCAATATTTACATCAATTGAATTTTCTGAACTACCACCGCCACCAGATGCTTCATTATTATAAGAGGCTCTGTATCCACCCGCACCACCACCACCGGCTTGGTATCCGCTGGGTCCACCACCGCCGCCGGCTATAACTAAATAATTTACAACAGCTGATTCCGAAGCTATATTATCTCCGGTCCATCCTTGAATAGCATCTTGATATACTAATCTTACAAGTGCATTTTCTGTATTACAAATTTTATTAGCTGTTCCTCCTTGTATTTTTTCGCTACCATTAGCAGTAATAGTTATTTTATTTGTATCAAATGTTCCAGCATAATCTTGTAGTATTATTTCTTCTCCTACTACACCTGCCGGCAACGTAACTGTTATTGACCCTGATGTTGTATTTACAAAATAGCCCTTACTAGCCTCTGCTGTAAAGTCTGCTGTTTGTATTGTTGATTGCCAGTTTGTCCCTCCGCCAGTTAAAACACCAGCTGCTAATTTAGCTGCGGTTACAGATCCGTCTGTTAATCCTCCTGTTTTTACTTTTGTTAGTGCCATTATTTATTCTCTTAATTTGTTATTTATAATATTTTAGACCCAGGGAAAGCTATCTGTTTCAGTGCCTTTATTTAAATTAAATTTTTGTTGTATTTCTTCTTCAGCCAAAAAGTCTCTTACACCATCCTTAAACCAATCTATTAAATGTTGTTCATTTAAATTTTCGTACTCTATAAAAGACTCTTCATGCGGTATATCTAATAAAATTTCTTTATCTACATAAACAGATTTACCATCTTTAGTTCCTGTTATTCGTAATTTAAAACTGTTCACAATATCTAAAAGCGTGTCGTTATACTTTCTTAATGATAATATTTGATATGTGTGTGAAATCATAATTTAAGTTGTTGCTATTAATTCAAATGTGGGCGGTTGATATGAGCCATCACCACTACCAATAAGATATCCATTAGAAAAAGCATAATAATCGTAGGTAGAGCTATAACTTGCAATTCTATACTGCAAAGTTTTATCACTTGTCCAACTACCTATTATGCCAGCTGCAATATTTTCAGATGATGCTCCTACTTGCAATGCTCTGCATACAGACACTGCATTCCTATTATCATCAGTTCCTCCCCATAAAGAATCTCTTGATGTTGTTACCTCCGTACCATCTATATGTATTGCTGTAAGCCATATTATATACCCATTATAATAAAGATAATTAAAATTAAATCGGTATAATAAATTTTTTGTGCCTTCGGGCGGGGTATAATCTATACTACTACCTCCAGAATTTGTCCAAGAAGCCGGGGGAATAAATCTAGCCGTTACAGTTTCTGCCGTTTTATCACCATTTACCGTCTTTATAGTCCTACCGTCTGGTTGCCAAATCAAATGTTCTAATACATTTGTACTAGATGAAGCCGGAAAAAATGTACTTAAATTACCCATATTATTGTCCTATTATTACCCAGCCGTTTGTTGCGTCAGAGTATATTAATTCAAAACTTGCTGATGCTGTATCTAATGTTAAATCAGATGCGCTTCCCATTATATTACTTCCGTTTCTTGCAAGTACACAAGTTGCAACTCCTGATCTGTTTGATATCTTTATAGCGTCCCCCGCACTTGGACTAGCAGGAAGGGTTAATGTAAGATTTGCTGTAAGTACATAAAGATTGTTTGCTGTAGCTGTTGTGCTTGAGTTTATCACATTAACCCCCATAGTAGAAGCTACAGTAACAGCTCCTGTCTGGCCATTTACGCTAGTTACATCTGATGCTATCGATACTACCCCTGTTTGTCCGTTTACGCTAGTTACAGGGCTTGTTGTTAAGTTTGCACCTGAAACAGATATAACCTCTACGGTATCGCCCAGGGTAGTTGCTGAGCTAAAAACTATTGCTCCAGAGTTTAAGCTATAATTTGTTTTAGCTTGATAAACGCCCTGAATAAAAACCATAGTTAGCTCTTTCGAAGTAGGGCTTCCGTTAACAAGGGTAAATGAAGTCTGTCCTGAAGTTGCAGTAAATGCATCTGAAACTAAAGTAGTTTGTGCAGCACTGACAGCAGCAGGAGCTATTGATCCCGTTGTTTTAACCTCAATGTAAGCTCCGTTAACTGGGGCATTACCAGAGCCAAAATCTATTTGTGTTCCAGCAATAGTGTAAGCATTTTTTTGTTGATATATACCGTCTATGTATACGTCTGTAAGATCTTCGCTCGTAGGAGCTGTACTTAAAGGAGAAAACTGTGTGGCTGTGCCATTTCCTGTAAATTGATCTAAAAAAACGGTTCCTACGTCAGCAACATTTGGTGCAGCCGTTGTGTGTATTACATGAACGTTGTTAGTCCCAGATGCTGGTATTGAGCCAGAAACAAAAGTTATGTCTGTTCCACTAACTGTGTAGTTTGATGGGTATTGCAACACCCCACTTACATAAACAGAGATATTATCAATATCAGAAATGGTATTTGATAAAGTAAATAATGCCTGTGATCCGGTTCCATTAAAAGATTGCTTTATGATCTGTCCAGTACCTCCAGTTGAAGCAAGTGTTATAGTGTCTGTGGAAGCGTCTGTAGTTATAGTCATGTTGTCTCCGGCAGCCAATGTAAGTGTGTCAGAACTTGAGTCTGCAACTACATTTGTTTGGCCTGAAACTGAAATAGTAGCAAAGGAATCAGAAGCCGCTGATCCAGAGTTATCCGTTCCTGGAACAAATTTAGAACCATCCCATTTTAATATTTGTCCTGAAGATGGAGCGTTAGTTGTAATATCTACATCAGACAAATCATCAATACTACCTCCTATGGTTATTGTTTTTGTTCCTCCAGAGCCCGAAGCTGTAACCCCTGATCCCACAAAATTTAACACAGTTGCCGCACTAGATAGCGCATTACCCTCTTCTTGCACCGTTAATGTACTCCCTACAGTATTCGGCACAAAATTACTTCCATTCCAAACAAGAGCCTGGCCTGAAGACGGAGCGCTTGTTGTTGTGTCTACATCACTAAGAGCATCAATACTTGTTGAGTTGATTTTAGATAATACTCTTGCATCTGTGTAATAAAGATTAGTTCCTTCTGACAAATTACCAGTGTCTTTTGTTGCAAGCCTCGTGTCAAACCTTGCGTCTGTGTAATAAAGGTTAGAAGAACCTTCATTTAAATCATCAGTTAAAAAATTTGTTAAGTTTCTTGTGTTAAATACAGCCTTCCACCCCATTTTAACATGGGCTGAACACTGATAGTATAATACGTTAGGTGTTGTCTCTAAAGGTATGATTTGAGTATATGCACCGCTTTGGCCAGGTATACCCGATGTAGTTACTCCTGATCCAAATATAGCTGTTTTTGCCTCGTCAGTATAAAACCTAAGAGGGTGGTTTGCATTGCTTGAATCTGATTGATCAAACTTATAAGTATTTCCTACAGCAAAAGTTAACTCAGGCGATTCTATACCGTCTATAGAATATCCTAAACTAGATGCCCCGGCTACACCGTGTGCTGGGTGTGCTGCAGTTTTAGTTACAACAGTAACAACCATAGTCTTTACGGTATTACTATGCTTTGTAACTATTTTAGAATCTACAATTAAATCATGATCAAATTCTATTTTATCTGAAGTAAGACCCTCTAAGTGACTAGCATCCGTTTTTATTTTGTTACCCATTCCAGTGCTATTAGGAGAGTAATAGTATAAAGTTGGATATTGATAGCTGCCAGTTATTTCGATATATGATCCTGATTGTCCAGGTGTCCCTACAGCAGTAACATTGGCTGTATATGATCCAGTTCCAACACCGTCTATGTTTTCACTAAACTGAAAATCATGATTTGCATTTGTAGCATCGCTTAGGTCAAACCTATATTTAGCTCCTGGTAAAGTTATAAGTACAGGTAGTTCTCCTCCGTCTACATAAAAAGCATTTCCTCCTCCTGTCTTACTTCCTACAGTTACAGTGTGAGTTCTGTATGCTAGGGTAGAAGTTACTCCATCTAAAAAATTAATTTCTTGAATAGTAGAAGTAATGCCAAGATTTGTTAGTACCTGAGTTTTTTCTGCCGAACTTAGGGTTTGAGAAGAATCAAACTTTAGCCTATTGCCTAAAGCCGTTGTAATGGTAGTAGAAAAAGCTGCATCATCCCCTAAGGCTGCGGCCAATTCATTTAATGTGTCTAACGCTGTTGGAGCACCACTAACAAGATTTGATATTGCAGTATCTATTGCGTCTTTAACAGCGGCATTCGAAGGAACCTTTGTATCACTATCGTTACTGTTTATTCCCTGAGACTCTATTGTAAGATCAATAACCGATCCATTTGCCAAAAGAATCTGTGTTGATGTTCCTCCTGATTTTACAAAAGAAGAAGCTGCCACATCTCCAGTAACTGTTAAATCATTTGCTATAGTTACGTCATTTGGCAATCCAACTGTAAAGGTTCTGTTTGTAGAAAGGTCTTGAGCTCCTGTGGGGGAAACCTCTACCTCATTTGCAGTTCCTGCTACCTCTATCGTTCTTGAAGTAGTGGCAACAGTAATGCTATCTGTACCATCTGTTATTGTAGAATTTGTAGGATTGACATCTATTGCGCCAAGCTTTGTTCTTTCTGCGGTTGTAATAATAGATCCTGAGCCCGCATCTGTTAAAGTAGTGGCTGTAGATCCTGTAAAAAAAGATGTATTTACATCTGAAAGCTCAGTTACGTTGTGAGCAGACAAATCAGTTATATCTGAAGGTATATTTAATATTTCATCAGCAGCGCCTGTTGTAGCATTAAAATCTGGTTTTACGTTTACTTGAGCTCCAGCCGCTATTCCATTTAACTTGGTTAAAAGAGCATTTGTAAAATCATTCTCCGATAAAGCTTTCCCGGTAACAACATCAACCTTAGTATTTAAAGCAGCTTGAAGTCCTGCAATGCTGCCTATTCCTAAAGAAGATAAAGTAGCTGCATTTATTTGACAAAAATTAACAACCTCTCTAAGTGTGTCCAAAGCAGGCTTATCTGCTGCGTCAACGTCTAATAAAGTAAATAGATCGTCTGTAAGATCTTTAAGTATCTTTCCTTGATTTGCAGATAAAGCTTTATTTGCATCTGTAGAGGTAAGGTTGTCTGTTATATCTGAAGGCTGTAATGCTGTGCCCAAAGTAGTTCTTTCTGCGTCAGTTATTACTAGTCCAGACCCAGCATTAGTAACGTCTTCTAAATCTGTAACCAAAGGAAGTCCATAAAAAGAAAGAAAATAATAACTGTTTGGCTCAAAGTTTCCGTTTGATTCTTTATGAGTTACAGTTAAAACTAAATACCTAGTATTTGAATGATTCTGAACATTAGTAACTCTAAATATACCAAACTTATCAAAGTCCCCTTGCTTTGAAACTTTTATTTTTTTACCTACAAATGAACTCACATAATTTTCTACATCAATCCCATTAACAACTTTTTTTGATACTATTATTTGAGTTGTTGCTGAAAATGCTTGCGTAGCGGCAGCCCCACCAACAAGGTTTAATGCTCCTGAAGGATCTGTAGCGGCTGGCTCAAACGCTTGATATTTAAAAACTATACCATCAAATAAATCAACCCCACTCAGCTGATTTATAAGATCCATCAAGCTTTGAATAGTAAAATTCTTTGTTGCAAAACTTGCTGAATCTGTACCGATCAGCTTGTCCTGAAAAGTTACATTACTATCTTGATCATATGTTTGTATTCTAGCCATTATTTGTGGTTTTTATTACCCATTACCTTCTCGTACGACCTTCCCCCAAAGTATCCTGCAAAAACAACAAAAAGAAGCTCTTTAACAACCGATAAACCCTCTATCTGCATATACCATCCAACAACAAAAGAAACTGTAAGAAATATTAATGTTAGCGGCCTTACGTTAGACGGAAGCCAGCCACTTCTGGCATCTGCCACCCACCTTCTTGTTATGCCATCCATTTCAGCTCTTTCTAGCTCTAGCTTTTTTAAGGCAACCTGTTTGTCTTCTTCAGACATGTCAGAGCCTCCTATAATAGCTTGAATAACACCTCCAACAGGAGTGTCTTCGGCAATAGCGCCAACGACTGAAGGAATCTTTTTAAGTAAAAATTTTCCAACGGCAGTTTCTTTAAATGATTTTTTTGCCATATTAATATGTCCAAATTGTTTTTTCAGGCGCTCCTGGATATCCTATTCCTAAATGCATAAACCCTTTTTTTCTACTTATACCTATTCTAGTAAATCCAACCTCTATAGCAGCTTTTGTAAGCCTAAATGTTTTTTCGCCACCAATACTTTCAATATCAACGGCTGCCCCATAAGAATGTTCTCCAGGAGAATCTTTAGCTGCTTCAATAGGATGATTAGGACTCCTATAGCTCGAAGTAATTTTTATCGGGCTACCATACGCCTCTCTTAACTCATCTAACATAGTTAAGAGTTTTTCATCCATCATTTCATAGTCGCTAAATTCTGATTCAGAAAAGTATTTCATTTGTATTTTTTAAACATCAACTTATACAAAAGACTATTCCAGGCTTGTTGTAATTTATCTATAAATTTTTTCATTTCTTTTTTGCTTTCTCTATAATTTGTATCACAGTGTAAACCAGTGTTGCTGTTAAAACTAAAGTTGACAACACAGGATTTATATCACTTATTCCAACCCCTGTAATTGCAGAGATATTTATTCCATATACCCTCAAATCATCCATTTTTTTTTAGGACTTTCTGCCCCGATTTTTACTCCTATGTTCTTTAATCAATGTTCCATCTTTTTGATGAGAGCAATCTATGTTATCTCCATTGCCATATGTTCCATTGTTTCTATTAAACCTGTTACATTCAACTCTTTTTTTTATCGCGCTTTTTTTCTTTTGATACTTTTTATCATACTCAAGCTTAATGCGCCTTGCTTTTGCATTATTTTTATAATAAAGAGCTGTTTTGCTTAACCCCATTATCCTATCTTTACTTTAGCCTGTTTTGTGTTAGAAACAAATTGTTTTCCAGATCTTCCTTCTCTTTTTTTCTTTTTAGCTGTAGAAGCCCTTTCTGCCTTAGAAAGGCTCTTTGCTTTATTCAAAGGTAAGCATCTGTCTGGATTTTTTTTATTTTTACTTGTTCCACATGGTCCCAAGATAGATCCATCAGTTCCTATTCTAACCCATTTTTGATCTCGCCATTTTTTTAACTCACCCATAAACTCTACTCCTTGCAATCACAATCTTCTTTTTCGCCACACTCGCAAAAATCTTTTTGCATGTAGCTTTTTGCAGCAGCTCTATCATCATAGTCAAGGGCAGCTTTCAATATTATTTTATCCATAACGTCATCTTGGTTTTTTAACATTTCTTGCTGTAAGTTGATAACCATACGTTCTAGATCGTCTTTAGCTTTAACTAATAGATCTATTTGGTTGTCTCTTTTTTCTACTTCGTTTTTTAGTGCATTTACGTCATCTGGTTTAGTCCCAGTTATTGCGCTAATCACTACGGGAATTGATGCTGCTATAGTTCCAATAAGCATCATTACAACTTCTTTGTTTGAATCTAGCACTGGAAATTGTAACAATGTTACTATTATAGCTATTACAAATAAAAATATAAATAGTGATCCCGCGTAAGATCTTAATTCTTTAGCTACGCCGTTTTTTGGTAGTGCCATTATTTTTTGTTTTTTTTGCCGTAGTTAGGGTCTTTACAATATTTTGATGCAGCCATACTTGCGTATGCAGAAGGCCACTTATCAAATGTTCTTTTTGCCCACGCTATACCTGATGGGCAAATCTTATTTCTTTTCTCTTTTGCCATAAGGAAATAAATCATTTAGTGTTTTCCTTCTTCCTTCACATCCGCACGGCTTATTAAAAGCTTTTGCCCCCGCTTCTACTATTCCTTTGATACCAGTTGCTGAAGTTATTGCTTCTACTGTGTCCCCTACGCCTCTGTGATTTTTAAACGGATTCATGTTATTTTTTATCTCTAAACATTGAACCAAAAGGGCCTTCACCAATATATTCCTTGCTTGGAGACTTTACCTGGACCTCTTTAGGCGTGTTCATTTTGTCATAAAACCTCCCAACAACAGTGTTTCTAAAAGCGAAAGAGTTCATGTCTGTAATTGGTTTTATTTTCTTTTTCTTTTTCTTTTCGTGCATAGCTATTAATATTTTCCTTGTTTTGATTTAGGAGACGATTTAGTGGACCCTCCTTTTCCAGCCCATAAGTCTTTACAAGCCCAATATCGTGCGGTCAGTTTATTTTTTGCCTCGTCACACTTATGTCTTGCTTTAAAAGATTTTCTGGCGGCAGCTGAATAATTATGTCCGTAGCCAGAAGCCCCATAATGAATAATCTTTTCTTGCCCCCCAGAACAAGCTTTAACGACCTTTTTCTTTTTAGGGTTTGGACTCTTACGGGGACTGTTACAAGTCATCTTACTTTTATCAACTCTTGTCGCCATTATGGTATTTTCTTTAATGAGACAAAGATAAGAATTTTAAATTTTGTAGATTTGACTACTTATAATGAAATCATATGTATCACAGGTACTACCTGAACAAAAAACCAAGAAAAACTCCAGTATACAAACCAAGAGAAAAAGAGTTTAATTTTTTGAAAAACTGGAGAATTGTTAGATACTATATTCAGAAAAGATATGGTCTAACATTATCTGAGCTTGAAATGCTTCTCTTCCTTTATGATGAAAAACTTTTTGATAAGGCTACTTTTTTTAGTTTTGCAAACTGCATGTCCTGGGATAGAAATAGGTTTAGCGATATGAAAAAAAGAGAATTAATATCTGTATGGAGAGAAGGTAAAATAGCAAAACACAGGGAGTTATACCAACTTAGCCAAAAAGCAAAACTTATTTGCTCTCATACATATAAAAAATTAGTAGGGATAGAACTTATTTCTGAAGACCCATACAGAAATAATATAATGAAAGGAACTACATATGCTGACAAGGTCTACAGAAACCTTATTAAAAAAATGAACAGCAAAACTACAGCTGATTCTCATAACGATAAATAGCTTCTTTAAGTATAGAATAGTCCCTAACCTTAGTTAGATCCTTTAAGTGCCTCATTTTAAGGTTTTCCCCTTCTGAAGTCAATACATCAATCCACTCTATAACTGAAGATATCTTTTTTTCCCTTTTTATCAAACTATTATTATTTTTTATGAGAACTTTAATGTTTGGTGTTATAAGCCGTTGAATTGTTCTTTTACTACAGCCTAAGCTTTCTGATATTGAATCTTGAGTGGCTACGACTCTTGAACGGTACATTGCGTCTAAAGCGGAAAACAAATCTTTTTCAGTATAAAAAACGGACCTTCCAATTATTGTTGCCGTAATACTCATTTTTTCTTCAGCAGAAATAATTACATCAGGATTAAAAACAACTCGCCTTTTTCTACGGCACCAGGGAATTCTTTTCTCATGATAAACAGACTCTATCATTTGAGAAATTCTAGCTTTTCCATAAGTACGAACAGCCCTTCCGCTTTCCCTGTTTCCAAGCCAACAAAACAATCCATCAAAAATTTTTAGATTTACGTCTGGATTAAGGAAAAAATAAACCTCAGCATAATACTCTAGTTGATCAAAGCTAGATATCTTACTGTATATATACTGTATGTCGTAGTGGTTAACAGGCGATGAGTACCAAACAAAGTCCATTCCATTAAAGTCATGATTAGTGACCAGACTATGCTGATCATCTTCAACATACTCAAATAGTTTCACAGAATAACTACAATGTTTTTATCGTGCACTACTGTTAATTTTTCCCCATTTATTCGTATATCAGAACCAGCAGCAGAGTCATAAAACACATTGTCCCCGATGCTAATATCGCTGACATCATCTCCAACTGATTTTACTTTTGCTAATTTATATCTTAAATTCATTTCGTTAGCCTCCGTCATAATAAGGCCCATTGAATTTTTAACTTCTTCTTTTTGTTTCTCTAAAACCACAAAAGATCCTATAGCTTTAAACTTTTCTGAACTCATGCTCTTTTGTTTGAAATTACACAGTTAGTTTGTAATATCGTGGTTGCCACAGAAACAGCATTTCTAAGAGCATTTTTAGTCACCTTTAGCGGATCTATAATGCCAAAAGAATACATATTCCCTACTCTGTCTTTTTTAACATCATAGCCGGTAGTATGCCTTCCTGAGTTAAGTACTATCTCTGAGTTTTTCTCTGCATCTGCCCCTGCATTTGAAAGAATAGAGATAAACGGCTCTTCAATAGCCTTATAAAGAACATGATACCCTTGTTTTACTTCATTAGTCTTCCCTTTAAGTTGCATAGACAATAACTTATTTGTTGCATGAAGAAGTGCAGATCCTCCTCCTGGAAGAATTCCTTCCTCAAGAGCTGCTCTAGTTGCAGATACAGCATCATCAACCCTGTCCTTCTTTTCTTTCATCTCCACCTCACTAAGAGCTCCTACATAAATAGCGGCGATACCTCCAGACAATCTTGATAGTCGATCCTTATAGTGCCAGTGATTATCTTCATCCTCTTTAGATTTCAATATTGATTTTACTCTCTCTACTTGTTTCTTAACAGCGTCAGCTGTTTTTTCTAAATTTAGAGTTACAATTGTCTCTTTGTTTGTTGACACAGACTTTTTGGCCTGTCCAAGAAACTCAGCTGTTACACCATTCCAGTCATTACCTGTATCATCAGAAACAACAACAGCTCCTGTCATAACCGCTAAATCCTCTAAAAGCTCAAATCTGTTAAGACCAACTCCTTCTGGAATAAGGACATTAACCTGAAGAACGCCCCTAGCTTTATTTACATTAAGAGTGTTAACTACAGCCGTTTCAATATCTGAGATTATAAGTAAAGGTCTTTTAGCATTCATAGCCACCTTTAATGGAATCTCTATATCTTCAATAGTATTTATTTTCTTATCAGATACAAGAACAAATGGATTATCTAAAATCGCTTGATTCTTCTCTTTGTCTGTTATAAGGTATGGAGAGTGAAACCCTCTTTTAATCCTGGTTCCTTCAGCAACATCTACATATGTTTCTTTTGACATAGACTCCTCTATAGTCAATACACCGTCTACCCCAACAATATTATATGCATCAGATATTATTTTTCCAAGCTCTGAGTCATTGTTTGCAGAAATAGAAGCAACATACTTTAGTGTCTCCTTATTAACAGGCTTAGACTTGCTGTCTAGAAAGTCGCAGACGACCTCTGAGGCCTCTTCTATAGATTTCCTTAGTTCTGTTACATTAAGATTAGGAAAACTCTCTAAGCTCTTGTATGCTTGATTTATAATAGCCTGTGCTAATACAATAGAAGTAGTTGTACCATCTCCTGCCTCGTCAGCAGTCTTAATAGATGCTTGTTTTACTATCTCAGCGGCAAGATGCTCTACTGGATCTGATAAGTTTACATACCTAGCTACAGTTACCCCATCTTTAGTTACATGAGGTCTCCCTAAATCGTCCTCTAAAACAACAGTTGTTCCTGCTGCTCCTAAAGTAGATTTAACTGCATTAGCAATCTTGTTTACTCCGGACCTAAGTTTGTCCTTTGCGTCCTCATTGAAGTCAATATCTTTCTCAATCATGTTATATTGTATTTAATTTATGCTACAAATATAACTATAATTGACTATACTACCAACGAAACTCGACTGTAAAGATTAAAAAATGAAATGCAACTCCATCAATCTCACGCTCTTTAGTGACATAAGCCTCTGCTCCGATCATTAAGGCATAAGGAACTTGAAATACAAATGTAATATCCATAATATTCTAATTAAAAAAAGGGACCTTAATCTATAAAAAACCAAGATCCCTTACATAAAACCCTATATTAATTAACTTAAACAAAAATTAACTAATCCAAAGATATAGATAATAAATGTAACTACAAAAAGATGTGGCGGGAAAAGGTGACAAATAACTGTATACCTATAATAGTAGAT
>Ga0209404_10001970_pt1 | contig 13177 bp, 5 predicted proteins | sample TroAtlMetagenome_2_FD_187447 | JGI IMG/M metagenome (GOLD analysis project Ga0209404, IMG submission 187447) | Marine eukaryotic phytoplankton communities from Atlantic Ocean - Tropical Atlantic ANT8 Metagenome (SPAdes) (version 2) | ecosystem: Environmental > Aquatic > Marine > Oceanic | place...
GAAGAGACAGAACATTTAGTCCTTACGAAATGCTAAGACCAGATAACTTCCCAAATACATAGGAGAAAAATATGGCAACCTATCAATCGCCTTACACATATCAACCTAGATTTGGTTTTCGGTATAGTGGCTCAGACTTTGCACCGCCAACTAGTCCTATTAATACACCTCATTATACAATGGATATTCCTAAGTATAAAGCCCCTGCAAAACCTATATCTACTACTAATAGTTCTGCAGTAATGGGTACTGATGGTGAACATGATAATAGTAGTGCTGCAAATAGTACACAGCTATCTTTGGATCAAGCTAATAAAGATATAAATGATATAAGAGTCCCTGATCAAATTAAAGGGAATCTGATGCATAGCCCTGAATTTAATCCTATGGCTCTTGTTCCTGGATTAGGTACGGTATCTGGATTGATGGGAGACTCAATTCCTAAAAGTGGATTTGGTGCAGATGGAACTTATAGTAGTATCACTGGTGGTAAGTTTGACGGAGGTAAATCCTATGATCCTATAACTGGTTATGCTAATCCAGAGTACTCAACAATGGGTGCATTCAAAGATAACTTTATGAGTGATCCTATGGGAAACCTTACAGGTGATCCTGATAATGCATTTAATTATAGTAAAAATGATCCCACTAAGACTAATAGTAATATGGCTCAGGGTTTTGAATTTGCTATGACAAATAGTCCTCTCGGTAAAGATGCAGATGGTATGACTCAAGAAGATAAAAATCTTATCGCTAAAAAGATAGGACTTGATATGGGAATAGATGAAAGCTCTTTAGGAGATAACAGTGCTACAACTGATGCTATACAAGGTTTAGGCTATAGTGATACTGGAGCAGCAACTCCAGGCTCGCAGTTTAGTAGCACAGGAACATTCTCTACGCCTAGCAGTAGTCCTGCAGGAAACAGTAATGAGAGTGGTGAACATGATCACTCAGATACTACAGATGATTATTCTATGGACAGTTGGTCTGATGATGGCTGGTCTGATGAGTGGTCGCAAGGCGGATTAATACCAGCTTTAGGAATGAATAAAAGAAATAGGGATATACCACATCCAATAATGCAAGACCCACTCGCTGGTTTTATATAGGAGATAAGGAATGAACTTAAAAAAGTACACAGAAAAAGATAGGTATGGAAACATGTTTTCCTACGAGTTTGATGTTCCTTCTATGCAAGAGATTCCTCAACCAGATCCAGAGATATTTAAACCAAAGGGAACTGATACTGTGCCTGCTATGTTAACTCCTGGAGAGAACGTAGTGAATGCAGAAGCATCTAGACTTCCTGGAGTACAACCTATGCTTGATAAACTCAATGACAAAGGTCGTGCCATACAAGAACAACAAGGTGGACCGATACCTAGCTATAATGCTGATGGTGGAGTCATTACAGACGAAATGATGCCTAGCGTACTAGATGGTATGCGAATGGTAGAATCTGGTGGTGATGTAAATGCAGTATCTGAAGTAGGTGCAGCAGGACCATACCAGATAATGAAAGCCACAGGATTAAAGCCTGGATATGGTGTAGAAGCTATAAGTGGTGCTGATAGATTTAATGAAGTGAAGTCGAGAGCCTTTGCTAAACAATACCTACAGGGTATTATGAAAGCACACCCAGAGTTTACTAAAGACGAAGTGATAACAGCTTATCATTCAGGTGTGGGTAATGTTCTTAAGGCTAAAGGTGGCGTAGAAGAACTTGGTCCTCGTGGTCAGGCATACGCTGGTAAAGTAAACACTGCTATGGGTGTACCTGAAGTAATCGAATATGATGCCACGCCTCAAGAAAGTGGATTTATGTCTGCACAAGCTGCATCTAATGAAATACCAGAGCCAGTAGACCAAGATATGTATGCTGGAATGAATCTTAGAGAAGTACAAAGGTTTGACAGAGGTATAGACGATGATATCATTATGGATTCACTTGGTAATGTACAAGCAGTTAATCCTAATAGGATAGATAAAAATATACCTATAAAGTTAGCAGAAAAATTTGCTAAAGATGGTAATAAAAAATCTTATGATTATTATCTTAATGAATATGATAAGGCAGTTAAACAAGATGAAGCCTATAAAAAGGATCAAGAAAGAGTAACTGTAGAAAAGAATACTAAAGAAAATAAAATTATTGAAAATGAAGTTTCTATATTAGATAAAAAAATAGCTGAAGCAAAAAAGAATAATGATACCACATTACTTGAAGTTCTTAATCAAAAGAAAAATGATTTAATTAAAAGTAAAAAAGAGATCCCTCTTAGTGAAGAGCAAAAACAAAAAGAAAAAGCGGATGCTGAACAAAAGAAAAAAGAAGCAGCTAAAGTTATTTCAGATCAATTAGCTAATGAAGAAGATATAGATCAAACAGTAATGAATAATGAAGAGGTTGCTGATTATATAAAGAAAAATCCAGGAAAGACTCCTACAGATAAATTTATTGACAAAGCTAAAGAAGTTGGCGGAGTAATATTAGAGAAGTCTATGGAGTATTTTAAAGATGCCTTTTCAAGTATGTTTGATGGTGAGGAATTAGCCAGAATGGCTTTTATTTATGCTGGTTCTCGTGCTATGGGATATGATCATGGTGCTTCTTTAAACTACGGTATGAAAAACTATATGAAGCGTGTTGATGCTAATCTTGCAGCAGCTAAAGAGTTTGCTCTTACAGAGAAAGCTCGTGATGACTTTGAAATGGACTCACTTAAAGAATACTCTAGAACAGGAGACATAGATGTACTTATACCTAAAAAATCTAGTGGTGGTATGGGGGGAGGCACTGGCTCTCGTCTTTGGTTACAGGGTTATGGTATTATTGAAAAAGTAAAAACAGGAAAGTATAAAGATGGAGTTATTATTCCAGGAGTAAATAGTAATAACCCTATACCCTTAGATCATGAATTAGTTAGAGGAAAGTGGAGCACATATGACGATGATCTAATGGACTCTAATAAGCTCGATGCTAAGTATACTAAGTCATTACAACTAATGGAAAAACAAGCTAATACAAATCTCCCTGAAGGTTCTAAGGAAGTAAAGGTTAATATACCAATGCTTGCAGCAGCCTCTACACAATTAGCTATGAATGATATGATCAAATACGGAGCTAAACCTAGGGAATCGCAGGAAATTAGAAGTAATATAGCGAAAGCCCAAGACCTCTATATGAAAGCATATAGAAAGCATATCATAGACCCTGAAGAAAATGATAAACCAAATAGTATTGAGGCTTATTATAATCAATTAATGATAAGGTTGAGAACTAGAACTCCTGGAAAGGGAGACGGTATTAGCTATAATGAAGTTAAAAATACATCTAGTGAAAACTTTAAAATCGTTGATGATAGAATAATTAGTTCATTAGGTTCAGGAACTAAGAATGAGCAGGCAGTAGCATACAGAAAAGAATGGCAAGAGTTACAGGATATCTGGCGTAAAGCAACTGCCGACCAAAGAAAAGTTTGGAATGATGGTGCTAAAGAGCAAAAACGCTGGGATGGATTTAGTTGGTGGTTAAATAATTTTCAACAAGACCCTACAGGACCAGCTGGTAAACTAGTAAAGTAAGGAGCTTAATATGCAAGAAGGATTTTTCATAGGAAACGACAATGACTCGTATCAATGGATTGATGGCGATACCTTTATTGGTAGTGACGCCAAGGCTTATCGATTAAAAGGGTATGATACTCGTGAAATTGATAAGATAATCGGTGATGGAGTTGAAGATGATGAAGAACCAAGATTTGTCGCTGGTCATAGACTAGGAAAATTCCAAACAGGATTAGTAACTGAACTTCAAAAGCGAGGAGACTTTACTAATATTGTAAAGACAGGAGAGACTGATAAGTACGGTAGAGAGTTAGTTACCTTAGTCAACAGTAACGGAGAAGACTTCGGTAATACTCTATTAGCCAATAACCTTGTCGAAGTAAATCAATATACCTCAGAAGAAGCATTACAAGCCAGATCAGAAGCTAGAATGATGAACGAAATGGATGGAGCTAATTTAAGCCCCTATGCAGATCTTTCAGCTTCAATGCAAGGTAATATAGCTGCTGAAGGTTACAACTCAAAAACATTAGCAACCAACGAAGCTAGCTATGATCCTGATCTTCATTACGGTGTACAAAATAGAGCTATTGATAGAACACTTGATAATAAAGCGAAAGGTTTTTCAAACCAAGTAGGAGCAGCTTGGGAAACAGGCTGGGATGGTGTTAAGGAAGGACTGTACGGTTATGCCGATGCCTTAGGTCAAGTTACTGGTATTGAAATGCTGGAGAACATGGGTGAACAGGGTGTAGCTAGAGCTAAACAAAGGATGGCTGAAGCACCTGAAATAGTAACTTCCTATAAAGATGTCGGAGGAGTATTCGATGGCTTTCAATGGGTTATAAACAATGCAGTTATGTCGTCACCTTACTTAATAGGAACATTTGCTGCGGCTATGGCAGCTGGTCCAGTATCAGCTATAGCAGGTCCAACTGCAGGTCTAGTTACGGCAGTTACCCCAATGTCTGTCACCTATGCAGGTCAAACTTGGAATGAGATGGAAGGAGAAAAAGGGGTATCCCAATTTTTAGCTGCATCTACAGCTGGTGTGGCTATGGCTACTCTCGATAGGCTAGGTATGCGAGCCCTTATGCCATACAGTGATTTATTGAAGCCTTCTGGTGTTAATAAATTGGTTGCAGGCTATAATCAAAAGTATCTAAAAGGTAAAAATGAAGAGCTTGCCAGACGAATAGTTACAGGTGAATTAAGAAAAAATCAAGGTGAGTTTGCTAGAGGATTAGCTAGACTTAAAGCTGACGACTTTGCTAAGTTTTCATCGAGCCAAGTAGCTAAGTCAGCAGGGATAGGTGCTGCATCAGAGGGTGCTACCGAGTTAGCTCAGGAAACTTTGCAGATGGGTACAGCGGCTCTGGCTTCAGATACAGAGTATGGCTTTGATCAGATCCAAGAAAGGTTGATTAATGCAGGTCTTGCAGGGTCAACACTCGGTGGAACTATTGGTGGTGGAGCAAACGCTTATCGCCAATCAATAAACCAACTAGTCAAAAGAGATCTATCAAGTGCTGATCCTAATCGTAAACGTATGTTAGAAAATAAAAGAATGCAAGACATACAGACTGGAGGTTATATTAATACGGTTCAGGAAAACATTAAGAACAGAGATAATGAACATAAAAATAACCTACCTGATTTTAAAAGCTTACAAAAATCAAGAGCTAAAAATAATCAAGTTAGCTTTAATGGTGAACTAACTAAGTCAGCAGCACTTCACGAAAAAAATAAACGAGGTATAACTAATGCCTTTAAAGATGCTAAAGATCTAAAAGACTACCTAGGTATAATGGCAGAAGGAGCAGGTAAGTTAATTAAAGCTGCAGAATTAAACATGATAGGTATGTCTAAACTTGTCGACTCTAATAACCCATATCTCTTAGATGCATTCTCTAGAATTGGGCAAGAGACAACAGGACAATATCATATCGGACCTAATGCCAAGCAGTATAATGACAGTCTTATTTCACAGTATAAAGCCTATATTAATGAAAAAGAGATTGCTAATAGTTTAGGTAAGCCCAATCTTTTTGGAAGAAGAGTAATGAGTCAGGCTAATGCAATATTGATTAGTAATAAGATAAAAGATTTTGCAACAAAGAAGGATAGCAACGGTAAAACAGGCTTAGAAAAGTATGCAACTATAATTCAGAAGGAGAAGACCCAGACTCTAACTGCCAAAGAAAAAGAATTCTATAATGAAAATGCTAAACTATATGAGACAGCTAATTCATTTAGAAAGTCTTATCAACAAATGCAGAATGAACTAGAATCAGCAGGGGTTTCAACAGTAAAAGACCCTAACTATTTCTTTAAGGCACAAGGCTTTGATTACTCAAAAGTAAAACGAGACCCAGAAGGTTTTAAGAATTGGTTACGTATGGTATTTCCTGAAAAGAAAAATGATTTCATTGAAAACATATATGAAAAAACAGTACATAGAGGAGAAAGAACCTATAAGGGTTTCTCTCTAGTAGCTGGATCAACAGGAAAGCCTGATGTATTTACAAAAGAAAAAAGTAGAATGTTAAACGATCCTAGATTTAAAGACTGGGCTAGTAATAATATGTTTGAAGAGCTTAATAAGTCACAGCTAGAAATAGCTAAACATATTTCAACCAGAGAATATTTCGGTGAAGGAGGCTTTAAGTTAGACCATTTAATAGGTAAGGCTAAAGAGCTAGAAAATAGTAAACCAAGTAATGATAGAACAAAGTTATCTAATGACGAGATAAATCAATTTGCATGGTATGCTAAGTCGATTATCGATTCTACACATGGTAACTATAGTCGAGTGGAGAACCCTAAGCTTGCGGCTATGAATAGATATCTAACTTCATGGTCTATATTCGTAGGGCTACCCTTAGCAACATTATCTTCCATACCTGAAACAGCTATGATTTGGTTTAATGTCCATAATGATGAAGACTTTAAAAAAGCAACTGGACGGTTGATGGAACAGGTAACACAGGCTTGGGATGATAAAGCACAGCAGGAAGTAGATAAAGCAATTAAGGCTTTAGATAGATCTGCCTTATCCTATTCTCAAAATGCTGTAGTAGATCGATTAGCAACTGGTGATAGAGATATTGGTTTCTTAAAAGCACATGAAACATTCTTTAAAATAATTGGTATAAAAGATATTACACAATTACAAAGAAGAATGAATGCAGCTTTTGCCCTAGACTATGTCAAGTCAGCTATACTGGATTTAGATACCGCTCCTAAAAAGATGGTATCAGATGGTATTGAAAATATAAAGCCAGGTTTTGACTTTGATAAATTCAATGAAATAGAAAGCAGAGCTTATTCATCACTGGCAGATTTAGGAATTGATGTTGAAGTGTTTTATGACATGGTCAAAGACCTAGACGATCTGCAAAGGGATCAAGCCTTAGATATAACAGATGACCTTGTCGTAGACGCCCCTAAGAATGATAGATATTTAAAGGGATTTACGCAAAGAGAACTTGCATTTAGCAAGTTAGTTGATCGGAACGAATTCCAACTAGATGGAACAGATAAAGCATTGGATGCATTCAAAGCAGAAATCACTATGAGAACAGATTTTATTGATGAACAAATTCAAAGTGCTATATATCGTTTTGTTAATGAAAGAATCCAGAATCCAAGAGCAGCTAATAGACCTTTGTTTTTTCAAGATCCTCATTACCAGCTGTTAACTCAGTTTAATGGCTTCATATCTACATTTACAGCTAATGTTGTCCCTAAATTATGGAATAATCAGTTAAGAAAAGGAACTCCTAAAGTTAAGTATGATGTATTTCTTTTAATAGTTACAATGATAGCACTTGGCGGTGCATCACAACTTCTAAAAGATATACTTAAGTTTGGAGCACCAAGCCCTTACCTTGATAACGCTGGCTATATGCAAAGAGCATTGTACTCAGCAGGTGTATTAGGTCAATTTGAAAGAGTAGTAGATGTTGCAGCTCCCCTTTATCCTGAAAGAAGTCGAGGTCTAGACTGGTTATTCGGTACAGTTGTTGGTGAAGCTGGTCCTTCAGTTAGAGTATTATCTAATGCAGCTGAATCTGTTACAAATCTAGCAAAAGGAGAAACTCAGAGAGCAGTTAATAGTGCTCTTAAATCAACACCTTTCATAGCACCCTTTACAGGACCAAGACAGGCATTAAGCCGAGGTGCAGTAGGTAAAGATCTATATTCAACAAAAGAATTTGATTACGATAGTTATAAAGACAAATATAATATTGATAATCTTTTATTTTAAAACTACGGATAGTTATCCTAAGTAACTATCCATCTAGGAGAAAAAATATGTCTAAATTTTCAGCAAATTATTTAAAAAATAGAGCAAAAGGAAAAGCAGAAATAGCGAAGGATTATGATCCTAAAGACTTAACAGCAAGTGAAACAGGCAGTGTTATCTCTAACCTACCTGCAACCAGTAAGGGTACGCTACCTGTAGAGAAAGCCCTTCCTACAGTAAAAATAGAACAAAATGTAGGAGAAATAGTAGAAAGTAAACCTGAAGCGTTAAGCAAACAGATAGGGAGAGGAGAACAAGTACTTGCAAAAGATGTAATGCAAACAAAAGCAGTAACAAAGTTTGACGAGGAAGGTAATCCAATAGATCTTTCTGATGACAAAGCTAAAATAAGGGCGTTTGATGAGGAATATGCTCTACAAAAGAAATACGAACCGAAGGATATTGAGCCTGAATTTTTTGATTTTAAAAGCCCTCAAGAGTTTCAAAATAAGTTTTCAACATGGGGAGTAGCACCTGGAAAGGGAATGGTAAGTTCCATCGTCAAAACTGGTGAAGAACTTAATAAGTTTCTTGATAACGTTGGTACAAATTTTCCAATGGATATAAATAATCCTGATGCCACAGCAGCAAGAGACTATCTAATCAGTAATGGTTTGGCGACTCAAGCAGATGCCTCTGCACCTCTTATATTTGATCGTAAAGTAGCTAACTCCTTGTCAACAGAGCTTATCGAAGCAATACAGAACTCGATTTATGTAGAAGCCATTGTAGCCATCGAACCGAAGGCAGATAAGGAAATGACTCTTGATGAGCTCGATTCTTATTTTGGTACTATGGAGATTGAGGATAAGGCTCTGGCGGTTAAGGGAACAACATTATTACCTGAATATGTCTCAGGCTCGCTTGCAAGAAACGTACTCAATAAGATTGTTAAAAATCCTTACCAAAAGGAAATACAAACAAGAAACAAAGAACGAGATCCTAAAACAAAAACCATGTATACAAGACACGGAGGTGCAGGTAGCGATTTACAAGCAAATGAGCAAAGAACATTTGATTATATTGATACAATTATGTGGGCTGCAATTAATGACGCTGATTTTATAGATAAAAAGATTGGGGTAGATGGTAAGGTTTCTTATGCGATGAATCTGAAAGCGGTTGATTTTTTTGATAAGGCGAGACCTTATATATACTATGCTAATCGAAAAAAGGCAATACCACCCTCGCTAGTTAGACCTATGGATGGTGAAGCTCTACCTTTTAGTTATTCAGATGCTGATAAACGATATACAGTTAAAGCTATGCGATCAGATGATGACGCAATACAAAGACGAGCTAAGGATAATATAAGTTCAGTTAAGCACAGAATAAATCCTTACTTAGATAACTGGCTACGAGCAATAGCAGAGATAGTAATAGGCAAAATTCCTTATGAAGAAGGTCGATTTCATTTCGGTAGAAACTTTCAATTTAAAAAGGCAGATGATAAAAAATGGCAGGTAGATGACTCTGCAGAATTAATGTCAGATGAAGAATCCATTGTAGACTTCATTCAAAAAGCTGAATTTAAAAAAGAAGATCAAAGGTATGGGTCTATTGATAGAGAGATGTATATAGAATCCGTACTCAAAGATCCAGAAGAATCAAAAAAAATACTACGAATGGCAAGGAGGAAGCAGAAACCACCAGGGTATGATTATGGTGACGCACTGTTTTCTAATGACGAGTTATGGGCAAAGGCTCTCAAGTTAAACAGAGAAGAATGGGAAGACGCCTATTACAATGCAATGCGAGATGAAAAGCTGAACGAAGCCGAAGCCGTTCAACAAGCCAATACGGTTATGATGGCTCAAGCTAAAAGAGTTATGCTTGATGTAAAGGCTGCTGAAGAGTTTAGAAAAACAGGTTTTTATCTTCCAGTAAAAGACATAGCTGCGAATGGAAGATACCATTATGTTGGTAATATAATAAACCCCCAAGCTAGTAAGACCATGCGACAGATAATGGCTAATGCTAATGCAAGACCAATGGATCTCTCCAATCTTAACGAAAAAGAGAAAGAGAGATTAGAGGGATTTAAATATGTTATAGGAAAAAATATACTTCCTAAATCAATGACTAAAGGGATTCCCACAAAAAACATGGGCTGGAATGCAATACTGGAATCAGTAGAGCGTGTGTTAAGTAGATCAACTCCTGAATACGAGACCGTCTATAAAGATTGGTTAAACTTAGGTCAATTAATAAGAGGCATTGGAACAAGAACAAATGCAGAACCCTTATTATTATTGTCTGAGCTAGATAAATTCGGAAAAGAGGATGGAGCAGATAGACGAGCCGACTTACAGGAGTTAATGGACGGTCTAAGCGACCCTGAAGAATGGGGTATGGTTATGCAATCCTATATAGACTTCGCTAACTATCATGACGCTATGCAAGTCTTAAAGAGAAATAGAAGAAAGAAAGAAAATCCAAATGTCACTTTCGTTGATCAAGAGTATGAAGATAAGTACATGACCCTTGAGACTGAACAAAGACTAGCGTACTTCACTCAAGAACTAGAGGACGCAAGGGAAAGGGGGGATGAGGCTTCTGCTGCTGATTATGAATCAGAAATACTTGCGATAAGTGAACAGTTTTCTTTTAAGCAAAAGCCTAGCGATTCAACAATGTTTAATCCTCTAGCATTAACCTCGATTGACGGTAAACAAAATGGACTGGCAATACAGGCATATCAAAGCGGTGATGTCGATACCTTAAAACTAGTCGGTATGATTTACCAAAGCGGAGAAAATGTGATACCACAGGGTGATATCCGAAAACGTTTCGGAGATAACACAGAGCTCGTAGTCAATAACTTATATGAAGGTGATAAAGCAAAATTAGAATTCTGGCAGGGAGCATTTCAAAGATTTAATAATAGTAATCGAGCAGATGATATAATGAAACTGCTTAGTAAACAGCCATTGATGGAAACTTCATATGGAAAATGGATGGGTCATCACTTTGAAACTGCAGAGAATTTCATAAATAGCGATTACGGTGCTATGATCACTGACGCTATCGGCACTTCAAATATACCAGAGTATACAGAGAGAAAAGCAGTTGCAGACCTGACAAATATAATTAAACATACATTAAACTCAACACTAGATTTAAACACACAACAGCTACATAAAGACTTAGGTACTTACTATGCTATGATGGGAACAACTCCTAGCTTTATAGGACCACTAGGTAATACTGTTTATTTAGGATCAAGAGAGCTTGTTAAAACTGGTGAGTCAATAAATGTAATGACTGCACAAGGGCTTGTGGAGAAAGAGTTAGGTAGAGTAGTATCGTCTGGACAGAAGCGTTCTAAAGCAAAGAAAATTCTTGATGAGTTTTCTGGATCTTGGAGGAAAGCTGACTTAAGCCCATATGGTCAAGAAGTAAGGAATCAGATTGTGGTGTTACCAACTCAGCATATTGACGGTGCTGTAATGGCAACTGGAGTTAACTATGCCAATAGGGGTAGACGCCCTTCGGAAGACGCAGTATATCAAATACCTGTTCATGACTCAGAAATTTTTGATAGCACCTCTGCAAAGAACGTACACCGATCTATAAACCGAGCATTTAATGATGTCAACTCTAACTACAGTACTAATAGAGCTTTATTGGAAGGTCTAGTTAAAACTGAAAATGCATTTAAGAATGAGATTAGAAAAGGTGATAATGCATTTAAGCAAAAGTATCATGTCACTCTAGAATCGGTTAGATGGAGAGCACTTCATGACTATATACTCTCCCTGAGAGAGAGAGCAGAAGAAAAGGCTGACTTAAAACAAAATGAAAGCAGGGAGATAAATGAGTTATTAACTAAGGTAACTGCACAAGGGTGGTCTCCTGAAGGCTCTGTTTTAACTGGACTTCAACTAGCGAAAGTTATCGCAGCAGTTGGTCAATATCTAAATATTAAGTCAAGAATGGAGTATGCTACTAAACTATCTGATGATAAGAAGTCAGAAGCTATAAAAGAGCTTACTACAGGTACTGAAATAATGGTAGATGAAAATAATAAACCAGTGTTAAACGAAAAAGGTAATTATATTTACTTACCAGAACCGTATCATTTTAACTAACCCTAGGAGGACTTTAAATGGCAATTCCAAAGAAGAAAAAGAGCTATAACACTTTAGCCTTGCGAGGTATCGAGATGGATGATATGGAGGTTGTAAAACAATACAACTTAAATCCTAGCCTTGCGTATACTATGGAGATTAACGATGCAATGCTTGATATTATATACGCAGAAAATGTAGAGAATCTTCAAAAGTATAATAACTACTCTAAAGAAAAAGCACAGTCCGAGGCAGGTAAGCGAAGGTCTGAAGCAAATAATCAAATAAAAAGATTAATGGCTTAAAACAAACGTACCCCACAGGGAATCCTTATGGAATCCTTGTGGGGTATCTTTATTTTTAACAGAAGAAGTAGTCCGATTGGACCACTCCATTAATATCCAGAGTACCTATATTAGGTCGCTCACCTTCAAAGCCTCTTCCGAATGGAATTGAGTCATAGAAGTTTTCTTTATCGTATAGCTTAACGAACTTATCTCGTGCCTCTACCATGAGGTCTTCTACCTTAGTGGCATGAGCACTAAATGAGTCATGTACTGCTCCGAAGTCACCATCCCAATCGGCTACTACAAGAGCCATATGAGCTGCATCAGAGCTATGAACAAAGTTAGGACTGATACCACACATAAACCCTCGTCTATCTGGTATATCTGTCTTCTCTCGTATCACATGCTTGAATCTCAGTTCACCTTCTGGTGTATTGAATCCGTAACAGTCTACCTTTGCAGGTCTAGTACGATAACATTCGTATATCACTGGAAAGCCTGACTCGGATTCCCATTGTATACCACGACCTCTATCAGTACCATAGGTATCTAGCCAGTTAGAGATTTCTTTATCAGCTAATCGTTGCAGGTATCTCATAGTATCTAATGGACCTGGACAGACCTCTTGTATAGCTCTTATCACTTGATTACTAAGCTCATCACAATCCCAAGTATTGATATTGTAATCTTTAGTATAACCAAACTGATAACAGTCACTATACATAGACTCTGACATCTTCTTCTGACCACAGCTGTAAGCCCTAGTCATAGCCCCTCTCTTAGCTATACCTTTCCTGATATGCTTCATAGGCATCTGCCTTTCTTCAAACCATTCAGGCATCCTCTCACATAATCTCTTTGCTACTTGAACATAGAAATCATTGGGTACATCTTCAGGTGTTAACCCTACTAGTCTACCTGTAAGAGCATCTTTAGACATA
>Ga0209404_10001972_pt1 | contig 13175 bp, 13 predicted proteins | sample TroAtlMetagenome_2_FD_187447 | JGI IMG/M metagenome (GOLD analysis project Ga0209404, IMG submission 187447) | Marine eukaryotic phytoplankton communities from Atlantic Ocean - Tropical Atlantic ANT8 Metagenome (SPAdes) (version 2) | ecosystem: Environmental > Aquatic > Marine > Oceanic...
CGATTACCTAATTAAAGCGTATCCTGAAGTGCTAAAAACAAATTACAAATTAGAAGACATTCCCGACACTGAAATCGAGTTTTTAGAAGCCGCGGCGAAAAAGCGGGGCGCGATAATGACTGGCGGTCGTGTTAATCTTCATAAAATATGTGAAGTGTTATTGAATGAACTGCAATCAGGTAAATTAGGCCGAATAACCCTAGAAACACCAGAGATGATTGAAGTCGAAAAACGTGAAATAGCAGAAGCGGCAGCAAAGAAAGCGGCTGATAACGCTAAGCGCAAGCAAAGGTTCAAAGATGGCTCGCTCACGCCAGATAAAAAAGCTAGAAAAGAAAAACGAAATGAAAAGCGTGAAGCACAAAGTATAAGAATGAAGAAAAACGCCAAGAAGTAGCGCGCAAAAGGATATAGAAATATTCGCATAAAAGACGTATTGTAAATTAATTGAGCAAGCAGAGCACTTGCTAACCAGTGACATATAATCAAGGAACGACTATTTATGAAGTTAGGCAGTATTGTTACCTCTTTATCATTCTCAAGTTTTTTAGCGTTTAATGTAAGTGCTGTTGAATTAGTCAACCTTAACGATTTTCCAGGCTGGTTCAAAGAGGCAATGGGAAGAGATACGAAAGTCACTAACACTTCACCTATAGAAATAGCCGATTTCCAAGTAAATAGCTCGGTGTTGGGGCAAGCTACTTTGCAAGATGCTTCTGACGGTACGTGGTACTACACCATCGATATAGGTACCGATTCACCAGTAGAATGTTACGCATTTAATGAATTTGATGGCCCAGCCAACTCGCTATATTCAATTGTAGAATATAGCTTGTCGGGTGTTGAAACATTGAATGAAAAAACGCTTTCTGGTCAATTTAACTATGCCATTGATGTAGGTGTAGTAGACGCAACGCCTTACCTTTCACTCGATACTTTATATACGTTGGGTGAGGGTGATGAAAAGGTATCAGGCCTTTTAAAAGGCCTGTCTGCTGAAACTGATAATAGTTTGCAAGTCTGCATTCATAATGAAATGGGTTATCAGGACGCGTTTGTTGCGGTTTTTAAGTCATTCGTACGCGCATTTACCGAGGCACAACCGTCTCCAGAATTCTATAAGTCTACCTATCAAGTATTAATAAATGACATCCCCATGGGGTTCACCCGTGAAAAATATATTGAAGATAACGAAGGCGATGTTGAAATTGAAGTAGGGACAGCATTTATGATCCCCGTAGATGAAACATCAATTGCTCGTTCAGACTCTGTCGCTTTTTCTTGGAGCAGTCCAGATGGTTCTTTAATTAACGCAAGCGAATACTCCATTGAAAATAGCACTATGGCATCAAGCTTTGAAATTAATTATGTTGAAGATGCTTGGCAGGTAAAAGGAGAGCTGCAGGGTAAACCGGTAGAAATTGAACTGGCCCACAAAGACTGGTTACTATCAAACTACGGCAGCTATTTGGAATCAGTTAATATACTCAACTCAGACAGTAACTCCGGCAGTTTCTACATGTGGACGGCTGACGCCGATCCTACCGCTGCAATTGAGGTTGTTATCACCGAGATGGCTGATAATCCAAATGGCAACATCAAGATTGACATGGGTCCAATGGTCATGACTATGTTGTCTGACAAAAAAGGCGTCATTAGTAAAGGTATTATGCAACAAGGTGGGCTCAAGATGGACATGGTGTTAATGCATTTTGAAGGGAACCCAACATTATAATGCGGTTTTCAAGCCGGTTATCTATTGGGTTGAGCCTACTATTTGGCTTTGCGTTTACTTATACAGCAAGTGCGCAGTCTGTGCCCTCTATTGCTGAAATAGGTATCGAGCTTGCTGAAGGTCAGGCTTTGCCGCTTTCAAAACAGATTAATTTTGAGTTGGTATCATCAAACTCAGCCAAGCTAGCGACTAATTTAGCAGATTGGCAGGGCGTTACTGCTGAGCACGTGGGCGATAATCGCTTATCGATTACCTTATCTTCAATGCCTCGTTTTGTTAAACCAGCCAACGACAAGCATAGCGCAGATAGTTTTGTTATGGATTTGAGTGAGCCCAGTACGAAAGCGTTCGTTGCTAGCTATCAACAAGCTTACGGGGATCTCCCCTTTGAGCTAGAACATCTTACAGCCTTTGTTGCTGGCTATATCGTTGACCCAAACTATATTCACGGTTTTAACATTGCTTCGGTGGTTGCTAGCCAACGTAGCGGTGATTGCACCGAATATGCGGTACTTACAGCGGCACTAGCCCGCTCTTTAGGTCTATCTGCAAGAGTCATTATTGGTACTGTCATTGTTGAGCAAACTGATCATGTCAATGCGTTTGGACACGCTTGGACTGAAGTTTGGCATAATGGACAATGGCACATTGTAGATTCAGCCTTATATCGCTCAAATGCAACACAGCAATTTTATTTGCCAGCCTCTGAACTAGACAATGAAGGGCCGGGTTATGGGATGGGGCTTGCAAGAGCCTTCGTACTAATGCCAGAGCAACTTCACTCTCTTCGTAGTAAGCCCTAACCGCATTAGCCCCTCCCTAAAATAATAACTCAGCCCTGTACGAATAAGTGCTAGGGCGTAGTTTTATCCTTTTGCCTAATTGCGATAATTTTAAATACGCATAGAATTGTGGCTCTTAAAATCACTAAGGATGGATTGTCGGCAGCGCCCTTAGCACCCTGCTCACAATAAAAATAATTATGAAGAAAATATACGCTCTTGTTTTAGTATCAGGACTTATCGTTGCCCCTCAAAGCCATGCCGAAGGATGGTTGGATTCCCTTAAAGGCTTGTTTGGTATGACCGAAGAAGTTGAAGCGGTGCCCAATATTTCTGACATGACCCGTTCAGTCAGTGACGCGGTAGGCATTACTGAATCTCAAGCGACAGGTGGCTTAGCATCTATCTTCAACTACGCAAAAGACAATATTTCAGCTAGCCAGTTCAGTCAGTTAAGTAACTCGTTGCCAGGGCTTGAATCTCTATTAGGCTCAGTACCTGATATTAGCAACGTAACTTCTGAAGGCGGTTTAAGCAGTATTCTTGATAAAGCCGCAAGTTATAGCGATAGTTTTAAGTCAGTGAATGAATTAAACAAGCAATTTGAGGCGCTAGGCCTAGAACCTGAGCAAATCATGCAAATTGTGAATAGTGCAAAAGCTTACCTTGATACCGAGCAAGGGCAAGAGATTAAAGCACTATTGGTTGAAGGTTTAGGCAAGTTCAGCGGTTAAGCTAATAGGCTAACATAAAATGCTGAGCCGAAGGCTCAGACTGTGACCGAATGACAAAGGCGAGCAATATGCTCGTCTTTTTGCTTTCTCAACACTGTCGATGCTAACGTAGAGGCTACTACAAAATACGAGAAGCCCTCGTTGACCGGACTACGCGTTAATCTAAATGTGCAGCCCTTTAGCCCTTTTGGGCGTCGAAGACAGGCAACCCTGTTAAAAAAGCAATACAAGGAAGGTGTCATGCTTAACGATATCCAGCTTTTTAATCACGAACAGCGCGACGCACTTAAAGAAAGTGCGAAAAGTAGCCCAAGACGAAGAGCGAACCACAACGTTCATAAAAGTTATGAAGATTTAGTCCAGCGCCTATTCATTGCAATGGAGCCAGACTCTTATGTTCGTCCGCATCGCCATACCCAACAGCATAAATGGGAGTTTTTTATGGCTGTGGAAGGGAGTATCGATTTACTATTTTTCGATGATAATTCTGTGTTAACTAAGCGCATAACCTTAAGCGCTGGTGGTGATTGTGTAGGGGTAGAGATCCCGCCTAACGTATGGCATGCCACGGTTTGTTTTGAGCCAGTGGTATTTATGGAAGTGAAACAAGGGCCCTACGAAGTCATGGACGACAAGGGTTTTGCAAGTTGGGCGCCTGAAGAAGGCGAGGTGGCGGTTGCGGCTTTTTTAGAAAAACTAAAAGGGGCGGAACTAGGTGCGCAGTTTTAACGTTTATTGTGCTTGCAACAGAAGCTTGTGATTAACGTTCCATCCAACATGCGTTAGCACTTTTCATATTTATCCAAACATGAAAAGTGATCGCCCATACCGCGATTAATAGGTGTATGAGCGATGACTTATCAGTTAATAAGGATTGGCAAATTTGAGTTTATCTTCCTCTGACGCTGATTCTTGGCACTCGCCTAGAAGGTGATAACGGCCTTCAGTTTCATGAGTATCAATTTCAATATAGCCATTACGACAATATTGCGTTTCAAATAACTTTTCACGCAATGTATCGTAAAAAGCTTCCATACGTTCGGCATCACGATCGTTACCGCCCCTAGTTTCTCCGCCACCGTTTTGGCCGCCACTTCTGCCGCCGCGACCACCACCTTCACCGCCTCGAGAGGGGCGCTGACCGTTGCCGTCTTCTCGGTTGCCTCGGCTCGGCATACCAATGCTAAAGGCAAATAATTTGGTGCCGTCGGGGTTAATTTTGGTTTCGAAAAACACTTCACCTTGATCTCGATGGTCTGGTTTTCCGGCACAGCCTGCTAACACGGCAGTAGCAACTAAAAAGGGAACTAGTAATTTCATAATTATAATTTTTGAGGTAGCTAAAGATAACCTTAAGAGTGATTTTAGACACTAAAGTTGCCAAGTAAAGTGTAAGTTTCTAGTAAAGGAGAGTGAAATTGTCATTCCTTCAAAGCTTAAATATAATCCATATATAATATGCGGATAGCCTTCTTTGATTACGGTTAACTCAATACTATCGTTCGTTTTAAGTAGAAAGATTCCAAAATGGAAAGTTGTTGTGATTGCACTTAATAATGGTATGGTAAAGGATAAGTGAGCAGCGCAAGTGCGCATTTTAACCACGAAAGAGAATTCATCATGCAAAACGTTACCTTTAATTACTTTTACAATTATACCCAATAATAGCGCCTGACGCTGAGTGTTCAGGGGCAAGTATTCGCTTCTGGGCATAGCATAAAAGTAAGAATGTTTTGCAAAAGCCCAGAAAGGTTAAACTATCTGGGTTTTTTTATGCCCAAAATATATCGGCGGCAAAACAATGAGAGAATTAACGTTAGGTGAAATTAGAAAGCAACACAGAGTAAAACAAGAAGTCGTGGCGATGGCGCTTTGCGTTACTGCTTCTGGCGTAAGTAAACTTGAGTCGAAACGCATTCAAGATGTACCTCTTCATAGAGCGTCGGCTTACCTAGCGGCAGTTGGGGGAAGCATCAAAATAGAAATGACATTACCTGACGGTAGCACCGTGAATGTAGGAGAAAATACGTTAGGTTAATTTTGCCTAAATGGAATGAGCGGTTAAACTGTGTAAAACAGATACTTAAGGAAGTAAAATGGCCGTTCATGAAATAACTCACCCATTAATTGCACACAAATTAGGGTTGATGCGTTACGCCAAAATTAGCAGTAAAGACTTTCGAGAGTTAGCATCAGAAGTAGGTAACTTACTGACATACGAGGCAACTCGAACGCTACCCACAGAGCGTGCGGTGATAAAAAGTTGGTCTGGTGATGATGTTGAAGTTAAACAAATTAAAGGTAAGAAGATTACCGTAGTCCCCATCCTTCGTGCTGGGTTGGGCATGCTAGAGGGCGTATTAGAGCTAATCCCTAATGCAAAAATTAGTGTGGTTGGTTTGTATCGCGACGAAGACACACTGCAGCCTGTTGCCTACTTTGACAAAGTAGTAAAAAACATTGACGAACGCACCGCGTTAATCGTTGACCCAATGCTTGCGACTGGCGGTACGTTAATTGCCACCATCGACCTACTGAAGCAAAAGGGTTGTAAGAAAATCATGGGGCTCTTTTTAGTAGCGGCGCCAGAAGGTATTAAAGCTGTGGTCGATGCCCATCCTGATGTAGAGATTTTCACTGCTGCTATTGACCACCGACTGGACGAAAAGGGCTACATATTGCCTGGATTAGGTGATGCAGGCGATAAAATATTTGGAACACGGTAGTCACAAGACCGATAGGGATTAAGGTAACTTAGCCCAATAGTATTCATTCCTCATTCGCTTAAAACCTTTCAGTCGTAGGTATTCGATAAGAGGTGTGATTTAATCGTTTAAGTGGTGATATAGTTAAGGTTATCTTTACTGTAAATAGCGGGTAGCCAACAAATAGGTAAGCTTAAAGCGTGTTTTACGCGTAAATAGTTACCGTTAGTGTTGTTGCTAAATACGCAGGGAATAGTACAAATAAAAATGACCAAAACTAAATTGACACTTAAAGATGTAGCGTTGCAGTTAGGTGTGTCTACCGCCACTATTTCAAATGCATTTAATAGGCCCGATCAACTATCTAAAGCACGTCGAGAGCATATCCTTGCCGAGTGCGATCGCATTGGTTACACCGGGCCTAACAAAGCCGCACAAATCTTAAGAAAAGGGCGTTCTAATATTGTGGCCCTAGTACTGGCTGATAGTATTCCTTATACCGTCAGCGACCCAGTGGCCAGCACCTTCATCAAAGGGGTTTCAAGTATATTGCAGCAGCAAGGTAAACACCTGCTTCTTTATGCGGGCGACTCAGAAAGTATCCTTGATGTGGTGGATTTCGTTGATGGGTTCATTTGTTATGGCGCACCACGCAATTATAAACTAGCGGAAGAGCTGGCCAGACAAAGTAAACCTGCTATTACGGTAGATTTTGATATTGAAGGGCTTCCTTCTGTTAATATCGATAATTATAACGCCGCGTATCAAATCGCTAAAAAAGCTATTTCCCCAGGTGATCAGGTTGCCATTTTAGGGCTGCGATTGATTGAATCTCCAAGTACCTGCCGCATTTATGACAGTCCGCTTATAGAAGTTCAAACCTCTATTTCTCATCGCCGACTAGACGGTTATATGAAAGCAATTGATGAAAGTGAAGCAACAATATCAAATGATTGGGTTTGGCACATTCCAGAAAGTGAGCGTAGCTTCGCAAAGCAAGCGGCTAAAGAGGTGTTAAACAGTAACCCTAGGCCTAATACCGTCTTATGTATGAGTGACATTATTGCCCTAGAACTGCTGCAATCAGCGCTTTCAATGGGTATCAAAGTACCTGAAGAACTAAAAATTACAGGCTTTGATGGTATCGAAGAAGCAGACAGAACGCGTCCTAATTTAACCACTGTTTGCCAATCAAGTGCACTTAAAGGCGAGATGGCTGCACAAGCGTTACTCAGCGAATCGCTGAAAAGTACCGTGCTGCCGTTTGACTTAAAAATGGGTGAAACCGTTAGCGCTTAGTTGTGAGTGCTAAGTTGAGTAACTAGCTGTCGTAAAACATAGATGTTATTTGCGCCACACGCTTTAAGTTATCGATATCATTTTGTGACCATTGGATTGCACAGTGTGTCTTCTCGCAGCATATAACGCCAATAGGATTGAAGTGGTGGTGGAAGGTAAAATCCATTAGTGAGTAAATGTCGTTTGGCTTGAAGTAATTTTCGTTGAAACACTTGGTGGCAGAGTGGTTGCGGGCATCTGAAGCTACTAAAACACTTTGGTTTAGTATGTTGTCGAAATAATTGGGACTATCTTCTTCAGACAGCGATAAACCATGAGTTGGCAAATTTTGACCATCCTGATTTAACGTAAGGCACCGAATTCTGGTTTTGTTTTCTTCGAATCGCCATAAGCTTATTCGGTTCGCGGCTGGAATGCTTAGTCTAAGGCACGACACTATGGCAGATAGTTTATCTTGCTCATCCAATCCGCATTTTGATAATGAAATGACGAGTGTTGTATAGCGGTCTATATCCAAAGCGACACTCTTTGAGGTGATTCAAACATATTAGTTTAAGTATATACTTACTTTCAAAGAGTGAAGTTTAAGAAACATTAAATTTTGTTTTTATCCCAGACCAACTCTTTGAAATGCTTTCTGCACATTGACTCGTAGCGATCGTTACCACCAATTTGTACTTGATCTCCATCGGTAACCGCATTGCCCTTTTCATCTAGCCTTACCACGAAGTTCGCTTTGCGCCCACAGTGGCAAACCGTTTTAAGTTCGAACAACTTATCAGCCCAAGCAAGAAGGTAGTGGCTTCCTTCGAAAGTGCCACCCAAAAAGTCAGTACGTAATCCGTAAGCCAAAACGGGGATATCTAATTCGTCTACCACTTCTATTAGCTGACGAACTTGAACTTGTGTTAGAAACTGTGCTTCATCAATGAAAATACAATCTAAGCGCTTTTCTTCATTGTCTTGTTTTATGGCTTCATAAAGATCGTCATCATTTCCATAAAGTTTTGCGTCGGCTTGTAGCCCAATCCTAGAGGTTACTTTTCCTACGCCATAGCGGTCATCAAAAGCAGCGGTATAAATCAGAGAGTGCATGCCTCTCTCGCGATAGTTATAAGCTGATTGTAAAAGAGAGGTCGATTTTCCTGCGTTCATTGCAGAGTAATAAAAATAAAGTTGAGCCATGAATGTTATTTGTTTTCGTTATACCAGGTTTTAAGGTCGCTCAATGGCATTGGTTTAGCGTAAAGAAAGCCTTGGATATAATCCACACCCAGGGTTTTGATGTGGTTCATTTGGTCTAAGGTTTCAATGCCCTCAGCAATGGTCTTACAACCAAACTCGTTTGCGATGAGCATGGTTGCGCGCATAATAGTATCACTACCTTCATTGGTATTCTGTACAAATGAGCGATCAATTTTTATAAAATCACAAGGCATTGACTGCAATCTGCTCAACGACGAGTACCCTGTACCAAAGTCATCGATTGATATCTTAACACCCCGCGCCTTAACGTTATGTATTTGGCTGGCAACCGCATTAACATTGTTGGCGAAAACGCTTTCTGTTATTTCCAAGTAAAGACGGGAAGGGGCAATATTGGTAGATGCTAGCACCTTATCTAGCGTATTAATGAAGGTTTCATCAAGCAACTGACTAATAGATACATTCACAGATAACGCAATGTCATCTTTGAATGGCCATTCTGTTGCATCTATACAGGCATGGTTTAACACCCAAGCGCCAATCTCAGGCATTAAACCTGTGCGTTCAGCAAGGGGAATAAAGCGCGCTGGTGAGATTACTTTGCCATCACAATTCCAACGAAGTAGCGCTTCAACTGATGTTAATTTTTGCGTATCGGCGCAAATAATAGGCTGGTAGTGCACAGAAAATGCGTTTTTATCGATGGCGTGCCTTAATTGTTCACAAAGGCGCTGTTCGCTCTTTATCTTTTCATGTAAGTCTTCACTAAAAACGCCGATAGTGCCCCTTTGTTTGCGTTTTTGATCGTACATGGTCAAGTCAGCTTGTTGAATAAGTGTCATGGTGTCGTTGCCATGCTCAGGGTATATGGCAATGCCGATAGTGGCATCTAATGTGATTTGGTTTTCTAAAGCTATGATGGGCTCAGTGACTCCGCTACGCATAGCATGGGCAACGGCTACTGCGGTATGAACGGTAGCGTAGGGGGTTACCGCAACAAACTCATCGCCTCCCCATCTGGCGAGATGATCTTTTTCACAATATTCGGCGAGTCGGTTAGCAATTTCTGCAAGTACAATATCGCCGACCTTATGCCCTAAGCTATCGTTTACCTGCTTAAAACCATCTAAATCGATAAACAAAACCGCAAGGTTATTATCAAGTGCTTTGGTGCTTTCAATGAGAGTGTTCAACTGTTTGAACAGACCGTTTCTGTTCAGTAAATTGGTCAACGGATCTCTATTGGATAATCTAAAAATATCGGCGGTACGTTTCTCTACTTCATCTTCTAGATTGGCATTAGCATCATCTAACTGCTCGTTGGATTTACGCAGCATAGCGTTAATTTTGGCAGTCTCTTTTCTATCGGCTTGCATTTGCTCTACAAGACGGTTGTTCTTATACCTAAGCGATACGGTGTCAAAAAAGAATCGGTGGTAACGCAAGGAACTAACGAGTATACCTATACAAAAAATAAGGCCTAATATTCCTAAAACAACAAAATTTCTGTCATCGTCAAACAAGGCTATAATTGATATGGGCACAAGCAGTGAAGTGGTGTAGACAAAAACGAAAACTTTACTCGGCGCTAACACTGAAGCTGCACCACCGGCCATCGCGCCTAAAACAACCATGGTTGTCGCTAACTCTACCGGGTTCATTGTTGCGTAGAGAAGAATTGAATAAAGTGCCCATACCGCAGAGGCTAAATACACGCCAATCGCGAACCTAAATTTTACAGGCCGCACATTATATTCAGTGCCTTTTAATCTAGTTAGCCAGTAAAGGCCATCCGCAAAACGAAGAAGAATAACAGTGCTCATTGCGATAAAAAGCCATATTTTTGAGCTCTGCTCCGCTTCGGTATCGAAACCGAACGTTAACCCCAAGAAAGCGCCGAAAGTCATGGCTAAACCAGTAAACATATTACTGTTGAGCATATCTATCATGTCGCGCTGCATTTGCGGCGTTATAGGAATAGGGGAGGTTGAACCTCTTTGTTCATCAAAACTTTTCACTATAAATCTACGTTCCAACTCAATAAGCTTTTAAGCTAAACTTGGTGTGAAGTTTTTATTGGTTTAGTAAACAATAGCAGTGATATTGCTTTTACTGCTTTAAATTTACACACTTACCTTGGTTAAATTACACGCAAATCATCAAAATTGCTATGCGACGTAAGAAGTAACGTTTTAATAGCAACGGCCATTTAGTGCCAATCGCGTTAATTACGGGTCGTAATTGCATTAACTTCTTTTAAAACGGCACTCAGAGCCTCTGATAAGTCCTCTTGCAGGTGAAGATATTTATTGTTAACCACATGAACGATATCGTGCTCTACAATGACAAGGTGTTGAGCACCTAAATTTTTAAAAGTAGCTTCATCGGAAAAGTCGGTCGGCAATAATGCGTAGTCGTATCGACCTGAAACGAGTAGATTCACAACTTGGTCGAAGCGGTCGTATTCGCGGATATCTGCAGTAATGACAAGACCGCAATGGTCTGTATTCACGTTAAACCGGGTAGTAGCGGCAATGGCGATTTTTGGGTTTGAAAGTATATTGGCTACACAAGGGCTATCGCGCATGCATAATAAGATTGTCGCGCCTTTTGCGATAACGGGGTGCACGACGAAAAAGTTGCTAAAATCGTTTGCGGCTAATTCGTAGCGGATAGTATCGGCATCTGTCACACCTTCATCCAGCAAGCGAAGGCCTCTCTCCCCACCTACTTCAATAAATTCGACGGATATACCAAGTTTGCTATAAGTTCTGGCAATAATATCGTTGTAATGACTCACCACTCTAGGGTGCCCTATATAGCCTATAAGCATAGGCGAATCGTCGGCCCCATTGGCTAAACAATCAGCTGAGCAAATAAAAGAAAAAAACAAAGCAGTACTAAGAAGTTTTAGTATTTGCATAAATTTTTTATGGATAAGAATGAATATATAAAGCGTAGATGTTAAAAGGGGAATTTTCACACTTTGGTGCAAGCCGCGTAGGTTTGCATATACAAAGAGGGTAGGCTGCGCTTTTATGCGCTACAGCAAAGTCATTTTCACATACAAAAAAGCTCCGGCCATAGGCCAGAGCTTTCAATTAGTAGCGAGCTAAATAAGTAGTACTAAGCCGCGTTTTTTCCGCCATCAATTGCGCGCAACGTCTCAGTTGCTGGCAATAGTTCCATGTCGAAAGTGTACTCATCAACACGAACCGCCAATTGGCGTTTTTCGTTGTAATCATGCAACTGTGCTGCTTCTTCGGGATTAATAACACCTTTTTCTTGAAGCTTGTTCAGTGCGTGTTCAAACGAGATAAACGGCACCACTGGCTCTTTGCGAAGTGCTTTTTGCACTTTACCTAACAGGTGTGCAACCGCATGTTTCGCTTTGAACGCTTGCTCGTTAATGTCGTTACCATCACCTGGGCTAACGCGAACTAAGTGAGTCAGCTGGGCTTTCACACTGTTGTCTTGCATAGATGCCATAGACAATTCACGTACTAGGTCATCGCTGATACCTGCAACACTGTTTGAGTAAGTGTTGGTCAGTAAGCGCATTAGGCCACGAGTCGGTGTGTTCGGGAAATTGTTGATGAAGTTAACAATGGCCTGATCAGCTTGTTGTAATGACCATTGCATAGCGTATTCGAAATACGGTAGTGCAAGTTTACGATCTTCAATGCGCTGCTCGTAAAAACGAATGGCTGCCATTGCACCGTAAAGGTAGCTCATCACATCACCCAGACGGGCTGAAAGTAACTCTGCCTTCTTAAGGTCACCACCAAGTACTGCTAGTGATAAGTCAGCAAGTGGCGCTAATTTAGCTGAAATGCTGTTTACACGCTTTTCATACTTACGTACTTCAGGCAGTGCAGACTCTGAACCGCGTAGGAAAGGTAAGTAACCTTTACCAAGGCTGCGAAATGCATTCTTAACACTAAAACCAACGGTTTTACGTAACACTTTGTTGAATTCTTTATCAGCAGAACTTTCGTTGCTGTGAATAAGGTCAACCATGTCTTTCAAGTAAGGGTGACAACGCATTGCACCTTGACCGAAAATCATTAGGTTACGAGTAAGAATGTTTGCACCTTCAACCGTAATGGCAATAGGAAGTGCTGCATATCCACCTGCAAGGGTATTTTGCGGGCCGCGCTGAATCGCTTTACCTGCTTGAATATCCATAGCTGAGTTCATCACATCACGACCAAGTTCGGTCATATGGTATTTAGCAATAGCAGTAACAACCGATGGTTTAACACCTAAGCCTAAGCCTTCAGTGGTAAGTACACGCATGGCTTCAAGTAAGAAAGTCTTACCTGCGATATCTGCCATCTTCTCTTGAATACCTTCGAAGCGACCAATCGGCACACCGAATTGCTCACGTACAAATGAATACTCAACCGTACCTTTGAATGCAGATTGTGCTGTTGCAACGCCCATCGCTGGAAGTGAAATACCACGACCTGCACCAAGACACGCTACTAGCATCTGCCAACCGCGACCAATATTTTTCTGACCACCTATGATAAATTCCATAGGAATAAATACATCTTGGCCACGAGTGGTACCGTTATAGAAACGCACGCCCATAGGGTCGTGACGATTACCAAGCTCTACACCAGGGTGAGATTTAGGCAGTAGGGCACAGGTAATACCTAGCTCTAGTTTGTCGCCAAGTAATTGCTCTGGATCGAATACTTTAAATGCC
>Ga0209404_10001974_pt1 | contig 13174 bp, 17 predicted proteins | sample TroAtlMetagenome_2_FD_187447 | JGI IMG/M metagenome (GOLD analysis project Ga0209404, IMG submission 187447) | Marine eukaryotic phytoplankton communities from Atlantic Ocean - Tropical Atlantic ANT8 Metagenome (SPAdes) (version 2) | ecosystem: Environmental > Aquatic > Marine > Oceanic...
TGGTACACAACTTAAAAAGGATAGATTAAACAAACCTAAATAGTCAATAAAAGTTTAGAGTAATGATCACATTAATTAAAGGTACTGAGGCAGCATGTGGTACAAATGCTGCAGGTGCATCCACCTTTGGTAGTGCTACAGCAGTCCGTCTTGTTAATAATAGTGGAACTGCAAGATTAGTAACTGTTATTGATGAAGTTGGTGGATCTACAACAATAGGAACTTTCACACTACCAGGTAACGCAGTAGAATTTGTAGAAAAAAAATCAACTGAAGCAATCTTTGCTGCAAACGCTGCTGTATTGGGTGCAAAAGTAGGATACACAGTATAAGTTCATAATTTAATTTTATATCATGAGTGAAGTTTATCTTGGTAATCCCAATTTAAAAAAAGCAAATACTCCTATTGAATTTACACAGGAGAATATTGTTGAATTTTTAAAATGTAAAGAAGATCCAGTATATTTTGCAAACAAACATATTAAAATTGTTTCTCTTGATGAAGGATTAGTTCCATTTCGGATGTATCCTTTTCAGAAAAAGTTAATTAGCAATTTCCATGAAAACCGTTTTAACATCTGTAAGATGCCTCGGCAGACGGGTAAATCCACTACAGTTGTATCTTATCTCTTACATTACGCAGTTTTTAATGATAATATCAATATTGCTATATTGGCGAACAAGGCATCAACTGCCAGAGATTTATTAGGTAGACTTCAATTAGCATATGAAAATTTACCAAGATGGATGCAGCAAGGAATTATATCTTGGAACAAAGGTTCATTAGAATTAGAGAATGGGTCAAAAATATCTGCAAACTCAACATCATCATCTGCAGTTCGGGGTGGATCATATAACGTCATATTCTTAGACGAATTTGCATTCATTCCAAATCATATTGCAGATGATTTCTTTGCATCTGTATATCCTACTATTTCATCTGGTCAAAAAACAAAAGTTATAATTGTATCTACACCACGAGGTATGAATCACTTCTACCGTATGTGGCATGATGCTGAAAGAAATAAAAATGGATATATTCCAACTGAAGTTCATTGGTCTGAAGTACCAGGTCGTGATGAAGCATGGAAAGAATCAACTATTGCAAATACATCAGAGCAGCAATTTAAGGTTGAGTTTGAATGTGAGTTCTTAGGATCTGTTAATACTCTTATTAATCCCGCAAAATTAAAAAATTTAGTATATGAGAATCCAATACAAAAAAATGCTGGTTTGGATGTATATGAAGTTCCAAGAAAAAATCATAATTATTTGATTACAGTTGACGTTGCTCGTGGTTTAGGAAATGATTATTCTGCGTTTATAGTTTTTGATATTACCAACTTCCCATATAAAGCAGTAGCAAAATATCGAAATAATGAAATCAAACCAATGTTATTTCCAAGTATTATTGATGATATTGGTAAAGCATATAATAAGGCATTTATATTATGTGAAGTAAATGATATTGGAGATCAAGTTGCATCTATTCTAAACTACGATTTAGAATATGATAATTTATTGATGTGCTCTCAAAGAGGTAGAGCAGGTCAAGTCGTTGGTGCTGGATTTAGTGGTAAGAGGTCACAGTTAGGAGTCAGAACAACTCAAGCAGTTAAGAAACTTGGTTGTTCAAATCTTAAAACACTTTTAGAGGATGATAAAGTACAAATTATTGATTATGATATTATATCTGAATTAACTACTTTTTCTCAAAAACATAATTCTTTTGAAGCGGAAGAGGGATGTAATGATGACCTAGCAATGTGTTTAGTTATATTTGCTTGGTTAGTTGCACAGGATTATTTCAAGGAAATGACTGATAATGATGTAAGAAAGAGAATATATGAAGAACAGAAAAATCAAATTGAACAAGATATGGCACCATTTGGTTTTATGTCTGATGGATTAGAAGATGATTCATTTGTAGATAAAGATGGTGATTTGTGGAAAGTTGATGAGTATGGTGACAGATCTTATATGTGGGATTATATGTAATGTTTATTATACCTGAATACACATGTAAACATCCTATATTTCCTCATCACAATACTGTTGATCTAATGTATGACGCATTAAATAATGGGTGTGAGCGATATGATTGGTATGCTTACCTTGACTTTATAAGCGAAAACCAATATGACTTTGGAGGAGGATAATGGATAGTAAGAATCAGGTCATAAATCTTATAAAGATTGTAATCTTATTCCAGTTAGGAATAGTGGGTGCAACCATAATTGGATGTTTTCTTCCTATGGTTAATAAATGTGACTCTGATACTAAACAACATATTGCTAACATGATGACTGTTATAACTACTTCTACATTCGCCTTATACGCTGCAGAAAAATGATGGACTTGACTGCGAGTAATGTAATTGAATCTTTGTCTGAGATTGCTCCTTATATTGAAGCAGATGGAGGATTTGTAGAATTTGTAGAGATAGAAGAGGATACAAAATTTGTAAAAGTTAGATTAGGTGGTGCTTGTACAAGTTGTGCAATGAGTGCTATGACTCTTAAACAAGGTATAGAAAATAAAATATTACAAGATATTCCAGATTGTAATGGTGTTATTCAAGTCCTATGATGGATTTTGATGAACAAATGGAGGTTAGTCATTTCGTTCTTACAGAACGTAAATGTCGTGTTTGTGGTAAAACTAAAGATTTAATAGATGGTTTCTACCTTATAAGAAAGAATAAAAGTATTCAATCTTCATATTCTTATGAATGTAAAAGTTGTACAATATCAAGAGTAAAGAAATCAAAAAAGAAGATAAGTAACAAATGGGTATATCCTGATTGGTAGTTCATGCACTGTTTCCCCGATGAAAAAGGACATTTTAATAAATAATTCAAGAAAAATATTTCTGAGAACGGAGAATAACAGATGGCTTTAAATTTAGCCTCTCCTGGTATCCTAGTTAGAGAAGTTGACCTAACCATTGGTAGAGTAGACGCAACAAGCGGCTCTATAGGTGCATTAGTCGCTCCATTTACTAAAGGACCTGTGGAAGACCCACAACTCATAGAGAGTGAGGAGGATCTATTACAAACTTTTGGGCAACCTTATTCAGTAGATAATCACTACGAATATTGGATGGTCGCATCTTCTTACTTAGCATATGGTGGAACACTTCAAGTTATTCGTGCTGACGATTACAACACGTTAACTGGAGTTGGTCTTAAAAATGCTTTTGTAGGTGCTGCTTCTTCAATAAGAATTAAGAGTGATACACATTATAACCAATTGGGTTATGATGATAATACAATCACAGGTGTAACAGTCGCATCAAAAACACCTGGTACATACGCAAACGGAATCCGTGTTGCAATCATTGATGCAAAAGCAGACCAAGTATTAACAGTATCTGGTATCAGTACAGTTGGATTGGGTATAACACAATCTGCTGCTGGAAGAATTCTTGCTGGTGCTGGAGGAACAAGTGTTCTTGATGGATACATTAAGGGTGTTGTTACTGAAGTTGGTACTGGAACTGTAAGTGTAAAAACACTTGCTCACGTTTCTGCTGCTGGCACAGTCACAAATGTAAATTACCAAAACGGTGGAGTTTATAACTTTGCAACTGGTAATATTGCAGCAAACGCTGCGGGAACAAACGTTGGTGGAACACCAACAAACGTCACAGCAGTAGTTGACTGGTTTGAAAGACAAGACATTGTACTAACAAGTACAGATTCACAAGGTAATCCACTTAAATTAGAGTGGGATGCAATCGCAGACAGACCTAGCACTTCAACTTATGCAGCTGCTAGAGGTGGACGTTTTGATGAACTTCATGTTGTTGTAATTGACGACAAAGGAACAATTACAGGTAATGCTGGAACAATCCTTGAAAAACATCTAAACCTTTCAAAAGCAAAAGATGCAGAATACTCAGTAGGTTCAACTGCATACTGGAGAAAGTATCTTTCAACTAATTCACAGTATATCTACGGTGGTAGTGCTCCTGCAGGAATCACAACTAGTGGATTTACCGCTGGAACTGCAACTGCAATTGGTAACTTAGATGCAGATAGTGGTTGGGACCAAGATGCAGCAGATGTTAACTTCGGTGTATCTGGTGTATTCACAGCATCTCTTGGAGGTGGAACTAACTACGGAGATAAGACTGATTATACAACAGTCGGTGCTTTAACATCAGGTGTTGATGACCTAATCAGTGGTTACGAATTATTTGCAAATACTGAGGAAGTCGAAGTTGACTTTATCATGATGGGTGCTGCTCATCATCCAAAAGAGCAGTCACAGGCACTTGCAGAAAAATGTATTGCAGTTGCTGAAGCAAGAAAAGATGCAGTTGCATTTATCTCACCCTATCGTCAAGCATTCTTGAATGATAGTTCAGTAGGTTCTGTAACAGTCAATAATATAGATACGATGACTGAAAACATCGTAAGTTACTATGCTCCAATATCATCTTCAACATATGGTGTATTCGATAGTGGATACAAATATATGTTTGACAGATTCAATAATACATTTAGATATGTACCATTGAATGGTGATATTGCTGGAACTTGTGCAAGAACTGATATTGAACAGTTCCCTTGGTTCTCACCAGCGGGTACTGCAAGAGGTTCAATCCTTAACTCAGTAAAACTTGCTTATAATCCTGGCAAGAAACAGAGAGATATTCTATATTCAAATAGAGTTAACCCTGTCATACTTTCACCAGGTGCTGGTATTGTTCTCTTTGGAGACAAGACTTCATTTGGTAAGTCATCGGCATTTGACCGAATCAACGTTCGTAGGTTGTTCATTTTCTTAGAAGATGCTATATCAGCAGCGGCTAAGGATCAACTCTTTGAGTTCAACGATGAACTAACTAGAACAAACTTCGTAAATATAATTGAACCATTCCTAAGAGAGGTTCAATCCAACAGAGGTATATTTGACTTTGTTGTAATTTGCGATGAAACAAATAATACTGCAGCAGTCATTGATCGAAATGAATTTGTTGCTGACATCTTTATCAAACCAGCAAGATCAATTAACTTTATTGGTCTTACCTTCGTCGCCACCAGAACTGGTGTTGACTTTGAAGAAGTAATTGGTTCCGTTTAATTAAAAGAGGTTTAATCAACTATGGCTAGAAATCAGGTCAATCCACCACCACTAAGAACGATTTCAGACTTTAAAAGTAAGTTGACAGGTGGCGGTGCTCGTGCTAATCTGTTTGAAGTTGTCCTCACATTCCCAGATGCTGCTCAACCAGCACAGGATGTTCTTGACAAATCAAGGTTCTTAGTTAAAGGAGCGAGATTACCAGCATCAAACATTGCACAGATAGAAGTACCTTTCAGAGGAAGGGTACTTAAAATCGCAGGTGACAGAACATTTGATTCATGGACAGTAACAGTTATCAACGATACAGATTTTGCAATAAGATCTGCATTTGAGAACTGGATGAATACAATTAACAAACTTAGTGATAACACTGGATTAGTTAATCCTGCTCAGTATCAATCTGACGCATTTGTATTCCAACTTGATCGTGATGGTCAAAGTATCAGGAAATATCGTTTCTATGATACGTTCCCAACTCAAGTCGGTCCTATCGAATTGTCATATGACGCTCAAGGTATTCAAGAATTTACTGTTGAACTTCAAGTTCAGTACATTGAAATTCTGAAGGGAGATAGTCCCGTATCAGGCGGTGTAGACATCAGCTAAATAAACATATAACAAAATTATTATACTATGGCGAAACTTTTCGGTTTTTCTATTGAGGATTCACAAGACAAATCCACTTCAATTGTTAGCCCTGTCCCCAAAAATAATGAGGACGGGGTTGATAATTATATTGCAAGTGGTTTTTATGGTCAATACGTAGATATTGAAGGTGCATATCGTTCTGAACACGAATTAATTAAAAGATATAGAGAAATGGCTCTGCATCCAGAAGCAGATGGTGCCATTGAAGATGTCGTTAATGAAGCAATTGTCAGTGATCTATACGATTCTCCTGTTGAAGTAGAATTATCAAACTTAAATGCCAGTGAAGGTATAAAGAAAAAAATTAGAGAAGAATTTAGATATATTAAAGAATTAATGGACTTTGATAAAAAGTCTCATGAAATTTTCAGAAATTGGTATATAGATGGTCGTTTATATTATCTAAAAGTTATCGATCAAAAGAATCCACAGGAAGGTCTAAAGGATTTAAGATACATTGACCCGATGAAGATTAAGTATATTCGTCAGGAAAAGAAAAGTACAGATCGTAATTTAGGAAATTTAAGAATACCTGGTAATAAAGGTGATGAAGCAACACCAAACCCAAAGTTTGATGAATACTACATCTATACAATGAAACCTAATTATCCTACAGGGATGATTGCACAAGCAGGTAAAGGTTCAACAAAAATTGCAAAAGATTCAATTACATATTGTACATCTGGATTAGTAGATAGAAATAAGAATCGTGTTCTTTCATATCTTCATAAAGCAATCAAGGCACTTAATCAATTAAGAATGATTGAGGATTCTCTTGTTATATACAGATTATCAAGAGCACCTGAAAGAAGAATATTCTATATTGATGTAGGTAATTTACCAAAAGTAAAAGCAGAGCAATACCTCAAAGAGGTAATGAGTCGCTATCGTAATAAGTTAGTTTATGATGCACAAACTGGAGAAGTTCGTGATGATCGTAAATTTATGAGTATGATGGAAGATTTCTGGCTACCTAGAAGAGAAGGTGGTAGAGGAACTGAAATCACAACATTACCTGGTGGACAGAATTTAGGAGAACTTGCTGATATTGAATATTTCCAAAAGAAACTTTATAGAGCATTAGGTATTCCTGAGTCAAGAATTGCTGCAGAAGGTGGATTTAATTTAGGTCGTTCATCTGAGATATTAAGAGATGAACTTAAATTCTCCAAGTTCGTAGGACGTTTAAGAAAACGTTTTGCAAATATGTTCAATGATATGTTGAAAACACAGTTAATATTAAAGAACATTGTAACTCCAGATGACTGGGAGAAAATGGAAGATCATATTCAATATGACTTCTTATATGACAATCAATTTGCAGAATTAAAAGAAACAGAGATGTTGCAAGGTCGTTTAGGTAATCTTGCACAGATTGAACCATATATTGGTAAGTTCTATTCTACAGAATTTGTAAGAAAGAGAGTATTACGTCAAACTGACCAAGAAATCGAAGAGATTGATACGCAGATTGAAGATGAAATACAAAAAGGTATAATTCCAAATCCTGCAGAAACTGATCCAATTACAGGTGAACCATTACCACCAGAAGGTGGTGATCCTGCTGCTGATCCTGCTGCTGAAGGTGGTGGAGATTTAGGTGAAGTTCCTGTTGAAGATGACTTAGAACAACAAGCAAAAATCACTGACGCACAGTATCAAAAAGATACAAAGAAAGCCGAGATATAAATAAACATATTGCTATAAAATAATCTTATGGAAGAATTAGTGGATTTGATTGCGACAGACGCTAGCCCTAGTGATGTAGCCGATAGTATTAAAGGTGCATTAATGGCAAAAGCTGCTGAACGTATTGACTCTTATAGACCTGATGTTGCTGCAACTGTTTTTGACGGTGAAGTACCAGAGGAAGAAGAAGTTGTCGATGAACTTGATTATGAAGATGAACAAGAGTATGAAGACGAACAACCAACTGAAGAGGATTACGAATAATGAAACTCATCACAGAAGAAATTTCACAAGTACAATTTATCACTGAAAGAGTAGGTAAAGGCAAACAAAAACGTCTTTGCATCGAAGGTGTGTTTCTTCAAGGTGGAATAAAAAATAGAAATGGGAGAATGTATCCTGTTGACATTCTTGAAAATGAAGTTAACAGATATAATAAAACTTTTATTTCTCAAGGTAGAGCACTTGGAGAACTCGGACATCCCGAAGGACCAACTGTTAATCTTGACCGTGTATCTCACAAAATTACTTCACTCGTAAGAGAAGGAAATAATTTTAAAGGAAAAGCGACATTACTTTCAACTCCTATGGGTAAGATTGCATCATCTTTAATAGATGAAGGAGTCAAACTTGGAGTATCTTCTCGTGGTGTTGGTTCACTTAGAGAAGCATCAAATGGATGTAAAATGGTTGGAGAAGATTTCCAACTAGCAACTGCTGCTGATATAGTAGCAGATCCTTCCGCACCAGATGCTTTTGTTAACGGAATAATGGAAGGAAAAGAGTGGGTTTGGGAAGGTGGAACCCTTCGTGAAGAACTCGCAGAAAGAACTGAGAAGCGTATTAATACACTTGTCACTCAAAAAAGATTAGAGGAAAAGAAACTTAGTCTATTTCAGGACTTTCTAAATAACCTCTAAATATAAAAGATCTATAAATAAGTATAGATTCTTACGAATTTCAATAAAACCAAGGTAACTTTTTACACTAAATGGAAAACATCGAAGAAAATGTAGTCACCAAAGGTGCAAAACCTGCAGATCCAATATCCTCATCAGGGGTGCCAGTAGAAGATCTCGGTGGACCTACACCAGAAAACTATCGTCCTGATGACGACTCAGCTAAGCTGAAAGATCCCGCAGCAACTCTTGCACAAGTGAAAGATGTTGTAAATGCTAAATCCTTAAAAGCGGAAGAGGCAGAATCCGAGGAAGAAGTTATCGAGGAAGAAGAAACTACTACTGATGAAGTAGTTGCTGAAGAGGACGCTTCTGAAGAAGAAGTAGTTGCTGAAGCAGAAGAGTCTGAGGAAGAACTCATCGAAGAAGAAGAGACAATTGACATCGAAGCAGATGTTCAAGCTCTTATCGAAGGTGAAGAACTTTCTGAAGAGTTCCAGGATAAAGCAAGAACTATTTTTGAAGGAGCAATCCGTTCTAAGGTTGCAGAAATCAAAGAAGAGTTGCAAGAATCCTATGCACAGGCACTTGTAGAAGAACTCGACCAAATAAAGGAAGGATTAACTGAAAGAGTTGATTCCTACCTAGAATATGTCGCAGACGAGTGGTTCGTTGAAAACGCACTACAAGTTGAGACAGGAATTAAATCCGAAATGACCGAATCCTTCTTAGAAGGAATGAAAGGTCTATTTGAAGAACATTATGTATCAATCCCTGAAGAAAAATATGATGTACTTAATAGCATGGTAGACAAGCTTGATGAAATGGAGAATAAACTCAATGAGCAAATAGATCGTAACGTTGCTCTAAATCGTAGATTGGCAGAATCCACAGCAGATGTGATTTTCACAGAAGCCGCTGAAGGTCTAGCAGACACTCAGAAGGAAAAACTCGCTACTCTTGCCGAAAATGTTGAGTTTGAAAGTGAGGAAGACTATCGTGAGAAACTAGACACACTGAAGGAATCTTATTTCCCAGTAAATTCTAGTGCTCCAAAGAACACCTCTGAGAATTTATCAGAAGAGGTTTCTACAGATGAAGTTATCTCAGAAGATGCTTCACCAAGAATGCAAGCCTACCTGAACGTTCTTTCCAGAGCTGTTAACAAGTGAATTTAACATTTATTAAATTTCAAACAATAAACCGTAAGAGGTAAATTTCAAATGCAAATGTATAACACAGAACATTTGCAGGAAAAGTGGGGACCTATCCTCGATTTTGATGGAGTTGATCCAATCAAAGACGCACATCGTAGATCTGTTACCGCAATCCTGCTTGAAAACCAAGAAAAAGAATTAAGAGAAGAAGCATCTTTTCTATCAGAACAACCAACAGTAAACACAAACAGTGGTGCTAATGCAGGTTTCTCTGCTGGTGCAGCTGCTGCAGGACCTGTTGCTGGTTTCGACCCAGTATTAATTTCATTGATCAGAAGATCTATGCCTAACTTGGTGGCATATGACCTTGCTGGTGTACAACCAATGAATGGTCCTACAGGACTTATCTTCGCAATGAGATCCAGATACAATAATCAGTCTGGAACTGAAGCTCTATTCAACGAAGCAGATACAGCATTCTCTGGTCAGAATGAAGGACTAGACCTAACATCTGGATTCACTGCAACTGGTGCATCTAACGTTGGTTTAGGTACAACTGCTCAGTCAGGTTCTAACCCAGGACTTCTTAACTCAACTGCTGCTCAAACAAACGCTACTGACTACAACGTTGGTCAGGGTATGAGAACAGACGACGCTGAAGATCTAGGTACAACTGGAGATAACTTCAACGAGATGGCATTCTCAATAGAGAAAGTCACCGTGACTGCGAAGTCAAGAGCTCTAAAGGCAGAGTACAGTTTAGAATTGGCTCAAGACCTTAAGGCAATCCACGGATTGAACGCTGAGGCTGAGTTAGCAAATATTCTATCAACTGAAATACTTGCTGAAATAAACAGAGAAGTTATCAGAACAATCTATAACGTTGCTGAACCAGGTGCTCAAGCAAACGTTGCTTCTGGTGGAACATTCGACTTAGACACAGACTCTAACGGAAGATGGAGTGTTGAGAAGTTTAAGGGTCTTATTTTCCAGATGGAAAGAGATGCTAACGCTATCGCACAAAGAACTCGTCGTGGAAAGGGTAACATGATCCTTTGCTCCGCAGACGTTGCTTCTGCACTAACAATGGCTGGTGTACTTGATTATACACCTGCTCTAAACGCTAACCTTAATGTAGATGACACAGGCAATACATTTGCTGGTGTGTTACAAGGTAAGTACAGAGTGTACATTGACCCATTTGCTGCTAACGTTGCTGCTACTCAGTACTACGTTATGGGCTACAAGGGTTCATCTCCTTATGACGCTGGATTATTCTACTGCCCATACGTTCCTCTACAGATGGTTCGTGCGGTTGGTCAGGATACATTCCAACCAAAAATTGGATTCAAGACCAGATATGGTATGGTTGAGAACCCATTCTCACAAGGAACAACTCAGGGACTTGGAACACTCACACGTAACACAAACCGTTACTACAGAAGAGTTAAGGTTTCTAACCTTATGTAATATAAATATCTCGTTCGAGATAACAGAGACTCTCCTTCGGGAGGGTCTTTTTTTTATCTAAATATTTTTATGATACTAGAATTAACCCCCAATACTCACCCCCTATTGCACGAAAAAATAAGAACCTGTAGTAATGAATTAGATCGTCACGAACTAAGTAGAATACTTCACGAAAATATGTTTCATTATAATGGTATTGGTTTGTCTGCAAATCAGATTGGAATTCATGAACGAGTGTTTATAATGATGATTGATATTGAAACCGAAACTACAGTTACTTGTTTTAATCCTAAAATTATCAAAAAATATGATGACAATGTTTGGTGTGAAGAAGGATGTTTATCCTATCCTGATGAGATTATAAATGTACAACGACCTGATAGAATTGTTGTAAAGTATGAAGATGAAAATAAAAAAGAATACAAATTAAAGTTAGATGGTATGGCATCAAGAGTTTTTCAACATGAGTTTGACCATCTAGAGGGAATTGATTTTACTCAAAGATAATAAATAATCAAAAAGATAATGACTAATTCGGCATTCGGAAAGCAAGTACAGAATAGAAATTTCCTATCAGGAGTAGCGTTCAAATTTAATTTGACAAAATATCCGAAAGTTGACTTTTTCTCAAATTCTGCTATAATACCATTATTAAACCTTGAACTTGCTCGTCAACCATCATACCTAAAAAATATTGATGTACCTGGTGAAAGATTAACATACGGAGATTTTACTCTTCGTTTTATGGTTGATGAAAATATGGAAAACTATCTTGCAGTATATAACTGGTTAACAGGTTTAGGATTTCCAGAATCTGGAAAACAATTTAAAGAAATAATTACTGACTCTGATGGACAAAGAGATATGAAAGAACCATTTTGCGATGGGACTCTCAGAATATTAAACAGTAATTATCGAGAAGTTGCAAAAGTTAAATTCCAAGATTTGTTTCCAGTATCATTAACTTCACTCGATTTTGATGCAACCGCAACAGATGTCCAATATTTCACTGCAGAAGCAACGTTCAAGTATACAATTTATAATCTATCAGCAAGTAATTAATGGATCTTGAACAAATTCAGGAGATGTGGGAAAGAGATTCCAAAATCGATCCTGATAATTTACATGATGAGTCATTAAAAATACCTCAACTTCACTCAAAGTATTATACAGTGTATAACACGATTACTTTGTTAAGAGAAAGGGCAAGGGAGCAATTTAGTAAAGTTAGACTGGAAAGATATAATTACTATACTGGTAAAGCAACTGCAGAAGTATATGCAGAAGAACCATTCCCATACAAGGTAAGAGAAAAGGATGCAATTCAAAGACATCTTGAAGCAGATGATAAAATGAATAAGGTTGATATGAAGATTAAATATTATGATATTATGCTTAAATTTTTAGAAGAAATAATCAGAAATATATCAGGTAGAACATATCAAATTAAAAATGCGATTGAGTGGCAAAAGTTTCAGTCTGGATTTTGATAAATAGATTAGTAGGAATTAGTAATGCAATGAAACCGACTCCAAGAGAAACAAAAAAAATTCACGAGAATTACGAGAAAGTAAAGCAACATCTTATTAATGAGAAGTATGCAATAGATAGTGATTCTGCAGATAAAATTATCTCTGGCATGAGTCAGGACTGGTTTGATACAATCGTAGGTTAAAAAAAATGAAGAGATTTAGCGAATTATCAGAGCAAATTGCAATCTATGATCTGGCATGTGAAATAGAAGAAGGAAATATTACTGAAGAGGAACTTCAGGATCTTCAAGAAGCAATACCATTAGCATTAATAGGTGCAGGAAAATTAATTGGTGCAGGTCTTAGTGCATACTCCGCATATAGTGCAGCAAAGAATTTAAGGAAAGGAAAATATGGTAAAGCAGCATTAGATGCTGTAGGTATGGTTCCTGGAGGAAAGGTATTTAAAGGATTGAAAGCATTAGGTGCTGGTAAAAAATTAGCAAAAGCAGGTTCTTTTGCTCAAAGTGCTACTAGATGGAACGTAACTGGTAAAACACCAAATGCTTATTCTAGAGGTGTTGATACAGCATTTGATGCAGTAGGACATGCACTTAAAGGAAGAAATCCCTTTAACAAAAAACTTTATCAGAAGAAAAATAAACCAGCAGAAATAAAACCAACAACAAAAACAACAGTTCCAACAACAACTAAAGGTGGAAATGCTGCAACAGGACCTAGATCAT
>Ga0209404_10001979_pt1 | contig 13139 bp, 10 predicted proteins | sample TroAtlMetagenome_2_FD_187447 | JGI IMG/M metagenome (GOLD analysis project Ga0209404, IMG submission 187447) | Marine eukaryotic phytoplankton communities from Atlantic Ocean - Tropical Atlantic ANT8 Metagenome (SPAdes) (version 2) | ecosystem: Environmental > Aquatic > Marine > Oceanic...
GTTAACTCCTTTACAAAAAAAAATCAGAGAAGCTCCAGCAATTGCTAAGGTTGTTGCAGTGAAAGAGGCGCTTGGCTTTGTTGTAATAGATGCGGGTTCGGCAAAAGGAATCGAAAAAGGTTCAAGGTTTAATATAAGGCGTGACAAATTTATTGTTGCTGAGGTAGAAATTGACGAAGTGGTGGATTCCACTAATTCAATAGGAAATATTGATATAGATAAAAAGCCCCCGGGTATCAATATTCGAGAGGGGGACGAAATTATTGGTTATCCAATCTTTTAGATATAGAATTAGATCTAAGGAAGTGTGTTGGTTATTGCTTTAAGCATATGATTTATGCTTTCAGTTGTTTCATCTCCCATGTTAGAAATTCTGAATGTTGACCCTTTAATTTTTCCATAACCGCCGTTTATAATTAAAGAGTGCTCATCTCTCATTCTTTTTATCCATGCAGGTACATCAATATCTTTATTGTTGGCAACACAAGTAAGAGATTTTGATCTGTACCCGTCAGGAGCAAAATGCTCAAAACCATTATCGCTGACCCATTGGTGGACAAGATTATTGAGTTGTTGATGTCTCTCGTACCTAGCTTCTAACCCTTCATTGAAAATCTTATTTAATTGATGCTGTAAACCATAAAGTAAAGAAATACATGGCGTGCTTGGGGTCATCATTTTTAGCCAATTTTTGTGAAATTCTAAAAAATCAAAGTAGTACCCTCTATTGGCAATTGTTTCAGCTTTCTTTAGAGCTTTATCAGAAACGGTAAAAAGTGCTAGACCAGGGGGTAAAGCAAGGGCTTTTTGGCTTCCTGTTAAGACAACATCTATTTTAAATTCTTCTGTATTTATTGGTGTTGCTGAGAATGAAGATACAGTATCAACCACAAGTAAAACATCTTGATACTTATTAACAATTTCAGAAATTTCCTTTAGGGGGTTCATTACTCCAGTAGAGGTTTCATTATGAACTAAAGTTACAACATCGAATTCATTGGTGGCTAATTTTTTGTCTAACTCTTCGGGGCATATTGGTGATCCCCATTCAGCAGAAAGTGACTCTGCATTGAGTCCACATCTTTTAGATACATCTAACCACTTATCAGAAAATGCACCGTTACAGCAGTTAAGAACTTTCTTTGATGATAGATTTCTAATTGCTGCCTCCATAACACCCCAAGCTGAGGATGTGCTTAAGTAAACAGGTCCGGATGTGTTAAATATTTTCTGCAGTTTTGGGTGAATGTCTTCATAGAGTTTAACAAAATCGCCACCCCTATGTCCAATCATGGCTGTTGACATTGCTTGATACGTGTCCTCTGAAACATTTATTGGTCCAGGATTATATAGTTTTATAGCATTCATGTAAAAGTTGGGGATTTTATTTTATTAGAGTTCGTCTATACTTGCATTCTTTCAAGTAGGTTCTATTCAAAATAGAACGTCAAATTGCTTTAAAATGACTTTTAAATTGTCATTTGATACATTTCGAGATGAAGGGGTTCTCAAAAGTAAGAAAAAGTCTTATTATTATAGATTTTAATTTTAATAGCTTGTGTAAAAAGGAATTGAAACTATAAATATTATAAATATCTACATTAATTAATCTTTTTAGAAGGAGATGATTGACTAGATATTTGATAAATACTTTCGAATAAACAAATTATATTCTCAAAATAGATAATTATTATGGCTAATGAAGATTCACCTGAATTAATGACTGTAAAAGAAACTGCAGAGTATTTAAGAATTCCATTACCTACGGTGTATTATCTCGTTCAAAGGGGGCAGTTGCCAGCGATTCAAATAGGTGGGAGATGGCGGATTAAAAGAAGCTTACTTGATACTGAGGTCTTAAAAAAAGAAGAAGGCGGTCAGCCTACTGTATTAGTTATAGATGATGATCCTGCATTACAGGCGCTATTTAAGCAATTCTTAAAAAAAGCAGGTTTCGGAAGAGTTGTTGTCGGCTCTGGTGCTGAAGCCATTGCTTTCGCAGAGAAACAAGAATTTGATCTCGTTTTTCTCGATTTAAAACTTCCTGATATTTCTGGTGATGAGCTGTACGTAAAGCTCAAGTCAATTAATCCTGAGCTTCCTATTGTTATAATTACAGGTTATCCAGATAGTGAGATTTTAAGTAAAATTCTCGCGATTGGTCCTGTAACTGTCATCAAAAAGCCAATTGAATTTGAACAACTTAATAGGACGGTGAAAATTTTGGGTCACAAGGGCACTAGCCATGAAGCAATGACTTAATGGGGCACAATTTAAAACCTTTAGTAAGTAGATCAATTTATTGGGTGCTGATATTGATCTAATACGAATGGATCTTTTAGTTCATCATAGTAAGTAATAGTTTATGGAGTTTGGAGACCTAAGAGGTATTCTTCATTATGTTCCTAAGTTTAGAAATAAACTTTTTGTTATTAAGTTAGATGGTTCAGTTGTTCATTCTGATAACATGTCTAACATTGTATTAGACCTTGCTGTTCTTAATTCTCTCAAAGTCAATTATATCATAGTGCACGATGTGTTAATGCAGGATGGGGTTGATCAAAATGAGGTAAATGAGAACGATATTCCCACCTCTAGTGAGCGTTTAGATTTTCAGTTAAATGAAAGTTCGAAGCTTACGAATATTATTATGAGAGAGTTGACTGCAGTTGGGCTGAAAGTAGCGTCGGCTAATTCAGTAATTGCAAGATCAAGAGGTGTAATTAATGGCGTCGATTATCCTCATGATGGAAAGGTTGAAAAAATAGATAGCGATGGATTAATGGCTCTGATTGAAAAGGGAATAATTCCAATTCTTTCCTCCATTGCTTTTGATAAGAAGGGCAGGAATTATTTACTTGATTCAGATGATTTGGCGTTTGCAGTTGGTATTTCAACTGGTTGCTCTAAGGTTATTTTTCTTACAGCTGCAGATATGGTGAAATCTGTTAATGGCATCGAGTTTACGGTTTCTCAAGCTATAAATTTTGCAGAGGAAGAAGTTAATAGGTCTAAAAGGTTGTCAAAAATTCTTATAGAAGCAGCTAAGGTATGCAATCAAAACGTGGACAGGGTGCATATCCTGAACGGGTTACATGACTACGCTATACTTGCAGAGCTTTTTGTTAATGAGGGTGTTGGAATAATGGTCCACAGAGATCCTTATGGAATGATTAGGTCTGCAAGTGACAGTGATGCATCAGAGGTGTTTTCTATTATTCAGTCAGCTGTTCGTGATGATGAATTGTTGCCAAGAAGTAGTCTTGATATAGCATCAATGATTAAAGATTTCTATGTTTTGGAAATCGACGGCAATGTTGTTGGAACAGTTGCTCTTCACTCTCAGGGAGAGGTGGCAGAAATGGCGTGTCTCTTTGTTAAGAAATCACACGAGGGGGTCGGTTATGGAGGTAGGTTAGTTAAATATATATTTAAGGTTGCTGAAGAAAGAGAAATAAAAAAAATCTACGCATTGTCTACGCAAGCTTCGGGATTCTTTGAATCTCTTGGCTGGAGAGAGGGAGGAATGAATGATTTGTCCGAATCTAGGAGGAGAGAATATCTCAACGGAGGAAGAAACTCCAAAATTTTCTATAAATGTATTTGATTAGGATTCAGAAGTTGAATCTGAATCTTTTTTTATAGCTTCTTCTTCAGCGGTTTCTAGTGAATGTTTGAATTCATTTTGAGCCTTTTTAAATTCTCCAGAGGCGCGACCTATTCCTTTAGCAAGTTCAGGCAGTTTTTTTGCCCCAAAGAGAAGAAGTACTATTATCCCTATTCCAATTATTTCAGGGCCTCCTAAAGCGAACCCTAGTAAGATTAATGAATTCATATATGCTTTTATTCTTTGTTCTCTGTAGGTTCTACTTCTGATGCTTTTTTAGCATCATTCATTTCTTTTTCAGATTCTAGTCTACCTTTTTTAAGTTCACCTGTGGCTTGACCAATGCTCTTCGCAAGTTTGGGTATTCTCTTTGCTCCGAAGAGAAGAAGAATGAGAACAAGAACAATTATTACTTCTGGGCCTCCCAAGGTGAATGCTAGTAAATTAAAGATTGTCATTTTCTTTAATTTAAAGGCTTATATGGATACGTGCAAAAAGAAAGTTAATTTCCTTTGTGTAATAAATTGGAGTATAAATAGTGATTTTTAATTCAATTCTTTTTGATATTTTTACGTGGAAAAGGCAAAGCTACCAATCTATGACGTAGAAGAAGACATTGCTCGAGCTTTGTTGAACGATAAAAATGGGTCTCGTTTAATAATTGAGGCACCAACTGGATCAGGGAAATCTACTCAGCTTCCACAAATTCTAATAAACAAAAAATTAATTTCCTCAGGTGAGATTGTAATACTTCAACCGAGAAGAGTTGCTGCAAGAGTCCTTGCAAAGAGAGTGGCCAACGAGATTGGTTGTAGATTAGGCGACGTGGTAGGATATCAAGTGCGTTTTGAAAAAGAAATTTCAAAAAATACAAAAATTAGGTTTGTTACTGAAGGCATCTTGTTAAGACAGTTCCTTGTAGATCCTAATCTGTCGGAAGTGGGTGCAATCGTTTTTGACGAATTTCATGAGCGTCATGTTCAGTCTGATGTGATACTCGCAATGGCTTTAGAGCTTCAAAAAAAAAGTCGTAATGATTTGAAGTTGATAGTGATGTCGGCAACTTTGAGTACTTCTCGAATTGCTAAGTATTTATCACCATGTTCAACAGTTAAATGTTCAGGTCGTACTTTCCCCGTTACTGTTAAACACTTAAATGCGAACCTCAAAGTTAAAGCAATTTGGGATGTTATTGGTGATGTAATTAAGAAAGAGATTCTTAAAAATTGTATCAGTGGAGATGTTTTAATATTTGTTCATGGAGCTTATGAGATAAGGAAGACTATTGAAAAATTAAGAACGTTAAAACAGTTGAAAAACGCTTTATTGATTCCTTTATATGGTGATCTAAATCAAAGGCAACAGGAAATTGCATTAGAGCCAAGCGATAAAAGGAAAATTATTGTTTCTACTAACATAGCTGAGACTTCCCTCACTATTGATGGTGTCGAGGTTGTCGTTGATTCAGGTTTGGCTAGGATGGCATCTTACGATCGTATAAGAGGAATAAATACATTGTTAGTTAATAAGATTTCTAGAGCTTCAGCTGATCAGCGTACTGGAAGGGCAGGTAGAACTTCTCCAGGAAGATGTTTTCGTATGTGGTCTGAGGAAGATCATGCAACCAGGCCACAGGAATTACTGCCGGAAATTTTAAGATTGGATTTATCAGAAGTTTTACTGACGTTATCTGCATCAGGATTGACTAATTTTGATAGTTTAGTTTGGCTTGATTCCCCCAATAAGGAGAGCGTTGAACGTGCCAAAAAATTGTTGGTGTCAATGAAAGCCATTAATTCAGAGGAAGGCGGTATAACTTTATTAGGTAAAAAGATGGCATCATACCCAGTTCATCCACGGTTTTCTAAGATGATAATTGAGGCGGAAGAAAAGGGATGCCTTCCCGAGGTTGTTCTTTCAATTGCTCTTAGTCAAGGTCGAGACATTTTCAGTAGCAAAATACGGCTTAATAATTGTGAATTTTCGAACAGAAATGATGTTTCTGATTTTCAGCCAATGATGAGGGCGTGGTTATATGCGTTTCGATCAAAATTTGATCTAAATAAATGTCAGTCATATGAAGTGAATGCAAAAGTTTCTAGAGAATCTTACTTTATAGCAAAAAGTCTGCTTCATGTAGCGGGACAAGGTGGCTTTGATTTTAATAATTTAAGGCCTGATGTTTCTGGAGAAAATTTGGCTAAAGTTTTTTTGGTTGGATTTTATGATAACTTATTTAGGAGGCTTTCTAGATCTACGATGTCGTGTGTGTTAGTTGGTGGACGTAAGGGGAAACTTATTAAGGGAAGCTTGGCTTCAGATTCTGATATTTCTATTGCTGCTGAAGTTAATGAAATAGAAGGCAAGGAAGTTTCTGTAGTTATTTCTAAGGCAACTATTGTTAAAACGGAATGGATAAAAGAAGTTTTTGATGATCAATTGATAGAGAGTGAAGAGTGCCATTTTGACAAGGCTAGAAGGAGAGTGGTTTCTGAAAACACTCTCAAGTTTATGGATTTAGTTCTAGAAAGACGCCCCTCTAGTTCAATCTCTTTTTCTTTAGCAGCTAATATCCTCGCCAGAGAGATAATTAATGGGAACTTAAGGATTAAGGGGTGGGGTGATAAATGTGAGAAGTGGGTGCTGCGGATGAATTTTGTATCTAAGAATTATCAAGAATATGATATACCTGAATTTACTGAAGAGGATAGGCTTTTAGTGTTAACGGATTTTTGTGATGGGGCTGTAAGTTACAAGGAAATAAAGGATAAGCCTGTTTTTCCATTTTTACTCAAATGGCTTTCCGAAGGACAGCGAGAAGCTGTAAAGAGACTAGCTCCTGAACGTATTCATTTAATCAATGGAAAAGAAGTAACCATTATTTATGAGCTGAATGGACCAAAAATTTCAATTGTGCTGCAAAGACTTTATGATGTTAAACAGACTCCTGCACTCTGTGATGGGAAGGTTCCTTTAAAAATTGAAATTCTCGGACCGAATCATCGGCCAGTGCAAACAACGAATGATTTAAAAGGTTTTTGGGCAAATAGTTATCCAAATATAAAGAAGCAGCTTAAGGGACGTTACCCTAAACACGAATGGCGTTGATATCCAAGCTTCTTGTATCTTGCATTCATTGCAGAGTTAGTTGAATCTAATTAAATATGATCTATGACTTTTTATATCTAATATTAGGGCTTTTAGGATTGTATTTTGGTGCTGAGTGGTTAGTTGGGGGGAGTTCAAAGTTGGCTTTAAAAATCGGTGTTTCTCCATTAATTATTGGTCTTACTGTTGTGGCATTAGGAACAAGTGCTCCTGAACTTGCAGTATGCCTACGTTTAAATATGGAGGATTCTCCAGATGCTGCTATTGGGAATATAATAGGCTCAAATATATGTAATATACTTTTAATTCTTGGCTTCAGCAGTCTAATTAGACCGCTTCATATTCATAGGCAGATTATCAGAAAAGAAATACCAATTTTGTTGGTAGTTTCGGTTGCTTTAATAATTATGCTAATGAATCAAGAGGTGGCAAGATGGGAAGCGACTCTCCTATGTTTTGGGATCATCATTTATATCTTATCAAGTTTTAAAGGATCAAGTGTGGAGCTTCCTAATGAGGGAAGCGTAGAAGGTGATTTAGTTTTAGATAAGGGAAAGACAAATTCAATTGTGCTAATTTCACTACTTATTGCAGGGCTTTCTCTCCTTGTTTTAGGAGCCTCTTTTTTTGAGAAAGGGGGAATAGGTTTGGCTAAATCTTTTGGAGTTAGTGAGGCGGTTATTGGATTGACTTTATTGGCCTTTGGCACATCGTTGCCTGAACTAGCTACATCGATCGTTGCTTGTGCTAGAAAAGAAACTGACATAATTGCAGGAAATGCAATTGGATCCTCGATTTTTAATGTGCTGGCTATACTTGGAATTACTGCGTTGTATAAACCAATGACCATTTCAGGCATTAGTTTCGTGGATTACGCGTTCATGGTTGGTTCTATAGCTCTATGTGGGATGTTTATATTAAATCAGTTTAGAATTGGGAGGATTAAGGGATTAATTTTTATTGTTATATATGGTTTTTATATAGCAATAATTTTAAAGAGATAAAAGTCATTCACTGTTCAGTAATTTAAGAATTGAGCTAGTTGGTATACAAGATTTAACAACCATTTGGAGGTTTCGTTCAATGCCTTCTACTTTGTTATAATAAATAGAATTAGTAGCAGCTACGACACCAATAACTGAACCCGTATTGTCAAAAACGGGCGAACCGCTTGACCCTTTTGCAAAGTCAGCAGTAATCGCAATACGATTAGAGCCTTTTTCTTTACCTCCTCGTTGTAGATAATATCTTGAGACAATACCTCTTGAAACTGTATAAAAACGCCCCTCAGGGTGGCTGATAACAGTGACGTCCGATCCTACTGGAACGTTTTCTCTTAATGAAAGCGGTTTAAAATTTGATCCAATTAGTTTAACTATTGCTAGGTCATCTTTTTCCGATGAGGCTACAACCTTTTCAATGGGATAAATTTGTCCGTTTATTGTTAATGCTCCAAATGCCCCAGCTCTTTCATTTTTCATAACATGATAATTCGTTACAGCTAATCCGTCCTCAGTAATGATGAACCCGCCTGCTATGTTACCATGCCAATTATCACATTTGTCACATTTATAAATATTTCCCAGGCATAGTACTCCTTGTTTACTAAGGCTATATATATCCGATGGATTTATCTTATCTTTATTAGGTTCAGGCAATTTAACCTTAATAGATTTTTGCGAGCTTAGTTGATCTGCGATCTCATTTGTGTTTGAGGTTTTATTTTGATCTTTGAGTTTTCCGAGTTTTTTCTCAAATTGCATTCTTATAGATATGTCGTGGATAGGTTTAGCCTGATCCTTGCTCAGGAGATTTTGAGAAAACTGTATTAAAAATATCGAAATGAATAAAATTAATTTAAGCATATTACCTTTCATTGTTTTATTTTTTTAATTTTTGCAAAAGCTTATTTGTCTCTATCCACTTACTTTCGTCTTTGCTGTATTTTATGTAAATTTCTAATGCTTTGACTGCAGATTTATTATCATTAAGTTTATGTAGAGCAAGGCCTCTTGGCCTATAGTAGTTATAATAAGTTGGGTATTCGGCAATCGCTTTCCCGGACCATTTTTCTAAGTTCTTCCAGTTTTCATTGTGTTCAGCTTCCATTATTCTGAAAGAATAACTGTCACGCTCTGATTTAATTTGCTTATCAATTGAGTTAAACCAACTTTTTGGAATGACATTGTTTTTTTTATTTAACTCACTGTACTTATAAATGAAGCGTATGAGTTGAAAGTCTAATGTTCTAACAGACTTTGCTAAATCTTGGTTTATTTTATTTTTTACTACACTCATTGCCTTATCCAACTTTTCTTGCATTCCAGCAAAAGCTAGAGCTGGCAGGGATACTTCTATGAAATCAGAGGAAAATAATTTTTCTTCGCTTAATGAATTTAACGTGTTTTTGATTTCTGGAACCATGTTTCTTGCCATGAAATAACCAATCTTTGTTGATAGTTTAATGTCTTCTAAGATTGGGTGTTGAAGTAATTTCCATTCGCCATCAATATTGACAGCCTTACCATCTCTGATGTCAGCAGATTGAGTCATTATAATCTTTATAGCGGCATGCGTGTATGGCGACTCGTTTTTATTGTCATATTTTTCAAAAAGTTTAAAGAGTTTATCTCTCTGATTTAAATCATCAGTATCTATTACTGATGGAGTTGAGAAAATACTGAATGATTTTTCCAGATCATTAATATTGCTTTTTAGTAGTAGTTCTATTAGGTCGAATGACAAGTTTACTTGCTTGTCGTCTCGAGGCATAAGTTCAGCAAGGTCGAACCAAAATCTTGGTGATGATTCTAAAGTATTCTCACTTAATCCTCTTTTTGCTAGCCATTCATACGCTTCCTTTTCGGGTAGTCTTTTTAAATTCAAATCGAATCTATAATCAGATGGAGAGAAATGATCGTCTTTATCAACTGTATTAATATATTTAAGTGCAACCTCTCTCATTTGTTTTGCAAATCTTATATTGTTAGATGAACGGTCTAGAGATTTTAGTAGAGCTTTAGAAATGATTTCTTTTTGTCGTTCTAGCTGAAGTGGTGTTTTCCAATTTTTTGATTGTAGTGATATTTTTTTTGCTAGATCAAAGTTACCGAGCTCCAAAGCACGCTCAAATATCTTTGCTATTACGCTAAAGGCTGAAGGTGAATCAATATTTATAATTATATCGTCGTAACATTTTTTAAGAGAATCTGGGGAGTTTAGATTCGTGGCTGCATAGCGACCATACATTTGAATGACGCTTTGTATTCTGGGGTCATTCCTGTCTATTATAGGGTGAGTTATAGCAAATGTTATGTCTCTCTTTTGTCCTCGTGAAAGAGCATCTTCCATTGTTAGTAAAAGTAAGTTTTGAGAGAGTCGGAGAGGGAAGCGTTCGTCTTTAATCACTGAACGAATCATCCTTCTTGAAGATGAAAACCTAATTTCATTGGAATAAATTTCTGAGAAAGCTTGTTGAAAAGATTGTTCTCTAGTTGCTCGGGGAAATTTCTGAGATTTAGCAACCAATAGTCTTAATTTTAACATCTCTTCTTGAGAAAGCTTGCTTTTGGATGGGTTAATAATGATTTCTTCTATATTTTCATTCAATAACCTTTGGTCATTGAGGTCATTTAATAATAAAAACCTTAAAAAATTAGGATTGTATTTCTCCTCCCATTCTTTGACTGCCATAGAGAATTCTTCGTCATTAACTATTCCTCTGTTAAGTTCCTTTAGCCTTGTAATAAAAATTTGTAATGAGCTTTGGTCTTTTAATATATCAGCGTTCTGAGTTTCATTAATTAGTAACTTTTTTTCTTTTTCGTAAGCTTCGTTTTTTCTAAATAGTTGAGCAAGGTAGAGGACAGTTTGGGGGCGATTATTAAGTTTTTTTTCTTGGGATAATAATTTAGTCAAAGCCATTTCAGGTCCATCAGTGCTTTTATTTTCATTGATCGCAATGTGTGCCCAAAGTCTCACCATCGTCTCCGTTACTTCATCAGAATATTTATCAGCTTGAAGAAATTCTTTTATCTGAAGAATTGCGTCATCATGTTTCTTCATTGATGAAAAACTAATGGATTTATACAGTTTAGATTTTCTATTGAATTGTGTGTTTCCGTTAGAATTTATATTGCATATTGACAAAATGAGTTTGTGAATTTCTCCTTCTTTGTCTTTTGTAATTTGGGGTAGTAAAAAACACAAAGCTTGTCCTGACTCATTAATTAGTGTGGGTGACCATCTTAGTCCGTGAAGTAAAAGGTCGAGTGTAGACAAAAAATTTGATTTTTTATTGTTTGTTATGTGTTTATTGAGGATGGTGTTGAATTCTGACCTTTTGTTAATATCAGGAACTCTAACAACGTCCAGTTCCTGTTCTGGAAGAATTTCCTTTCTAAGATTCACCCAATTTGACCACCACTCTTTTGAGTTATCCCAATATTTTTTTAGTTCTTCATTATCGTTTTTGAGTAGTAGGAATTCTTCTAAAATGTCACTTGAAGTATAAAGTTTTCTTTTGTCTTCTGGTATTTTTCGGGTTGCTTCAATAAGATTATTTGCTTGTTCGACGTTTTCTAATTCTAGAGATATAAAAATAGATCTTATTCGTAGGTCTAAGTATTGTGGAAAATCTTCAATTTGTTGATTAGTTACCTTGTATATCCGTAAGGCCTCATCAAAATTACTATTTGATTCTTTTATTGATCCGAGCTCTCTAAGGCATGTGAAATATACTTCAGGATTAAGGCTCTCTCTCTTTAGAACCTCCCTTATAATTTGTTCTTGTCTGGCAGTTTCTCCCTTTGCACCAAAGTGTCTAGCTGCTAAAAAACGTCCCTCTATATTAAATGTGTTATCCGGAGGCAAAAGACTGCAAGCATTTATTAGTGAAGGGAAAAATGGTTTATTTATTAATTTGTTTTCAAAGCGCCTTTCATGCATCTCCACAATTGCTGCTAATTTCCAAAGTCGTTCTGCGTATGTTTTGCTTTGAGGAAATTTGATCAAAAACACAACTGAGTGAAGAATAAAAGAATCGATGTTTTGTTGTTTGTCATAGTTTCTAATAAATTCGTTGAGTTCCAGCTCAGACTGATCAGCGTTAAGCACTTCATTGAAACTTGATCCTCTTTTAAGGTTTTTAAGAATGAAGGATTTCAGTTCACGACTGATCTTTATGCAGCTTTTTTGAAGACCTGAAGGCCCTTTTTGAGGATTAAGAAGGGTTTCAATCGCTTTATTAACTGAAGGCGGCGTGTTTTGAGGGGCTGCCTTAATTGTATCCAAAAAAGTGCATATGAAAAATAAGAGAATAGTTAATTTCATATGATTAGGCTGCGTGGGTAATGTTATCACCAAATGATTTGGGTAGTTTTTTTCCACTTAGAACTAGAACAAATTCTCCCTTTGGTGTTCTTTCTGTGTATTTCTGATTTAATTCAAAGGCAGTTCCTCTTAAGAATTCCTCAAACTTTTTAGTCATTTCCCTTGCTAATACTAGAAATCTATCAGGTGATTTTTCGTTAATTATCTCAAGTGTTGATTTAATTCTATGGGGGCTTTCAAAAAAAACCGAAGTTTCGTTCCTCGACAATGCCTCATCAATTTCTTTACCTCTTGCTCCTTTTTTTGTTGCCAAAAAACCACCAAAGTAAAATTTGTTTGCAGGAAGTCCTGAGCCTGCTAGCGCTGATGTTATCGCTGAAGGTCCTGGGATGGATTCAATTTTGTAATTGGCTTGCGCTACATGATTAACCAGTCTAGCTCCAGGATCTGAGATAAGGGGAGTTCCAGCATCAGATATATAAGCTACAGTCTTACCTTCACTTAGCATTTTAATAACCCCTTCAGTTTTTGATGCCTCATTAAACTTGTGGACGCTAATTCTTTTAGTCAAAATTTCATATTTGTTTAATAGAATGCTGCTATGTTTAGTGTTCTCACATGCTATTAAATCTGCAGACTTTAGGCTTTCAACCGCCCTAAAGGAAATGTCATTAAGATTTCCAATTGGTGTAGAAATTATAAGCAGTTTCCCTGGAGTCAGATCCATTTCTCTTAATTTAAAATCCTTCGCTTAACTTGTTAGCAATTGAAGTGGCTGCTTTCTCTGCAGCGGTTCGCAAAGAGTGGGATTCCGTAAGTTGGAAATTTGTATTTAAATAGGAGCTAGACTTCCCGATAATTGTACCTCTTTCAATGGTTTCTCCGGTAAGGTTTTTCGTTACCTTGTATTCTAACTCAATACTGAATTCCATTTCTGTTGTCTCGAGAACATTCTCTCTGCTTGCTCTAAGTTGTTTTCTGTTAATCTTTTTGATTCTCGCATTCAGAGTTGCGTCAGAATATTTTTCTTTTTTAATTTTATAAGAGCCTTGTTCTTGGATTGACCTAATAATTGAATTAGTAAGTAGAGTTT
>Ga0209404_10001980_pt1 | contig 13133 bp, 8 predicted proteins | sample TroAtlMetagenome_2_FD_187447 | JGI IMG/M metagenome (GOLD analysis project Ga0209404, IMG submission 187447) | Marine eukaryotic phytoplankton communities from Atlantic Ocean - Tropical Atlantic ANT8 Metagenome (SPAdes) (version 2) | ecosystem: Environmental > Aquatic > Marine > Oceanic | place...
GTATGGTATCTTTCTTCTTGTCGACAACTCGGTCGTAGCAGACAAACATGGTGCCCATGAAAGAAAAAGCAACCTCTTTTGATATTGCACATTTGGCAGGCGTTTCTCAATCAACAGTATCAAGAGCGCTAAATAATAGCCCTTTGGTAAATCAAGAAACCCGTGATCGGGTTCAGCGTATTGCTCGTGAACTCAATTACAAAGTTGATAAAAATGCCAGTAATTTACGCAAGCAAAAAAGCAGCACCATAGCGCTTTTGTTGTTTGAAGATCCTACCTCAGATGATTCAATGATTAACCCTTTCTTCCTTGCCATGTTAGGTAGCATTACCCGCGCCTGTGCAGCTGCGGGTTATGACTTACTAGTGTCATTCCAAAACTTGGAAGACGACTGGCATGCAGAATATGAAGATTCAAATAAAGCCGATGGCATTATTTTACTGGGGTACGGCGATTACACCGATTACCGCAGCAAAGTGGCACAACTTGAGTCACAAGGCACCCACTTCGTTCGTTGGGGCGCACCCGATGCCGCCCACCCTGGTGTTAGTGTTGGTTGTGATAACTTTCAAGGCGGCTACAGCATTACCGAGCATTTAATTGCTTTGGGCAGAACTCGATTTGCTTTTATTGGTGATTCCGGTAACAAAGCTCCTGAGTTTATGGCGCGTTTTCAAGGGTATAATGAAGCGCTAACAAACCATAATCTTTACGAAAGTTCGTTGCAAAGCGATGCCGTTTCTACCGAAGAAGCCGGTTATGATGCCATTCAAGGTATGTTGAACGATGCCAACACTAACGGAACAGGATTACCTGACGCTATTGTTTGTGCGTCTGATCTCATTGCAATGGGTGTATTAAGAGCGTTAAGGCAAACTGAGTTGAGTGTGCCCGACGATATTGCCGTGGTGGGTTACGATAATATCGCAGTGTCAGCTTTCACAACCCCTGCGCTAACCACCGTTCAGCAAAATACAAAGCTAGCTGGCGAATTATTGGTAAGTACGTTAATTAAAGCTATTTCAAACGAAACAGTAGAAGATTTCCTAATGCCTGCCGAAGTCATCATTAGACATTCATGTGGGGCAAAAAGATAGGCTGCCTAAAGCTAATAAGCGAGACTATCGAGAAATATGGAGATGCCCTGCTGAAACTTGATTTATAAATAGTAAAAAGGCGCTTATTATTAGTCAATAACACTAGCAATAAGCGCCTTTTTGTTACGAAGTAAAAATTATTGCGCTGACATCTGTTTGATAAGTGCCGCTTCTAGCGCATTTGAATCTAACGCCCCTTCCCTAACCCATACTTGAACGCCATTGGCGGATACTGACGTTGTTAACGGGTCACCGGCAACCAATTCACGTGTTTCACCAGACAATTGTTCAGACCATGTGCCAGCTTGCATATATTCATCCACACTGAAATCGGCAGGTTTATCGGCCTTATTTAGCAGTACCAACGCGGTTTGTTGTACACTATCACTTTGTAAAACACGGTAAAATGCGGCTTCATGCCCGGCTAACTCAAGGTTGAACTGCAAACCTCGTTGAAGTACTGGTGTGTTTTTACGCACATTCGCAATTTTAGCCAATTCGATGGCAATAGGATGAGACTTTGCGTTGTCTATATTGTCTTGGCCAAAGTAATTGCGGTTACCTTGGTGTTCAGACGTACCACGCATAAAGCCAATTTCTGACCCTTGGTACACCACAGGAATACCACGAACCGTAAATAACCAGTTATGGGCATTGATAAAGCCATTATCGGTAGCGTTAATACGCGCCATGTCGTGGTTGTCATAAAATGTAGTTAAATCATAAGGGTTGTTGTAAGGCCCATGGGTTAGATACAAAGTGTCGGCTAATGTAGCGAAGTCACTTTCAAGTGGCTTTTCGAACACTTTCACCATGGCTTCTTGCATTGGGAAGTCAAGCACACTTACCGCGCCATTCTTTGGAAGGGTATGCTGCGCAATAAAGTTCGCATCATATTGGAAGCTTTCTCCGAACATAAAGAAGTCGGGATGTTCTGCCCTAACCCGGTCTGACATTTCTCGCCAAAAATCATGAGGGACATGTCGAATGGTGTCGATACGAAACGCATCCGCGCCTTGTGAAATCCAATAAAGGTAACTATTGATAAGATAATCTCTTACCTTGGGGTTTTGATCATCAAGATTAGACAACTTTACTAGGTCTGGGTAATCATGAAAAAACTCATGAAGTGGATTATTTTTTGGGTCTAAGTCTTCAGGGGCTAAATTCTGGTGATCAGCAACTAACTCACCTTCCGCATTATAAATTTCACCGTACCCTGGTTGGTCAGAGGGCATGGTGAAGCTTGGCGTACCGTGGTTTGCCACAATATCAAATACCGATTTCAAACCAAAATTTTCACGCATTTGTGTGGTGTATTGCTTCACACTTAAATCATGACTTATCAAATGCTCATCAGCTTTATAAAAATTAGTTGCCCAGTAACCGTGGTAGCCCGTTTTCCCGCCATCTTTAAAAGCGCCGCCATAAGTGATTTGCTCATCACCACTAAATGATTGGTTTGGGTTTTCTAGCACTGGTGTCATCCATACAGCAGTAAACCCCATATCGCGAATATAGTCGCCGTTGTTTAGCACCCCTTTCAAATCGCCCCCCATGTACCCTACATACGCTTTTTCGCCGTTAGGGCCATTCATGGGAAGCTGCCAAGTTGGAAATTCTCCGCCTTGATTTTCATGGTTATTGCTGGGGTCGCCATCAACGAACCTATCGGTCATCACAAAATAAATTGCTTCGCTGGCAAACGGTGTGCTGGTGCCTAGAATAGTGACTTTTGTTTCAGCGTGTTTAGTAGAGCCTGTGCCGGCTTCTACACTGGACGCTGACGTACTAGCACAACCTGATATTGCACCTACACTCAATGCAACTGTGATAGCAACGGTAAGGGTTTTTACTTTATGAATCATTATGCTAGTTCCTTATCAGCGACTTCAGCTTCTACTACGTCATGTTCTTTTACAAAAAATACAGCAATGGCGCCCAATAACATTGACGCTCCAGCGACAACGATTATGTATTTAGCCTCGTTATTGAACACACTACTTAAAATCCAACCTGCAGTTAAACCAGACACTATTTGTGGTGCGGCTACCGTAAAGTTAAATATGCCCATATATACACCGGTTTTGTTGGCTGGTAACGCCCCCGCTAACATGGCGTAAGGCATGGCTAAAATAGCCGCCCATGCAATCCCTACTCCAATCATTGGGATCAGTAGCTTCACGGCCCCTAGGGGCACAGTAACTTCAGTAATTAACAAGTTTACATTCACCATGGTGAGGTCTTGGAAGAAAAGGAAGCTAACATAGCTTACGCCGCCCAAAATTAACGCCCCGGCATAAATGGTTTTTCTACCAAATTTATCAGCTAGACGAGCAAGGAATACTGAGAAGACGGCGGCGAATACCGAGTAAGCAGCAAACAATATACCCACCCAGTCACCGGCTGCGCCTTTAGCGGCTACAATAGCGTCTGGTACTTGTGCAACTGAGGCAATGTGCGCTGGATCCCACCAGATCTTGTCAACGCCCCAGATATGCTGGGTAATTGCTGGTGTGGTATATACCCACATAATAAACAGGGCAAACCATGAAAAAAATTGTACAACGGCAAGTTGTTTCATGGTTTTAGGCATGTGAACAACCAAAGAAAAGAATTCTTTCATACGCACGGTAAAGGGTGCTTTTGGCGTATTTTGTGGCTCAACGTTACTTTCAGCGCTTAGGCCTTTGTATCTATTGTACTCTTCTGGTGAGTACTCTTTGGTGCGAAACACCGTCCAAATTACCGTACCAAGCAATACCGTAGCACCAATATAGAAAGCCCAAATAACAGAAGGCGCGACTTCGCCCATTTGTGCAGTATTTTCAAGACCAACCACGTTAGTTAATACGAATGGCAATATTGAACCAATAACGGCCCCAATATTGATAAGCAACGATTGGATAGAGTACCCAATGTTACGCTGCGACGGTGGCACCATATCAGACACTAAAGAACGGAAAGGCTGGAAGCACACATTAAAAGATGCATCCATTAGCGCGACCATCAGCGCCCCCATTAGCATTGGCGCTAGAAAGGCCACAAATAAAGGCGCATTAGGTAATAAAATCATACCTAGCACTGCAGCTACAGCACCGGCAAGAATAAAAGGTCGTCTTCGACCTAAACGGTTCCAGGTTCTATCAGACGCTGAGCCAACAATAGGTTGTACAATCAACCCCATAATTGGCGCTACAAGCCAGAAGAGTGATAACGAATGAAGGTCTGCCCCTAGGTCGGAAAGAATTCGGCTTACGTTGGCATTTTGCAGCGCAAAACCAAATTGTACACCAAGAAAGCCAAAACTGACGTTCCATATTTGCCAGAAAGAAAGGCGAGGTTGAGTTGCTTGCATATTTTGCTCTATTTATTGTTTTACTATGATAATTCGCATTAATGCGCAATATAAACGGTTGCGGACATTGCCGGTAAAGATATGGTATCAGTGGTTTTGTATGACTTACCATCGCTTACACGCGTTAACGTTTTGTGTGAAGACAACATTTCGTCATAGGTAGTCAGCGGTATATCCACAGGCTCTTTATTTAAGATAACCATAATTTTGTCGCCTCGCGTTTCATTTGGCGTTGGCGCGTTAACCTTGCTATTTTTCTTGCCTTCGGGTGTAGAAATAGGCTCACGGAAAAACGTATAAACACCATCAGTTGGGGCGTAATGTTTAAGGGAGCCTTCAAATTGTAATGGGTGCGTTTTTCGCAGTTGAAGAAGTTGTTTGATCCGTTGCTGAGCCCAACGTTCATCGGTAGTTAACCCTTCGCCAGTAAATGCATTTTTCTTACTATCAGAAGGCCAACCGCCTGGAAAGTCAGAACGAATAATGCCGTGGTCCTCACTGCCCTCGTTTTGCATGAGTATTTCGGTGCCGTAAAACACCTGAGGTATCCCACGAGTCGTAAGCAGTAACGACATCGCCATATTCCACTTTTCTACATCATGACCAAGTTGTGTATAAATTCGACTCATGTCATGGTTGTCAGGAAAGATAACCAAGTTGTTCGGATCGCCGTAAAGAAAATCAGTGGCGAGTGTCTCATATATACTGATAAATCCCGAGTTCCAACTTTCTTCGTTAGTCAGCGCCTTAATGACTGCCGCTTGTAGTGGAAAATCCATGACGGAAGGCAACGCGCTATCGTAGTCATCATGTCTCTTACTTCCTGCTTGCCAATAAGCTGTTATAGCAGGGTTAACTGACCATTCTTCTCCTACTATATTGAGATTCGGGTACTCGCTGATTAGACGGTTCGTCCAATCGCTTAAAAAAGCTTTATCGGGGTACGAATACGTATCTACTCGAATCCCACTTAAATTAGCACTTTCAACCCACCAAATGGCATTTTGGATAAGATAGTTTGCAAGGTGAGGATTGCGTTGATTTAAATCTGGCATGGTAGGCACAAACCAACCATCGCTAAACCCTTTGATATCACTTTTTATCGCATGAGGGTCGTGAAGTGATTCACGTTTATGCGTAGTACCAATAAACTTACTATTGTTGTTTATCCAGTCATTTGAAGGGGTATCTTCCATCCATTTGTGATTGCTACCTATATGGTTGAGAACCATATCCATGATAACACCAATACCCCTTTTATTTGCTGCGCGACTTAACATCAAGAAGTCTTCGTTAGTACCATAGCGAGGGTCAATTTGGTAATAGTCTGTAGTCGAATAACCATGATAGCTATATGTATCCATAGCGTTTTCAAGCAGCGGCATGGACCACAGTTGGGTAAAGCCTAACGCTTCTATGTAATCAAGATGCTGAATAATACCTTCAATGTCACCGCCATGCCGACCGCCTTTTAACGAGCGATCCGCCTTATCAATAAATCCCTCAACATCGTCGTTGTCTTTGTCGCCATTAACAAACCTGTCTGGAGCAATCAAGTAGATAGCATCTCGCGGACCAAAACCTTTTCGTAACGCTGAACCATCCCTTCTCTTTTGCAACGAATAACTAATGTCGCGTGTAGAGCCATCAGTATCGACAAATCGGAGTTTGACATCTCCAGCTTTTGCTTTTGAAGTATCTAATGTAACGAACAAGTAGTTCGCGCTTTCAAGTGCATGCTTTTCTCGAAGCACAACGTCACTATTAACAATGGTAACGGTATCATCAGCTATATCGTCGCCATAGATCATCAGTTCAACGTTACTATCATGCATACCTACCCACCAGTTAGGTGGGTAAACGTCAATACTACTTTCTTGTGATGAATAACAGTTAAATACGGGAAGTGTTAAAGCAGATGTAAAAAGTGCCATTAGAACACTTTTTCGCTTTGAAATGCCTATTGGACGAACGGCCTTATTTACGCGGTTTAAATTGAACACATCAACCCCATGTTAAAATTACGTTAAGTGAAAGACAGAATTCAGATACTAACCTGCGCTTTGATTGGAACCAATGTTATGCATACGTATTCACGAATCGGCATGTAAGAATCCATGCGAATTAACATAAATAGAAGGTTTTGATTCTGCAATCGAAGCAAAATTCACACAAATAGTTAAAATGCGAATACTCTTGTTTCTAATCCGTTTAATGAAAGTGTCGCTGTGTAATTCGAACCACTGAGATTAAATGTTATTCCCTTATGAGTAAGTAAAGGCTCAAGAGTGAGTTCAGTGGTATTTTTTTGCAGTGACGAAATAGGAATGGTTAACGTTATAGGGCCAGTAGATTCTGTACTAAAGTTAGCAATAACAACTATACCATGCTCATTTTTTTCTCTCATAAAAGCAAATTGCATTTCCGTGTATGCTGTGCCGTCTGCGGCGAGATTCAATGCATGTAGGCTTTCATATTTTCCGGTTACAGCAGGATTAGTAGCAACAATACCCATAGTCTCTTTATAGAAATTGTGTAATGCTTTTTCTTCGCTTGAAGACTGGCCTGCGTCAAACTTGCCACCATTCATAAACCGCTGATGTGCGGGCACACCAATATAGTCAAAGATTGAAGTACGACTAGGGTCTCCAAACCCCGCTTCTTCACTACCGTCCTCACCTAAATCCTGACCAAAATACAAGAGGATTGGTGAAGCACTTATCAGTGCGCTAACGGCGAGCGCAGGTTTACCTTTTTCTGCACCTCCAGCAAATTCTGGACTAGCGATACGTTGTTCGTCGTGGTTCTCAAGAAAGTGCAGCATATGAGTCGAAATATCGCTAACTTCATCGTGCACACTTACCAACTCACTTACCTTACCCTCTCCTTTCATTATCGTTTTCAAGGTGTCATAAAAGCCCACTTTATCGTAGAGATAATCCATCTTACCTAGCTGAATGTAGTCTCTGTATTTATCGGGTTGATAAACTTCCGCTAGCAAAAACGCATCAGGGTTTCTCTGTTTAATGGCACTGTTTAAAAATGACCAGAATGCTACGGGCACCATTTCAGCCATGTCGAACCGAAAACCATCAACGCCTTTATCTAGCCAGTAGATGGCAATGTCTCTAAATTTGTACCAAGAGTCTGGTAATGATTTGTCAGCCCAAAAAGCAGCATGCTCTTGCACAGACTTATCTCGATACGCTTCTGGTAACTCAGGAAAGTCATGGGTTCCGTCGGGTCTTACACCGTAATTTATTTTAACGGTTTCGTACCAATCATTAATATCAGGCTGTGATGCTCGACTGCCATTGCCCGTCCATTTAGCCGGAAATTCATCAAACTTTCCGTCAACCAATTGATGCTGATTTTTTTCAGTAGCTTTGCCGCCTAAAACGGTATCTGCAACGCCCTCTGGCAATACGAAAGGTGTATTGGGTATGTAATAGAAATTATTGTCTCGAGCATACTCTTGCGATTTATCATCGTTAGCACCGAAGTTATCATGGCGTGGCGAAAAAGATTGATAACGGCGTGCAACATGATTAGGCACTATATCGATAACCACTTTCATACCGTGCTGATGAGTGCGCTGGATAAGCGCTTCAAATTCATGTAATCGATTTGCAGGGTTGTCTGCTAAATCAGGATTAACATTGTAATAATCTTTAACTGCATAAGGCGAACCTGCACGTCCTTTAATTACATCGGGATCATCGTCATCAATACCGTATTCTAAGTAGCTAGTGGCGAGGGCATGATGGGGTACACCGGTATACCAAATATGTGTAGTACCTAAGGCTTTTATGCTTTGAAGGGCTTGCGGTGTGAAATCACTAAATTTCCCCACACCATTTTCTTCGATGGTGCCCCAAGGTTTATTAGTTGTATTGGTATTCCCGAACAATCGAGTAAAGACCTGATATACCACGGGCTTGCCAGAATTAGGGGGAATTTGTGTTCGTGGGTGATTCGCGTTCTCATTTTCCATGAGATCGGCTCCTGACTGTGAGTAAGCGATGCATGATAAGAGGCCAAGTGATAAAGCCACTACTGTCAGTTTCTTAACCGCCGAGCTTTTGTTTACGCTTTTTATAGGAGTGTGTGCCGCGTTTTCTGCTGCACATTTCACCGTGTGGAGGTGATTTGTCTTTTTGATATCTAACACTACAAGCATACCTTTGCATTGAATTGCCAATAGCATACTCGTTAAGGGAATGTTAAAACAATTCCATACGTATTCAGTAATAAATTAGTACGATGTGATTGCTTTCTTCCGTTTCCCTTGTTCTTCGATTTGTCCTTTAATCTATTAGTAGTTTTTAAATAAGAGAAGTGCGTAATACAACACTGATACTATGCCGCTTTACTGGCTGTAAACTCTTCCTCTACTTTCATGCTGGCGCCAAACATATTTTCAGTTAAGCTGCCCGCCAGGTCATTTTTAATTCGTAATAAAAAGCTACGCAGCGCCGGAGTTAATTCACTCTCAATAGATTTGGGCTTGATACGATACACCGCACGTAAGCCATTGTAGTCAATCGGATCGCCCAAACGTTCAAAATTAAACCCGAACATTTTTAATCTGCGAGCCAATTTAGGTTCCATCAATACATAGGCATATTCCATTTCCTGTTCAACGCAAATACTCAGAGCGATGAAGTAGAGCGCCAAAGATAAATAAGGTATGTGTTCCAGTAGAACGCTTTCTGCTTTACTCACCTTCTGTTTACCAGAAGGTTTGAACGGCGCTTTAGCTTTAAGCTGTCTAACTCTAAACGATTTAGGAATGGCTAGACGAGAGATTTCGCAGATTGAAGTTCTACCCAATTGAGCGGGCACTAACGCTTTGTCTTCAATGGCGTGAATACATTTTTCTTCCAACGGCAGGGCTTGATTGCGAATAGCAGGCATAATGATACGAATCGTACCTGCACAATCTCCTGTCGGTAGATGTTTGATGTAACAATTGACAGAATAGTCATCATATCTATCAATTTCTAATCCTGTAGAGCGCTCTTTTTCGAAGTTCATTTCTTCACAATAAACTTCGTGCCTTGTGCTGAAACATGTCTCTCGGTCTTCGTTATTTTGTGCGACCACAAGTGAGTAACGACTAAAGAAAAAACTTGATAGTTCATCCATCTGTTTTTTCTTTCTTTTGTTTCTCAATTTCTTCAAATTAGCAGAAATATGGCTATGAATTGTTTTTAATTTACTTAGCGAAGTAGCGACACGTTTTTTCAATTTTTGGTCCTCTATAGATTTAGCAGGCCCAGTTTGAAAAGCATGACAAAAGCTCACCTTGCGCTCACGCACAATTTCACTCTCGAATACAACGATTCAAACCGATTTATAGTTTTGATTGATTATTATTATCCCGGCTCTCACGTATGAGGCTATTACCTGAGATATACTCTGATTTTGCTAAGCGATCGTAAAGTACCACGTTAGCGGTAGCAGCTAGATTCATGCACGAATAGGTAGGTATGTAGACAACATGGTCACACCACTCAAGCACGCTTTTATCTAAACTGCCATCTTCTGGTCCGAAAATGTACATTGCGTTTTCGGGATGTTTAAATTCTGGTAAAGGTAACGCGCCTTCTACTAGCTCTATGGCTACTACACTTGCATTCTCGGGCACGACCTCTTTTAAATCATCAACGCCGATAGTAGGGATCTTTTTATGGAAAGCCTTCGTATCAGCATTAAAGTTCTTCGCAATACGGTATCGGTATCCGGTGTAAAACACGCTTGAAACACCGTAACAACCTGCTGCTCGTAAGATAGAGGCAACATTCACGGGATTTTTAGGGTTTACTAACCCAATGCTTACTGTTTGCTTTGATAGCGAAAGGGAACTCACACGACCTCTTCTTATTATTTATTATTTATTATTTTGTTATTTTGTTATTTTGTTGCGCAATCGTTTTTCAGCACTGCCATCTTATCTATTGCAGCTTTACGCCATTCTAATTTATTAGTTACTTCGGTATTGAGCGTTATTAGTTGCGCGACGGTTTTATTACTCTGTGCAGTCTGCAATTCTTTTTGCCAATTCGATATAGCACGTCTTGCCATCCGCCTTCCCTGCCCGTAGCCACGTAATAGTTTCTTTTTATCCATTGTTAAACGTTTAACGCAGAACGCCTCATCAGGCGCAATGACAGTAATTTTGCAATCAGACGGCGGATTTAAGAGAAAATTCAATGTTTCGTTATAAATATTTGATCTTTTCGTCATCTTATCTAGTAAGGCGGGTTGAGCGCCATACATTTTTTCTAAAAGCCACGCTGTTTTTACTGCCGGCTTCGTGAAGCCCTTAGGTTGAGATAGCACTACCGTTATATCACGTGCCCCCATCTCATAAGCTTTTATTGCCGGTATAGCATCAGCCACTCCGCCGTCAACATAGCGGTTGCCATCTATTATGGGTTGTTCTCTAAACGCTGTTGGAATGGCACAGGATGCTACCATCAACGCATCAACATTTTCTTCCGTAGCTTGTATGTATTCACATTCACCCGACTCAACATTAGTGATCCCAACATACAGTGGCATTGCTGTTTTTTCACCTGGTGCAGGTATGCCCAACGACTTTTTAGAGTGATGCCATAACCAATGAACATCAGTCATATGCCCACCTTTAATAAAACGTATTGGGCTGAAAAACTCTCGTTTAGTGGCATACTGCGTGATAATGGTCTTACTAAGGCCTGGCATTCTAGCTACGTATGTTGAGAGGTTTGTTGCCCCAGCCGACACTCCTATCGCGAAATCAAACGGATAGTAATTTTCCTCCATAAACTTATCCAATACGCCAGCTGCAAATACGCCACGCATCGCCCCACCTTCTACCACTAAAGCTGATTTCATTGTCTGAATCTCCGTTATAGCAATATATAAAATTACTACTTAATTAAATCCTTCTATTAGAGCACCCTTAGCCATCTAAAAGCTCAGGAAAAACAATGTTGTTCAGCAATGCCTATTATTAACCACACCTATTGCTGAAGCGCCAATGTGCATAAACATGCACTTTTGCTAAGTTGCAATTGTGTGTAGCGTTCATCTACTACATAGGTTGAACAAAGCAAAGTATGTTCCAATAGTGCGAATTTTTAATTTTGCCGTAATCGGGTGAGAAAGATGCAAGAGAAAAACTGATTGGCTTAATGGAAAAAACTGTTTAAAGAATAAAAAAGCCGTGAAAATCCACGGCTTTAGTTTTTTGATTCAACGCTAATAGTTATTTTGCGCTCACGGTGAGTGTAGGCGACTCTCCATTAGGACCAGACACTTTAAATTCGTAAAGCCCAGCATCAGTGACGTCAATAACAAGATTGTTGTTGCTAAATGACAACACTTTTGGCTGACCCGGCGTTACTAGGTTAGATGCCGCATCGTTTGGGTTACCTAAATTAACAGTATTCCAATCTTCTGATGCCACCTTGAACTCCGCACTTCCTATGCTGAGTTCAATATCTACCGTGTACTCACCCTCACCTTGGTAGGTAAATAGGTCAGTAGTTCCCCACCCGTTCATACCACCGCGAATGTACACTTCTGTATCACCGAAATAGGCTTCTTTATACACACCTATGGTGGGATTGTTTTCGTCATTTACATCAAAAACAAATACATAACGGTCAGCTTCTTCAATAGTCAAAAGCAGATTATCGTTTGTTCTTGCCAAAGCAGTCGTTTGACCTACGTTAACATTCTTATCTGCATCATCAGCACTCAATGCGCCAAAATTAACCGTATCCCAATCTTCAGAAGCGACTTTGAATTCATAACTGCCTGGGTCTATATCCATTGTCACTATATAGATACGCCCCCCTTGATACACAAGTTCGTCATTAGTGCCCCAATCGTTCACTGCACCTCGAATAAACACAGGTGTGCCAACATAGGGCTCTTCGTTAACAATAGTGAGTACTGGGGACTCTGAATCCGAGGCGTTTATGGTAAACAGATACGTAGCACCAATAGCCGGAGTGAATGATAAATTATTATTAGTTCTAGCCAAGATTTTAGGCTCACTTTCTACAAACGCAGCATCATCTCCGTCTGCGGCACCAAAATTAACCGTTTCCCAATCCTCTGAGGCAAACTTAAAGCCATAAGTGATTCCCGCTTCCAAGGCAACAGCAACTTCATAAATGCCATCCCCTTTATAAATAAATGGATTATCAGTCGTCCAACCGTTCATATCGCCGCGAAGGTAAGGCGTAGTTTCACCATAAGGCACAACATCCGGGGCACCAGAAGTTGCGTAGGCCGACAAACCGTAACCTTGTGCGCCAGATTGCGGCTTCACAAATACGGCAATGGTCAGTGCTGGAACCGTGAATATACCATTCCCGTCTTCAGCTTCGTTAAACGTAGCGCCTCGCACAGTTTCATCACTTGATTTCATTTGCGTCGCATGTAATGAAAACCCGGTTGCGGTATTGATGCTTATAGATTGCGTTTCGTACCCCGTATTCACAAGTACAACGATGGCATCATTTTGCATATCGAGGTCGGTACGTAGCGTTTCAGCATCAGCCGTAACACCATCATCAATACTCATGGCTATTAAGCCTTTTTGCTGGTTTGAACCGATATTATGAAAGCCAATACGGTCAATGATGTCTTCAGCTGTTGTTAAACGAAATAACGGGCTT
>Ga0209404_10001983_pt1 | contig 13113 bp, 16 predicted proteins | sample TroAtlMetagenome_2_FD_187447 | JGI IMG/M metagenome (GOLD analysis project Ga0209404, IMG submission 187447) | Marine eukaryotic phytoplankton communities from Atlantic Ocean - Tropical Atlantic ANT8 Metagenome (SPAdes) (version 2) | ecosystem: Environmental > Aquatic > Marine > Oceanic...
TTTTTCCTTTTGTCATCTCAAAATTTGGTTTTTATATAGCTTTTTTAATAAGTATTTTAGTAACAGTGATTTCTGTAACAATTCTAAATTTTTTAATAAAAATTTAATTTTATAACGATTTTTGAAAACCTATTATAAATTTCGCTTCATTCTTCATTTGTAAACCACTTTTATCTTGGTCAATGGGTATAATATATTCGATTGCTAACCTATCAGAGTGTTTTCCAGGTAAAAAATTTGTTATGAAATTAAAACCTATTCCGATATTTAAGATTTCACCGCCATAATTTCTTGGATTTGCTGTTTGAACAGGGGCCATTATATTTTTATCTTTACCTTCTATTGTATCAGTATCTAAATAATTTAACCTTAATGAATATGAAATATTGTCATTAAATGAACCTTGAAACCAAAGGTTGTACTCAAATTCATCGCCAAAATTCCAGTTTTCTTCTTCAATACTTTTTCTAAATAAAATTTGGTTACCTATAACAAAATTATTTATTTTAGTAACATTTGTAACTCCAGCTAATAACCTTAAAGCTTTATCACTTGGTTGCATGCCGTATGGTAAAGTAATTGAAGTATTTGTATTCATTGGCGTTAAAACCATTCCTTTTTTTTCATTTTCACCAATACTTTTTTCTAATCCGCCTATTAAATGCCATCTCGAACTTTCATTTTCATGAAGATTAAATAATACTGATAATGATATTTTTGATAAATCTGAAGATGAGGTTTCGAAAGATCCTAGATAATTTCTATTCATCATCCCTCTATATGTATCTAATTTCATTTCCTTATCATTGAACATGGCCATGCCCATTAGAGTTATTTTGTCAGATGGCGCATACATTGCTCCAAGCATAATCATTTTCATTGTCATTTCTCTTGGAATTACGCTAAGTTTAGCTGGCATTTTAGGTTCACCCATATGTGGATGTCTATGAGTTTTAAAATATGAATCATTATGCATCATTGGCATTTCAGAAAATGGATTAGGCTGTTGCAGGAGTTCTTTGTCAGAAATTGTATTGCCGTTAAGCATATTTTTTTTCATTTCCATATTTGATACTCTAACAGATATCATCCACTCTCCTTTTTTATGAAAATGGTCAGCCATTACGCCTATAGGGCCATGCCCAATAGCTGTCGACGTAGCCGAAAGGTTGTATGAGAAAAATAAAGTTGTAAAAATTAAAAATACCCTGATCATTAGCTGCTTCCTACCTATAAATATTGGAAAATACTTTTTTTTATTTAAAGTGCAATTAATTAATTAAGATAAATTGTCGCGCATTGTTCTAAAACAATTTCTTATTTCATTTATAAAGAGTTCAGGTTGTTCAAAGGCTGCAAAATGACCTCCTTTGTCTAATTCGTTCCAATAGACAATATTTGAGTAAACTTGCTCTGCCCAAGCTCTTGGGGTACGAGAGATTTCTTTTGGAAAGATACTACAACCAACTGGTAATGAAAGTTTTTCGTCAGGATTACCTCCAAATGATCCAAAGCTTTCCCAATAAAGGCGTGCTGAAGATGCACCGCTTTTTGTTAACCAATAAAACATAATATTATCAATTAATTCTTCCTTTGTGAGGATATTTTCAGGATGACCATCACAGTCAGTCCATTCATAAAATTTTTCAATTATCCAAGCCGCTTGACCTATTGGCGAGTCGACTAAACCATACCCTAAAGTTTGTGGTCTTGTGCTTTGTTGTTTTGAATAGCCAGAACCCCATTCTTGATAATAATTTAAGCCTTCAAATGCAATTTTATCTCTTTCACTAGGATTTTCTATGGCCTCCTTAGTCGGCGGAGCAAAAGGCATGTTAACATGTAGTCCTAAACAATTACCTTTGTTCTGCTTTCCAATAGCAATTGTTATAGCTGAGCCCCAATCACCACCTTGTGCGAAGTAATTTTTATAACCAATTTTATTCATTAGCTGGTCCCAAATTTCAGCAATTTTATCAACTCCTGTTCCATTCTTTGATGGTTTGCTAGAAAATCCATATCCAGGAAGAGTAGGGCAAACAACATGGAATGCATCTTCTTTCTTTCCTCCATAATTAAGGGGATCAACAAGAGGTCTTATTATTTTATGAAATTCTACAATTGAACCAGGCCAACCATGGCTCATAATTAATGGTGTTGCGTTTTCAATTTCACTTTTAACATGAACGAAATGAATATCAAGTTCATCTATAGTCGTAATATATTGATCAAAAGAATTATAATACTTTTCTCTTTCTTTCCAGTTATAGTTATTAATCCAGTAGTCACTAACTTCTTTCATATAAGATAAAGGGGCGCCTTGATTCCAGTCGTTTACAGTTTCTTTTTCTGGCCATCGGGTGGATTCAATTCTACTTCTTAATTCATCTATATCTTGATCAGCAACTTCGATTTTGAAAGGTTTTATTTCTGACATTGTTTTATATTCTCACTTATTATTTAAATTATGCCAAAATTTATGCTTAAATAAAAATATTTTTTAAAGGGGAAGATTATGAGTGATCAGGTAGCGGATAGAATTGCATTGCAAGATGTTATGCTTAGATATGCAGCAGGTGTTGATGAGCGTGATTTTGATCTTTATTCTTCATGCTTTATCGAGGATGTTGAGATTTTAGATTTTGGTGAAGAACCTATAAATGGAAGAGATAATTGGGTTGAATATGTTAAAGGTGCGCTCTCAAATTATGGCCCCACTCAACATATGCTTGGCCCCCAGCTTGCCTCAATTAATGGTGATGAAGCCCACTGTAGGACAGATGTTCAAGCTTTACATTATCTTAAAGAACCTGAGGGTGAAATACTTACTCTTTGGGCAACATATGAAACAGATATGAAGAGAGTTGATGGAGATTGGAAAATATATCGTCATAGATTAGTTTCTAGAGGAATTCGTCAGCAATAATGTTTTTGAATACAAAAATACCACCACCATTAGTAACAATATTATTTGCTATTATGATTTTCTATTTTTCAGACAATTTTGTATATGTCGATTTACCTTTTAAAATATTTATTTCACTATTTTTTATAGTATTAGGTTTTATTGTAACTTTTTCTTCAGCAAGAAATTTTAAAAAGAAAGATACAACTGTTAATCCTATGAAACCCAATGAGGCCTCTAAATTAGTAACTGATGGTTTTTTTAAGATTACACGTAACCCTATGTATTTAGGTATGTTGTTGTTTTTGTTGGGTTTATCTATTTATAACGGTTTAATTGTCGGTTTAATATTCTTACCTTTATTTGTTGGATATATTACTTATTTTCAAATTATTCCTGAAGAGAATGCCATGCTTGAGATCTTTGGTGAAGAATTCACACTATATATGAAAAAAGTTAGGCGATGGATTTGATAAATGGCTGACATAAAACACTTGAAAGCAGATGCATCTCAAGAGGATATCCTGAGCGTCATTGATCAAGATGCAGCATTAATCTTAGATGATGTTCTAGACAATGATTTATTAAGCCAGATTAAAGATGAACTAGATCCCTATTTAAATAATTATATTAAAGGAAAAACTGAGTTTACTGGTTTTGAGACTAAAAGAGTAGGAGGCTTATTGGCAAGATCAGTAGGTTGTCAAAATCTAGCTCTTCATCCCCTTATAAATAATCTAGCTTGTAATTTTCTTGAACCTTATGGTGATGGGTATCAACTTCACTTCACTTCGGCTGTTAGCATTGGTCCTGGAGAATCAAAACAGATACTTCATCGAGATAGGGGTATCTGGGGTGGATATATTCCAAGAAAAATAGAAACTCATTTCAGTACAATTTGGGCTTTAACTGATTTCACTAAAGAAAATGGTGCTACTCAAGTTGTTCCTGGTTCGCATAAATGGGATAAAGATAGGGTCCCTAATGAGGATGAAATTGCTTATGCTGAAATGTCTTCTGGCTCAGTATTACTTTATACTGGGACTGTTCTTCACGGAGGTGGAAAAAATTCTACTAATAATGAGATTAGAACTGGAGTTTTTATGCATTATGCCTTGAACTGGTTAAGGCAAGAGGAAAATCAGTATTTATCTCACCCTCCTGAAGTCGCTAAGAATTTTTCACCTGAATTAAGAGCCCTTATTGGATATTCAAAAGGTGGATATGTACTTGGTTTTTACACTGACCCTGATGATAAAAAAGGAACAATGGATTCAGTAAGTCCTGAAAGAATTTTTGGAGAAGAAAAAGATGACTTCTCATCATTGCCTACTCAAAGCGATTTAGTAAAAGATACTTCATAGTGAATTTCAATGATAAAAAAATTAGATAATAAAGTTGCTATAATTACCGGTGGAGCTGGCGGAATAGGAAAGGCAACAGCAATAGAATTTTTAAATGAAGGCTCTGATGTATTGCTTTTTGATTTAAATGAAAGTGACTTAAAAAACTTGTGCCAAGAAATTGGTTCTAATCACCTTAGCTATTGCACAGGTGATGTAACTTCTATTGAGGATAATTTAAGAGCTGTAGAAATAGCAAAAGAGAAATTTGGCGGTCTTGATATTTTTGTTGCAAATGCTGGTATTGAAGGTGATGTTAAAAATTTAGAAGATTATGATATTGAAAAATTTGATCAAGTCATGGCTGTAAATGTGAAAGGCCCTTTTTTAGGCTTAAAGGCATCCATTCCAGCGCTAACTGATAGAGGGGGCGGAAGTTTTATTATAACTTCTAGTATCGCAGGTTTATCTGGTGCACCACAAATAGGCGCCTATGCAACAAGTAAACATGCCGTAATTGGTTTGATGAAATCTGCTGCAAAAGAGTGCGCTGACAAAAATATAAGAGTAAACACAGTTAACCCATCTCCTATTGAGACAAGAATGATGAGAAGTTTAGAGGAAGGATTGATGCCGGGTGAGTCTGAGCAAGCAAAAGATCTTATGGAATCAAATATTCCATTAGGTAGATACGGTAAACCTGAAGATGTAGCCAAAGTAATGCTTTTTCTTGCAAGCGATGACAGTTCTTTTGTTACAGGCTCTGTTTATGCTGTTGATGGAGGAAGCACTGCTTAAGGTTTAAAAGGGCCCATAGCAATATATTTATCAATTGTATTGTGATAGTGACGCAGACGTACCTCTTGATAATTAGCATAAGTTAAAGCTTTTTTCTTTGATGCTCTCATGCCAGCTTCGACCTCAGGTATATTTGACATATCTTGGTCAAAAATTAAACCTATTCCAGTTAACTCTTCTGCATCATCCCAATTTTGATCTTCATTAAGATAGTGTATAGGAATTGGTTCATATTTTTCTTGTTTTTCAGGGTCAGCATGATTTCTTTGTAAGAAGATTGCTTCCATTATACATGAGTCCACTCTTGTCCCATTTGGCCTGAAACGATAAATAAGATTTCTTGGGAATCCTCCCCAGGGAGAAAAGTTAGGAAATACATTATAAACTATAGCATCTAACATTTCTGCATCAGATTTATCTGAATAATCATGACCATCTGCTTCACTAAAGCTATCTCTCATAGTTTGAGCAGCGACTTTTCTTGCTTCGGATCCTTCAGGTACAAGAATTTTATCCTCATTAAATACTCTACCTGTTCCATAAAATATGGTATCCAAAATTTCTTGTTCATCTACTTCCGGACAATTTGGACTAGGCTTACCTACAAGAGAAATATTTCTGTTCATATGATCACCATATATGTCATATCTTGCATTTTCATCAGCCTGAAAAGGCATAATTTCAGGATGTATTTTTGTTGCATGGAATGACTCCATAAATGCTTCTTGCACTGTCTTCCAATTACCAGGCACTACCTTTGAGACATGAATGACTTTTTTACAATTTTCTAAATTCCATCTTTTATGATGTTCAGGAAGAGGAGCTAAATAATCTTCAAGAGATTGAGCGTTATCATCCATATTGATAAATACAAAACCTTCCCATAGTTCTATTCTTACTTCAGGTAAGTTCCATTCTTTTGCTTTAACATGAGGAAAGTCCCATTCAGCTGGGGTATGTTTTAAGCTTCCGTCTAAATTCCAACAGAATCCATGAAATGGACATTCAAGATCTTTACTAAATGAACGCTCAGTTTTTAATTTACGTCCTCTATGAAGACAAGAATTATAATATCCTTTAATAGTGTTTTCATCAGTTCTAACAATTAAAAAAGAGTAATCAAGAATATCGTAAACAAGGCTGTCTCCTATTTCAGGGATATCTTCTACTCGACAAGCAAATTGCCAAACTCTAGTCCACATACAATCTGCTTCTTTTTGGAAGAATTCTTCAGAGGTATATCTATCCATAGGAATATCCTCTGATCCAAGAAACTCAAAATTTTCTTCCATGATGAATTCTGGAACCTTCTTGGAGTCTTGTTCTAAATACTCAGTGTAGCTTGTGTCCGGAGTCCTTGCTGCATCATCTTTATCTTTAATTGCTTCACTCATAATTATCCCCTAAAGTGATTAACTTGAAATATATATTATATTAGCAAAAAACAATTAAAATATAAATATTTTCAGTTTAATATAATTTTTAAAAGAATTTTATGAAATTTTTAGGGGGAAGTTATGAGTATAAATGATGATAAAGTATCAATAAGAGGGCTTTTAGACCGATATTGTGACGGCGTTAATCAGAGAGATTCCAGCATTTGGGGCAGTACATGGTCAGAAAATGCCATCTGGGAAATTCCTCATTTAGATATCAAAAATGAAGGAAAAGAAACAATTGTTAATGTCTGGACTGAAGCCATGAAAGGCTACCCATTTGTGCATATGATCGCACAACCAGGCTTTATTGATATTGATGGTGATAAGGCTTCTATGAGAAGCTATACAATTGAAACAGCTGTTTTACCTGATGGAACTGAATTGAGACCTTGTGGCCAATATGATGATGAGTGCATTAAAGAAAATGGTGAATGGAAGTTTTCTAAGAGATCATTTAGTAATCTTTACGGAGAATAATTATAATGAATAAAATAATACCTACACCAAGAGATAAACATCCCGATCCTAGGTTAAGAGGAGATAGGATTTCAGGTGAAAGATATTACTCAAAAGAGTTTATGCAAAAAGAATGGGATCATATGTGGACAAAAGTATGGCAGATTGCAGGGATTGCTTCTGAAATACCTGAACCAGATGATTTTTTTGTTTATAAGATTGGTTTGGAAGAAGTTTTAGTAGTTCGTCAAAAAGATAATTCTATAAAAGCTTTTTACAATGTTTGTCCTCATAGAGGAAATATATTGGTTCATGTTGAAAATGGATCATTAGATACATTTAAGTGTACTTATCATGGTTGGGAGTACGATACTGAGGGAATTTTAAGGAATCTTCAAGATCCTGAGGATTTTGATGGCGGTAATCCTTGTGGAAAAATTAAGTTAAAAGAAATTTATTGTGAGGTCGCCTTAGGTTTTGTTTGGATTACACTCTCTGATAATCCTCAAAAATTTGAAGATGCCCTTAACCCCTTAATCAGTCATATGAGTCCTTATCAGCCTGAGAGATATATAAGAGTTTTAAATCTCACTTGTGAAGTTAATTGTAATTGGAAAATAATTCACGACAATTTTAATGAGTCTTATCATTTACCAACATTACACCCTGAACTTTCTGTTCATATCGAAAATGATTATAAATTTTCACAATTTGATATGTATGATAATGGTCACAATAGAATGCTTATGCCTGGTCATAAGCCAGCATTAGGTGATCAATCACCAAATGAGGTTAATTTTCCTCTTGATGCTGCATTAGAGGCATGGGATTTGAATCCTGAAGATTTTAAAGGAAAAGCTCAAGAAACAAGACTAGCTATACAAGATCAAAAGAGAAAATTAGCCAAAGATAGAGGTTTTTGGCATTATGAATTTTTAACAGATGAACAATTGACCGATTATTATTTTTATAATTGTTTTCCTAATTATGATATCACTATGACTCCTGACGGAATTCAGTTTCAAAGACCACAACCACATCCAACTGATCCAGAAAAGTGCCTTTTTGAGCATTGGTGGCTTGTTCCAGATATGGAGCAGTTATCAGCCTCAGCAACCTTTATGGGATCAGATACAACTGAAAATACTGCTGGAGAAAATATGACTGAGACACCTCTTGGACCAAGACCATTGAGACCAGCTGAACATGAGTGGGTAATATATCCAGAAGGCTCTATGGGTTATGTTACTGATCAAGATATCAGTATGGCCATAGGTCAACAAAAAGGTGTCAAGTCAAAGGGTTTTGATGATGCAATTTTAACCAACCAAGAAAGAAGGGTTAGAAGGTATCATGAAGTATTAAATGATTATATTGAAGGAAGAAGATAAAGTCTGAATGTTTTTCTTTTTAAAAAAGAAAACTCTCTTTTCTAATAAGTTTTTATTATTTATTTTTATTTTATTAATTGCTTGCTCGATTATTTTTCATAATTTACCAAATGATATTTTTAAATATATGCTTGATCTTTCTTTTGGGTTTAATCAAGAAAAAGTATTTTTTACATACGAGTCGTTAGGTGAAATTGGCAGGAAAAATTATATATATTCAGCTTTAATATTAGATACAATATTTCCATTTCTTTATGCTTTATTTTTTATATTAGTTTCATTTAAAAATAATATTAATAATAAATTTTTAATCTTTATCCCGATTTTAGCAGGAGCTTTTGACATTTTGGAAAACATATTAATTTCCAAAATGATGTTTTCAAAATCTTTTGAAGACATATCTTTGTATGAAATATTTCTTGGTAGTATTTTTAATCAATGCAAATGGATACTTATTTCAATCACTTTATTAATGATAGCATTTAAAATTATGAACAGAAGATTGGTTTAAACTAGTACAAATCAATTATATTTCCAGGTGTTACAGTATAGAAATCGATATTTTTTTGATTAGAAATTTTATTCAATCTTTCTCTTGGCTCTAGCACTGGCTCATCAGTTAATATAAATGTTCCCCAATGCATTCCAATGCTTTTTTTGGCATCAAGATCTCTAGCTATGTTCAAAGCTTCCTCTGGAGTAACATGAGAATAACTCATAAACCATTCAGGATCATATGCGCCAATAGGTATCATTGCAAAATCTACTGACCCAAGTTTATTTCTTATTTCAACAAAATCTTCTGAATAACCTGTATCACCAGCGTGGAAGATATTCTTATTATCGTTTTCAATGAACCAGCTTCCCCATAAACTTTTATTTCTATCCCTAAGGCCTCTTGCTGACCAATGTTGTGCCGGAGTAAATGTAAATTTTGTATTACTTATTATTTTATCTTCCCACCATATAAATTCGTATCCATGAATAAGCTGATAGTTTTTTAATAATTTTAAATCACCTTTAGGAACTAAAATTTTAACATCAGGAAATCTCTTTTGTATTTTTCTTAAACTATTTATATCAAGATGATCATAATGATTGTGACTAATTGTAATAACATCAATTTTTGGTAAATCTTTAATATCGATTACAGGTTTAATTAGTCTTTTTGGCCCAGCAAAAGATAATGGAGAGGCTCTATCCGAGAAAATAGGATCAAATAAAATTGTAATATCGCCATTATTAACTAGAAATGTCGAATGACCAATCCATAAAGCATAAAATTTACGGTCCTCAAAAAATTCAGAATTTATTATTTCATTTGTTTCAATGAATTCTTTTTTTGGTTCTTCCCGACTCCAGCTCCACTTTAGTACTTCACTTAGACTTTTTTCATTCTTCTTGCCATCAGAATTAGAAAATCTATCTTCTGAAAAAGATATGGAAGTAGAAAATAGAATTATAAAAAAAACTAATAGTAATCTCATGCAAATTATATAGTCTTAAATAGTTATGTTTTCAAACAATGATTTTAAGGAATAAACTAATGAGCGTTGAAGAAAATAGAGAATTAATTGAGCAGTGGTATGTTGCATTAGAGCAAGGTGATTTTGAAACGATATATAATATGCATCATGATGATGTTGTTTATAATATGCTCGGAAATACACCTGTTTCCGGACGTATTTATGGAAAAGATGCCTGTTGCAATGGAATGATAGGTGAAAAGCTTCTAGAAAAACTTGTAAGCGATAAAGTTCAATTTTCAAAAAAATGGAAAATAATTGCTGCTGAGAATGACAGAGTTGTTGGCATGATGCAGGGCGGAGGACCAACACAGAATGGTGAAATGTATGAACAAACTTACTGTGAAATTTTTACTATAAAAGATAACAAGATAATTGAACTTCATGCTTTTTTTGATACTGTTTTGATTGAAAAGTGTCTTTTTGAAAATGATCTAACTAATCCTGAAAGCTTAGTTGATGATCCATTTAGGATAAATTAATAAAAATTGGAGAATGAGATGGAAAAAATATACGATATTATTATCTGGGGAGCTAGTGGATTTACAGGAAGATTAGCCGTCGATTATATTCATAAGAATCAAAATAATAGTAATTTAACATGGGCTGTTGCAGGTAGAAATGAGTCAAAGATTAAAGAGATAATTGATGGAAAAAATATTCCAATTCTTATTGCGGATAGTCATGATAAGGAATCCTTGGTTGATCTAGTTAAGAAAACAAAGGTGATTCTAACAACTGTTGGTCCATATGCGAGATATGGATCTGAGTTAGTAGAAGCATGTGCTGAGAATGGAACTCATTATTGTGATCTAACTGGCGAAGTGCATTGGATGAGGCAAATGATAACTAAATATCAAAATACTGCAAAAGAAAGTGGAGCAAAAATTGTTCACACTTGTGGTTTTGATAGCATTCCATCAGATATAGGAGTTTATTTTCTTCAAAAAAATATGCGTGAGTTACATGGTGTAAATGCAAAACAAATAAAATATAGAACAAGAGGCTTCTCAGGAGGCGCCAGTGGAGGAACTGTTGATAGCCTTATGTCAATGATGGAGCAAGCCAAAAAGGATTCTTCCATTCTTAAAATTATTGCAAACCCATACGCTCTTAACGATAAAGAAAAGGGTCTAGATGGACCGGATAAAATGTCACCATATTTTGACGAAGACTTTGGTGCTTGGGTTGGCCCTTTTATTATGGCAGGAATTAATACTAGAGTAGTTAGAAGAACAAATGAATTACTCAATAATATTTATGGCGATGATTTTGAATATAATGAAGGTAGTATTACAGGCAAAGGGCCGAAAGGTTTAATTGGTGCGACTACATCCGGAATGGTGACCGGGGGAATGGCAGGAATGGCTGCATTTTCTCCAACCAGATCAATCTTAAAAAGTTTTCTACCTAAACCAGGTGAAGGGCCTTCAGAAGAAACAATGGAAAATGGTTTTTTTGAAATCGAATTATTAGGCATTCATCCAACAGATAGAGATAAAGATATAAGGGTATGGATACACGGAGATAAAGATCCAGGATATAAATCGACTGCTAAAATGATATCGGAAAGTGCTATGGCTCTAGCTCAAGATGACTTAAATGTTGGTGGTGGTTTTTGGACTCCTGCTTCAGCAATGGGCGATACCCTTATTGACCGTTTACCAAATGCTGGAGTAACTTTTAAGGTAATGGATAAATAAAGGAAAATGTGATGATAAAAGTTATAATGCCTATGAGAAGAAGAGAAGGTATGACGATCGAAGAATTTCGAGAATACTATGAAACTAAGCATAGAATAATAGGTGAAAAATATCTGACAGGGTACGCTACAAAATATGTTAGGCGTTTTACTAATCCTTTACCTGATCGAACAGGAAAAATATATGATCCAGATTTCGATGTATTGATGGAAATATGGTACCCAGACATGGAAACATTTGAAAAATGTGCAGAAAACCTTCAAAAGCCTGAAATTAAAAAAGAAATAAATGACGATGAGGAACAATTATTCGATTTATCATTAATGAGGACCTATATCGTTGAAGAGCATGAGTCTCAGATATAAAGCCTTTAATAATTTTATTAAAAAAAGTTATCCACATAAAATTAAAAAAAAATATCGCATAAATTCAAAATTTCTTATTAGATAAGAATTGTTCTCAGTTTAAAGATTAATAAGGAGGGTTATATGACTGAATATCAAATTCTAAATATGTTTTGGATGCAAGCTATAAGCAATGCAATGTTTCAATTGGGCGTTTTTGTTCTTTTGTGGGCAGCATTAAGAGGATCATTAAGAATTTATGATCAAGGAGCTAATTTACCTACAAAAATTATCAGTTCTTTGTTCGGGCTAGGAATAGTTTATAGCGGTTTACAAATTTCTGGGTTCTTTTCGATTAATTGGAGAAGCGCTTCATATTCTTTAGGACAATTAGAAAACTTGTCTCCACATGCGCAAAGGTTTGCAGATTTTTTACCAATTTCTGAACCTCCTCAATTTTCTTTAATTCCCTGGGATCCGATAATGGGCGTTTGGTGGATAGTAGTTGTTATTGCTCTTCTTGCGCCGATTTGGGTAAAGAAATAAAAATAATAAAAGATTTAGTAATAATAATTTTAATAAAAAATATTTAATAAAAGGAGAAAAATATGGATGAATTTCAATTATGGAGTTTATGGAGCTCAAATAAAATAGGTGATGCGCTTAGTTTTGTTGGAAGCGTTTTAGCTATATGGCTTTCACTGAGAATTGCTGCAGCAACTCGAGCCTCAAATGAATTCGGTATATTAGCAAAGATTTTGGCATCTGGATTTGGTTTAATTGTTCTAGCTTCAACATGGATGAGAATGACTAATGGTTTGAATAATTGGATTATCGCTTCAAATAATCTTAATGCATTGGAAGATAAAAGCGAAACTGCTAAAGGTTTTGTCGAATATGTTGGGACTACAGAAATAGCAACAACACCTACACCAATGGGTATCGCGTTTTTAGTAATCGTTGGTTTAATGATTTTAATTCAAATTTGGGCACCTAAAAGTAATTAGAGCCTGAAATTTGTTGTAATTAAGCGCTCATAATTGAGCGCTTTTTTATTTTGGTAATTTTCCGTTAAGGTAATCATGCAAAGTTTCATGAAAATATCTAACCCTTGTTTCTTGAGCTGCAAGATAAGGTTCTTGATATCCTTTAGATCTTACACCTCTTCTTAAACCATCAGTAAGTTGCCAGTCTTGGTAAACGACATA
>Ga0209404_10001984_pt1 | contig 13111 bp, 16 predicted proteins | sample TroAtlMetagenome_2_FD_187447 | JGI IMG/M metagenome (GOLD analysis project Ga0209404, IMG submission 187447) | Marine eukaryotic phytoplankton communities from Atlantic Ocean - Tropical Atlantic ANT8 Metagenome (SPAdes) (version 2) | ecosystem: Environmental > Aquatic > Marine > Oceanic...
TACATGTGTACCACCATTACATGCTAACCCAAACATGGGAATTTTGATTAAAGATTCAGGAAAATCAAAATGACTAAGCAATTTATGGGGTACAGTAGGAATTCCTACACCTGTCATTGTAGTAGATGTAATCATACACACATCCTCAGGAACAAGATGTGATAATTCCAACACCGCTTCTAACGATAATTCATTTGCTATTTCATTAAATGTTTTATTTTTCTGAGTAAACGTTTGGGACTGTTCACGCATTGTCTCTATAGGATAACACGTATTTCTATATTCAACACCTGTCAAAGGCATGTATCTATCAAACACTCTTCCAGAATATCCCTTTTCTTGCCACCACGCCTTCAAACTCTCTTTAAAATCATCATTATGTAATCTGTGTTTAGGATGTTTTGTTGATATATTCAATATTCTACTCATTCCGCCTCTATTGTCATTTCTCTAATACGACCACTAAAATTAATCATATGATCTATACATTCCACACATTGTTCAGGAGAAAGCATATTGGGATTTAAATCATGATCATATAATCTATTAACTAAAGTAGCCAATCTTGTTGTTCTTGGGGTTTCTACCCAGCCGGGTCTCAATAATGAAATTTTACATCCATTATGTTTTGCAGTTTTTTCATAACACTCTAAATTAATTTTATCAAGAGATATTTTGCCTGCGGTGTATCGACTATGCCCAATAGGATAATCATCTGTATCTTTTTCAGATGCGATAGAACTAACAGAAACTATGTGTTTATTTGGATCGTCTTTCCATAAATGAAAAACGAACAAAAGTGCCTGTGTTTGAGCCCACCATTTATAATCATTATATGCATTGTTTATAAAGATATCTGCTTCAGGATCAAACCACTCTTTAATGTTATCTATATCATGCTTATTATATTTTCTACTATGTCCCTCCACCTCAATTAGGTCTTTATATTTTGCAATATAATTTCCGTCATACTTTTCACCTAGTGCTTTTCCTATACCAGAAGTAACACCAGTTATAATCATTTTACGCATTTGCTTTTTTCTCAACTAAATCATATAAATCACTTATTGTGGTTGCCTTTTGAAACTCTTCAGCATCTAAAGCAATATTAAAATTGTCCTCAATAATTATCATTGTTTCTAAAATATGAATAGAATCAATTTCTAAATCTAAGGCAATTTTACTATCGGGTTTTATTTCTGGAAAGTCAATGCCTGCCGCCGCTTCTTCAAACGCAGACTTACATTTTTCTTCAATTTCTTCTCTGGTGTAGCTCATATTATTTCATCCTAAGTTATTCTGTTATTACTCTATTATAACATGATTTTATACTTTGTCAATCATAAAATCTTTAATTATATTACCAAATCTCCCATTTTTCATATCATCTTGTGATTTTTCCCAACAGTCTTTTTCATAGTCTGTTCCGTTTTTTAACAAATTATCATTTACTCTATGATATTCTTTTAAAAGTTGATGGTGGCGCGGTGTTGGTGTGTAGTCATGTATCCTAAAATTTTGATGCCTCGTCATTAATAATAATTGCCACCAAAATCTTGTTTTTTGTTCTCTTAAAAAATTATAAACTTTTATTATTCTATCATCATGATGTTCTAGATTTAACAAAGAAGTAATTTCACCCCCACGCTGTCCCAGATAAAAAGATAAAATATTATATGCTATTGCCGAATCACTAGTATGATATATTTCTTTAATATCTAAAATTTTCTTTAAATATATATCTAAAATTTTATCTGGAACGTCTTCGGGCAATTCGGGAAGATAGCGTGAATAGATATTCAATTCGAATTCAATTAATGCTTCTGGAAATTCTTCGATTATTCTTTTTTTGTTTTCTTTAAAAAACTCTATTGCGGCAGGTAAAGATGTAAAAACAGCGTTAGAATATGTAGCAATAAGTCCGGTATCTGTCATAATAATTCCAACCAAGTTAAATCGTTTGATACCTTTATTAGTTGCTGTTGATTGTGTTTTATCACCTCTTTATCCTTATTTATTAAGGCTCCTAAATTATTTTCTTTTGATAATCTTTCAATTTCATCTACAACTCCAGTCACTCGGTCAAAATAATCGGCATGTTTATCAAAAGAATAATCGAAAATATTATAATAGGGTTCAAACCCCATCCGCTTAAAAGATTCTATAAAATTTGGAGTACAAATATTTATAACAGGTATTCCTGCAAATATAGGCTTCCATATTTTTTCAGTATAAAATGTTCCCGTCTTATAAGTTTCTAATGATATATTAATATGAGACTCATACAAACCTGTTGGTAGCACTTGATCCCATTTAAAACTATTTCTCCAAAAATGAGCTTTTGCAGAATGATTATAATATTTTTCTTTTATATTGCTGTAATAAATTCCTAATCGATCATCTATTGGTGAATTACCATTTATTCGAATATCAGATAATCTTCCAAAACCATCTAACGATACATCTTGTGTATAAGCATTAACAAACTTTAATTTTGAAAGAATAAATTCAATATTATCTTCTAAGTATACTACAAGATGTGGATCCCAGTTATCAAGTTGTAGTCTTTCTCGGAGATATTTGTCCGTTTTTAACCATAATATAATAGCTTCATGTAGATCAAAATCTATATTTCTGTTTATCAACTCTTCTAACATATTTCCCAAAACCGACTCAGGATGTTGGGTATCTGAAACTTCTACTTTGATGCCTCGAAAATCACAAACTATCGTCTTTTCATTTCCTCCTGCTCCAGCATTCTTTCTAGACATTACATGATCAGGAAATTTAAATTCTTCATCGTGTATTATTGGTATACCTGTTAATAAAAACTTATCATCTACTAAATTACGATAAAAAATATCTGTAAGAAACTGTAAACGATGTGGTCTCAAAGGTTTTCCTACCATACAAGAAAAATTATAACGTTTTTTGAGACAATGCTGTTCTGTATAAGGATATAAAGGAGTCCTCTTGAGAGGTTTATGATATGCATAAATCATACCTGCGAACATATTATAATATACAAAGAATTTTTTATATTTTTTTGGTACATTTATATAACGTAAATCTTGTCCCACCAAAATTCTAAAATAATCTTCATGTAATAAATATTCTATTTTCTCAATACCTTCCTGAACTAAATTTGGACTATTACCTGCTTCATTATATGCACTTTCTAAACTATTCTCTTCTACAACACTATTTCCTGAAACTTGTTCCCAAGTAGAATCTACAACTACAGTTATACCTTTATCATAACATTCATATAGTATATCCTCAAAACCCACCAAAAATTTTATGCTTTCTAAAAAACCAATATGAAAAAAAAGAAGATGCTTACTATCACTTTCTGCTATTTCATGAGCAGAAATGTCTTTTAAATCTCCAGCATAATCCATGTGACATCTATAAAAAGCATCACTATCTGCTGGAGTCCTATCCATAGGACGTATGCCGCTGATTGGAGTTACATCGGCATCTCGATATGATTTTAAACTTGATTCACAAGTATAATATTTAATATTCATAAACTAAAATTTAAGGGATAACAATTCATAGGCCTCAAGTATCCGGCCATTATCAGAGGTTACATCATTACTAACATCATTAAACTTGGGATTATCAGTAAAAACTTCAATTAAATGATCTTTTTCATTTGTTTTTGCTTGAGATAAGAATTCATTATTAATTGTATCAATTTTTTCATACCTATTTGATTCAGTATGAATAACAGTAGATATTTCATAATACCACGTTTCCATAAAATATCCTATGGAATAAAGAGTGTCCTTAAATGTTTTCCAAAGACCTTCAAAGGTAGCATTATGATTATGATGTTCCTGAAATTTAGATAATAGGCCATATGATGATGATATAACCAATTTATCTGGAAGCAAAACTGCCGGAATCTCACTTGCCGCTTCATAATGTGGTGCAATCATTCCGCCTTTGGGCATATAACATTTAAACCATTTCGGGGGTTTAGATAAAAAATAATCAAGAGTATACATATCATCTAAAATAATATCATTATATGAATATTCAGAAACAAGAAGATTAAAATAAAATTTTGAGGCTTCTAATTGAAATATCTTACTACATTTAACCTTTTCTGAATCATACAAATAAAATAAAATATCTTTTAATGGTGTATTATTGGCCCACAATAAATCAATATCAGCCGTTACAATATTATGAAAATTTACATCTTCTTCAACCAACATTGCTCTTTCAGCAATAGTCATTTTTGAAATTAATGGAGGAGTGGGGTCGGGTCCAGGATCCAGTTCTATTCCTTGATCGGGCACTGTGGGTAATTCATCATCAATAATCACTCCAGTATCAATGGCGTCTCCATTTTCATCATAGTCCGGACATGATGCATCAATAATCACTCCAGTATCAATGGCGTCTCCATTTTCATCATAGTCCTGCCTTAAAAGATCCTCAGCGGTTAACTGGATCTGATTTATCTCTTGTTTTAATGTTTTTCTTCTACCACGGATTCCATCATGAGGATTTTCACGTTTCATAATCAGACTCTCCAAAAAAATTTACATTTCCAAATTCAATATCTGAAATGTGTGGTTTTTTGATTAATATTTTATTATACTCCAGTCTATTATTATATTCCTCTTCGCCCAAAGATTTTATCACCATATCTTTATATTTTTCAAGTAGGTCTATATTCTCCTGAAATTTTTTATTTTTTCTATTTTGTAACATTAGATGATCTAAAGCATTATAACTTAACATTATAATTTATCCAAAAATGAGGTATCATTAGAAATTTTTATAATTTGTTGTTGATTATGCAATATAGCTTCCTCGTCTTTCTTAATTAAAGATTTTAAATTGTTTTCTTTAGATAATCTTGCAACTTGATCCACTATAAGACTTATACGTTCAAAATCGTTAGATTCAAAGTACGTGTTTTTATCGAAACACTCTTGACTATTTATATCATCAAAATCATAATCGAAAATATTATAATAGGGTTCAAACCCCATCCGCTTAAAAGATTCTATAAACTTAGGAGCCATTAATGGAATAAAAGGAACTCCTGCTACTATAGGTTTAAATGTTTTTTCAGTATAAAAAGGCGACATGCTAAAATAAGTTTCAAGAGGAATATTAATATATGATTCTAAAAGTTGCTTAGGAATAATTTTGTCCCAATGAAATTTACGAGAATTAGGACGAGAGATAAATTTTTCTGAACAAATTTTCTTCTTTACATTACTATAATAAACTTTAGGACGAATATTGTGATTATGGATATCATTATGTTCGAAAAATTCCGGGCGACCAAAAATCAATTCGGCGTTTTCATTAAAACACTCCTGTAAAGTATGATCCCATTGATCAAACCTCATTGACTCATAAAACGCCTTATCCCCCTTTAATATTTGTTCTATTGACTCAACGTGATCCAAATCAGCAGATTTCTGTTGTTTTTCTAGGGGAATTCCAGACAAAAAAAATGTATCATCAATTAAATTACGATAAAATAAATCTGTTATAAAATTTAATCGATGATGGCGTAGATAGGAACCCGCTAAACACGAAAAGTTATAACGCTTGATATTATTATAATTGGTTATATATGGATATTGAATATTTTTTTGAATAGTTCCATGATATGTATATATCATGTCTGCGAACATATTATAATATACAAAAAATCGCTCAAACTCAGAACACTCATCAATGAAATATAAATCGTGAGATACTAAAATTTTAAAATACTTATCATGTGTTATCTTTTCGATTTTACTAAAAATCGTTTTAATGGAATGGGCTTCTGGTACTGGTTCCCACGAAATATCAACCAATACGGTAATCCCTTTATCATAACATTCTAATATTACCTGTTCAAGAGTATTTAATCTTTCTAGAGCCCAAAAAGTACCCAGACATATAGGAAATAAATGTTTTGATGAATCTTGTTTAATTTGCCGTGCTGTAACTTCATGTAGATCCCCAGCATATTCCATAAATCGTAAATATACAACATCAATATACTGATCCAAAACATCCCAAGTTGGGTGAGACGCGCTTCCCTTTTTAACGAGAGAATTCTGTCCATTATTCCCCATAATATACGAACTATAATATTTAAAATTCAATATCGTTCCTTGCCTATAAAAATTTGCATTGAAATTCTTGGGGGAGATGAATTCGAAAGAATTGTAGTTTGATGACTCATATTATCTTGATCATTAAAACCAACTTTAGGATATACAATCATTTTATTATACTCTGGAAATTGAGCATTTATTTCACCAAGGGAATTCTGATATAACAACGCACCTCCCCAATTCCAATTCCAGATTTCTCGATTCAAATATGTAGTAGTAACAAAATCATGGCCGTGATCAGCATGTCGAGCAAAATATGATCCATTATAGCCTATATGTAATCTACATCCAAAATAATAAACGGGAGGAGGAAAAAGAGAAGTATCATAGATAACATTCAACTCACTCTTTATATTTGATATTAATTCCTTTTCTTCAAAAAGATCAATTAATAAAATGGGGGCACTATCTAAAACAATATCTTTGGGCCAAATATTATGTTGAACAGTTGCAGGTAGTTTTCCCTTAAAATAGTTTTCCAATATCACATTTAGACTATTGAGAATCTCAGGACTCCAAAAGTTCTTATAAATTACATGATTTTTCATAATATAACCTTATTTTAATGACTAGAAGAACGTGTACGTGGCCCCCATAATTGTTCATCAACAAAACTATTTACAGATTCTACAACCTCAGATAAATCTTCTTTATCTTCTTCATCACCACCTAAAAACTTTAAATAGTTTTCTATTGTACCTGTAGCTTTAATTTCACTTTCTCTACAGGCATTATTACACCTTGATCCTGCTGGATTTTTACCACAATCACATTCCTTATCTAGGGGTGTCAAATCTGTTGCCGCGTGTTCTCCAGTTGGAGCCCTACCTCCGGTTGTTTGAGGATCCGTTCTCGGAGCACCAGGCACGGGACCAGTTCCCGGTATACAATCTCCACAGCCACATCCATCATTATGGTTTGATTCGTTATCTGCGGATACTTCACCTCTTGCAGCTCCAGGGACGGGTCCAGTTCCCGGTTGACAAAAACCACAATTGCAACCATCAGCATGTTGAGCAAGATCATCTGGATTTGTAACCTTTTGCATTTGAAGAAGCATCTGATCAAAAAAATGTAATACCATCGTACCATCATCTTTAGTTTCTTCTTCATCTAATAATGTACTTAAAATTTGTACACATTCTTTAATTTTATCAACCGTTTTTGTATTCATAGTTCTTGCCCCTTTGTATCCTGTTTTCTATCTCCCACATAACTAGATCCTGTTAAATCTATATTTGTTGGATCAAAATCATAAAATTTTCCCATATTTTCATGTGCATGTATTCTTCTCACCAGCCCTTTATCTGTATAATAATGTTTATATCCATGTTGACCTGCACAACCATTACAATGATCGCAGAAAAATTCACAAACGGAGGTGTGTAGTCTTCTAGCTATCCATTCTTCTCTTAATTTATCAATCTGACTATCTACTAATTCAGCAAGTTTATTATGATCTATATCATTTAAATCATCACCCATGGCATTATCAATGGATGTTATAATTCTACGTGGCCCAAAAGTTTTAGCTATCCTTAGTATATCTTTCGCAAAATGATCAACATTATCTTTTTGTATAGTATATCTCATTCTCCAATTATAATCCGATTCACTCATAATTTTTAAAGCATCAATAACATCCAATGTAGATTTTTTACCACTACGATATACTCTTTCCCCATTTCCTATTCCATCAAAACTAATATCTAAAGAAAATTTCTGTTTTATATCCTTTCTTTTAGTAAAAAAATTATTAAAATCTTCTAAAAATTTGGGCTTAGTAAATAACACTCCATTGGTCACCGTACCAAAATGAATATTATTTTTTTTGTCAAAAGCATATTCCATACAATATTTCATGTTAGGCCACTGCATTAATGGCTCACCGCCAAATAACAATACATTAGTTTGTACAGTAGGATCATCAGTATCAATTGCTGTATCTATTTGTACTTTCAACTGCTCTTGATTAGGAATTCTAGTTCCCGGCCCAGCAAAACCATAAGTTTGTGTTAATTCCTCATAACAATAAGTACATGCTAAATTACATTTATTAGTCATGTATATAGTATGTAAATTACTAGTTACCGGCCTACTCTTACTGTATTCATTACTTGCTTTAGTATATGTTTCGGTTATTGTCTTCATGGATTTTGTTTTTCAGATACTATGTCTGATATAGTTTTAAAAAAAAGTTTAAAATCTAAATCATACTTATATAATCTTTCATTACTTGTGGAGAATTCTCCCTTTTCCATTAATAAATTATTATCCCGTGCCTGTTTCTTAGAAGGTGTCTCCTTTTCCCTTATTTGTCGACCAATTTCTTCAAAATTATTCAACATATCTTTTTCTTGCTTCTTTTCAATATAATCTATCACATCAACCATATGCAGCCACCTCTTTATAGGGAAGTACTTCTGAGCCATATGCCGCTCTCTTTATACTTTCTTTTATATCATTGATATTTGCATTTTGGGGCATCATCTTTTCATCCCATTGACCAGTAAATACATTTCTAACATAGTCTTTATATGCGGGCATATGTTTACATTTTTCAGCTATTCTCAAAGTTTCATCAAAAAATATATGATTTATTTCACACACAGAATCAACAGGTTCATTATTATTTCTAATTTGAGAATATGAACAACCTGCATTACAAACTTTATATAATTTACACGATTTACATTTATCATATTGTCTAGGATTCAATTTATCTTGCCAATATTCAAAATTATATTCTTCTCCTGACATGGGAAGTAATTTTTTAGATGCAAATCTTGCACAAGGATAAAATTCACCTTCAACCGATAATATAGCTCCATGTGTACCAGCAAAACAACCCCAAGGACGCTTCATTTTAGTCATACCTATTAAAACATCTCGGATTGCTAAGTGAAACATTCCAACTATAATAATTCTACCCTCATCAAAATAGTCTATTACTCTATCTGCTAATCTACGACATTCTACCCTAAATACATGTAGATCCTCTTTTGACCATATATCATCACGAACACACATAAAATCGGGCTGATATATCCCCATCTCCATTAAAAATTCCAAATTTTCAGTCATATTTTCAATATTTCCCGGAAAAAGCATTAATTTACAATGACGATCACCCCTCAACACCTTTTCTAAAAGGCCCCTTTTAGCATTATACATGTCTAAAACATTTTCAAAATCATCATTTTCCTCCATGTTTTTAACTAAAGGACGAGATTCATTAGAAGTAATACCATCAAAACTCCAACTTATTCCAATATCATTTTCTATAACCCAATCAGCAATTTCATCTGTTATTAAAGATAAATTAGAAATTATTCCCACATGGCGACATTGGGGATCCTCTTGAAATTTTTTAGTTGCATGTTTGATTAATTCCATATTGAGTAATGGTTCCCCTCCAAAAAAATCTACATGGTATTCTCCTTTTGGATTCATATGGGCACCCCTATTTGACCTTTCTACCAACTCCAAGATTTTAGGATATGCTTCATCAAAAGCATCAGTAGATAAAAACTTTGGAACATTTGCCACATAACAATATGGACATGCCAAATTACACTTCTCCGTTACAGAAACTTCTAAATTAAATGATGTCATATTGAAACTCCGTAATTTTTCGGATTTGATTTTGGTGGAGTCCATCCTCCTTCATTTTTAGTAGGTAATTTCACTTTCTCTACAGGCATTTTAGGTGGAGTCCAGCCAGCAACAAATCCCGGACGAGGTGTACTAGACTTCGATTGCTTTTGCATGAAACTATTTGTTGCTTTAACTACAGGACTAATAGTTTTCCATACCTGACATAATTGATAATTTGCCGTATGATCTTGCCACTTTTCACCATAAGATTCATCTTTTTTATCTGCACTATCAAATGATCCGGCGGGACATTTCATACAAAAACCAACATCACAATTATTACAATTTAATATATCATTTGTCATAAAATCTGTTAAATGTCCTCTAAATTTTGTTAAACTTGCATCAGTAACTTCTTGTAAATTTTCTTCGATTGTACCAACCTTATGATCATCACGCTGTCTGTACATACATCCGTGACAGGGATAAAGTTTTCCATCTAAATCCACAGACAAATAATTCATACCCGCAGAACAATTAGCACGATCTTGTGCAAACCATCGAAACGTTTTCTTAGGATCAATATTATTATCTATACAATATTTTGAAATTTTTAACATGCCCATAGATAAATCTTTTAAATGTTTACGATATTCTTCTTGTGATACTGGATCTTCAGTCTTTGCATCATCTCCGTGCGTATCTGGAGTGGGTCCATAAAATTCACCCCTATCATAATGCCATTTCCAAGTATCAAAAAGATATTTAAAATTTCTGGCAGAAATCGTTTGTTTTAATCCAATACTAAAACCATCTTTCCTTAAGTCTAAATATGAATTATATACATGATCTGACATTTCTTTGGACTCACCTTTTTTTGTATGTCTTTCCATAGTATTAATTGGTTCGCCATCAAATGATACTTGAATATGTAATCTCGGCATACCATTATTCAAACGATTACCTAATTTTTCTGAAATTTGAGCTAAGACTTTTTTATATTTTTTCAAATAAGTACCATTAGTATAAAACATAAAATTAACAAGACGGTCATCTACCGCTTTTTCCATAACAGATTTACAAAATGGCCAATTAATAAAAGCCTCGCCTCCCCAAAAATATATATTGATAGCTTGGTATTTTGATTGATCCAATTCTCTAATTTTACGCATTAAATCATCGGGGGTTAAAGTGGTAGGTTGTTCAAATGAAGATGATAGTCCACATGACTCACCTTCACTACAGTATGTACATGCCAAATTACATTTGCTTGTCACATTTACATCAAAATTAAATTCAGATTTCCTAGGTGAACACCTTGAATTATTTCCTATATCCATATTCTTCCTTTTTCCATAATTCGTTTTCGCTAACGCTTTCAATAGTTTTCGCCACATATGAGGGATCGTTTCCATTCCATTTCAATCCCGGTCTATCATAATGATTACATAATTTATAGGCGCCCTTTTTATATCCTGTAACGCTTATTAAAATATTATATCTATCTGTTGTGCCCGAATTAAAAATTGCATGAAAAGGACAGTTTTCAGATGTATATATACTACCATCCGCAGGTAAATGATATGATAAATCGTCAATAACAAATCTACATCCTATATTTGTTTCTATTGGAATATGTAAATTTTCATAATTATCAGTATGCCAAGGAGCGGTAGTACAAGCTGGTAAATTAATAATACGAAACTTATCTATCGTATAATATTTAGTCATTTGATTAAATACATTATAAAATTCTGTATCTTTATAATCCTCATTAAATACTATATTGTCTGTATTAATCACACTTCTATCTTCGGACAATTTATCACTAACTAAAGTACCATTTAAAATGTTTCTAGAACTAAAATTATATTGTCCCAACTTCAAATCTTTATCATTATATTCCATACGACTTGGTGTCCAACTATATATGGCTTGAGAAAGTTTTTCATTCTCAGGACATCCTTCAATATGTAAAAAACTCATTGCTTTTGCAATAGGAAGCCACGGCGCTACATTACGGTCCCATGGAGCCATTAATGGTTTGATAGGTTGCAATTCTTTTTGTAATCTTTTAATGTCACATGTCCATGGCAATTTTTTAATATAAACAGCAGGCTTATCATAAGTTCTCATAACCTAATTTCCTTCCCAAATGATCAATTAACTGAAATGCTCTATCTTGCTCCTTTGCCTCATATCGAAAAGCTATCTCAAATAAAGTATCACCTTTTGTATCTCCCACATAGCTTAATAATATACCATTTTTCTCATACCAATGCTTAACAGACCAATCCTCTCTATCATCTAATTGAAAATATTGCAACATTAATTTGAGGTTTTCTCTTAAATGATTTGATATGATATTAAGAGTTTTCAATTCATCAACTTTAAATACCACAAAAGCATAACATACCCAATCTGTGATCCACGTAGGATCTCTCGGATTATAATGACCATGACATGATTTAATTATTTCCACACCGGGATAAGTCATCAATGATTCTACTAAGGGTATTACACCATATTCTAAATGTTTATCTGTATGTTCTATTATCTCCGGCATTTCATCTAAATGATTATTTTTTTTCAATATAGGATATACAACAAGAGGAATAGAAACTGTTGTTTCTATATCGTTTATATGACCATCTTTATATTGAATTTCATTCAATTTGTAATATTCAACAATTTTATTATAAAAATCTTCAATATTTACATTTAGGGGCTTAACGCAATAAGCATACTTAACTATATCAGTATCAGGATATAAATCATAAAATGATACTATTTGCGTTTCATTAAATTGTTCCTCTAAAAAATCATTTAATGCATGAAATTTATCTGTGGCATTTTCAATAATTATTACTTTTTTAGATGCTTTAACTATCGTATGGTTCATTTTCCAGCATTACAATTACAGGTACAAGGATAATTACAATTACAGGTACAAGGATAATTACAATTACAAGTGCATGGGTAGTTACAATTACAGGTACATGGGTAATTACAATTACAAGTACATGGGTAGTTACAATTACAAGTACATGGGTAGTTACAATTACAGGTACAAGGATAATTACAATTACAAGTGCAGTAGTTACAGTCACATGTACAGTAGTTACAGTCACATGTACAGTAGTTACAGTCACATGTACAGTAGTTGCAATCACATGTACAGTAGTTACAATCACAAATACAGACAACTTTCCATTCATCTAATCGGTTTACCAAATCTTGGGGAGATGCGGGTGATGTACCAGTAGCTTTCATCAGCTGGCCAGAAGTAACAGTAGTTCCTAATGTACCACCAGCAGGGGTTGATGTACCTAAAGCATTTGAGATTGTATTGCGCATTTCATTATAAATTG
>Ga0209404_10001992_pt1 | contig 13056 bp, 10 predicted proteins | sample TroAtlMetagenome_2_FD_187447 | JGI IMG/M metagenome (GOLD analysis project Ga0209404, IMG submission 187447) | Marine eukaryotic phytoplankton communities from Atlantic Ocean - Tropical Atlantic ANT8 Metagenome (SPAdes) (version 2) | ecosystem: Environmental > Aquatic > Marine > Oceanic...
TACCACCTACGGCCTACTCAGTGCCATTAGAAGTCATCAAATCGATTCACCAAAAGTAGCTATTCAGTTGGAAACCGGTCGAGTTAACGCCTGCAATCTATGCCATATTAACAAATCACTTAACTGGACTAATAAAAACCTCACGAAATGGTATGGACACAAGACAGCCGAGCTCGCTGAAGATGATCGACGCATTTCTTCTGTCCTTAAAATGCTACTAATGGGTGATGCAGGACAACGAGCAATAGCGGCTTGGCATATGGGATGGAAACCAGCACGCGAAGTTTCTGGCAATGACTGGCAACCTGGCTGGCTATTTCGCAGCATGAACGATCCTTATTCAGCCGTCCGCTATATTGCGCACAAATCGTTAATTGCTGACTCCCGTTTAAGTAAAATTGAATTCGACTACACCGGATCCTTGACCAAGCGTACAGAACAAATCCGAAATGCAAAAGATGTCTGGATGGAAGCGCAAATAAATCGTGACAAATTCACTAAGCAACCTGAACTACTGATCGATAATCAAGGCAAGCCAATCGAAACAAAGGCAAAGTATTTTGAATCCAAACGCAACAACCAACCAATAACCTTACAGGAATGAGCAAACAAAAACCTACCCGACGAGAACGCAGCGAACTACAAACTCACGTTCCGCAAACGAAGCCAGCATCCACAACCACGTTAAGTCTCCTCCCCGAAGAGCGACGACATTTAAAATTCGGCTGGTCATCGCTGTTTGTTTTCGTTTGCTTAGGCATCTTGCTCGAAGCATTTCTTGCTTTCAGAACAGGATGGTACATGAACAGCGGAGATAACGAAACACACCGACTAATGTTGAGGCTTGGACATGCCCATGGGACGTTCTTATCTCTCGTCAACATAGCATTCGCAGTCACATTATCCCGAATTAATCTAATAGAAAATATCCGCCGATTGTCATCCCGATGCCTGATCGCAGCTACATTGCTCATCCCAGGCGGCTTTATACTAGGAGGAGTGGTTACTCACGGCTCTGAACCTGGCCTCGGTATTATTCTGCTCCCTATAGGCGCTCTATTCCTCCTCTTTGCTCTATTCCTCCTAGCAAAGGGACTGAAATCAAATTAACAACCTAATAAACGTACACGAACTCGTTGAGCCCAAAGAGCACTTGAGTAAAATCGACCAGAGCTAGCTTACGAGCATCTTTCCGACCAGACTTTAGATAGGCCAATTCCTGTTGTTCAATAAATTTTGCAGTAGATTTTTTCTCAACTTGAGTAGGTGCACGACCTATAACGGCTTTGTATCCTTTAATGATGGCTGACTGCGTGGATTGCTGTTCAAAATCCCTAGTAAGTGCAAGTGCCGCTTTTCGCACCTGTGCATTATTCATAAAAAGTAACGCCTGTGGCGAAATGGTGGTCGAAGGCCGAATACCCTGTCCTACAAGTGGTTCTGGTGAATCAAATAACTGCATTGAAGGAATCAGTTTACTTCGCTTAATTTGGAAATAAATACTGCGACGCTCCATTGATGGATTGAGTGTACCTTTTCCAAACATAGTCGTGTCAAGCAAACCACTAATCTTGAGAATGCTATCCCGAATAGGCTCAGCCTCTAGTCGGCGAGGGGTACGCCTCCAATGTAAATAATTCTCAGGATCAACCTGAGCCTTGGATTCCACATAATCAGCACTTTGAGCGTAAGTTGAGCTCATCACAATTTTCTTGTGTAACGACTTCAATCGCCAACCGCTACGGATCAATTCATGAGCCAACCAATCAAGTAAATTCGGATGGGTAGGCAATTCACCCTGCAAACCAAAGTCACTAGGGGTGCTAACAAGACCACGGCCAATATGATGTTGCCAAAGACGATTAACAATGACACGAGCAAGTAAATGCCCAGCCCCATTATCAGTGTCGACCAACCAGTCAGCGAGTGCTTTACGCCGAAAGCTGGTTCTTGCCCAATCCGGCTTTGACTCTTGCCAGTACTGTTCATTCTTTTCACCGCGCATCAGTACTCGCAAAAATCCCTGAGACATTTTTTCCTGTTTCTGATTAGGGTCACCACGCTTGAGCATGTGTACTTCCTCATAATAATGAGGAAAACCCCGACCGTCAGCATTATGGCGAATCGGTTTATAACCTTCGCTGCTAACCTGAATCTTTGTCATTTTCGGCTTAGGCTTATTGGCTAAGTGCGACTGTATTATGGCATTACGCTTCCGCCATTCACTATCAATTAACCTATATGCTGCCACCAACTCTGTCAGCTTGGCATCTTCCAATTTATTAATATCCTGAATCTGCTCAACCTCCTTTTGAAGTTTGGCTAGAGAAGCGGGCATCGAGTCACCATTGAGCATAATTGGCTTTGATTGACTAGTAATTGTAAAGCGTGGCCGACCGATGGTGTGTTTGGTGTTAGTAAAAAAGTCCAGTTCTAGTGTCAGCTTTACACCGTTGGGATGAGAAACCGGAGATACAAACTCAAAAGATGCAGCCTGATCCTTGCCAATGCCTCCATGATCAACCGCCCACCCGCTGGTACGCTTGTTATCATCAATAGAACTTGCAACTGAAAGACTATCCTTGTTTTGCTCAAAGGTTGCTTTTGGATTAACTAATTCCACAACAGTCTTCTTGCTGCTTCTATCCAATGGTTCCGCGAACACACGCAAATCGCTAAGCGAAAAATTTCCATTTTCTGCCCGACCTGGGCCACTCTTTTTCATTGATGAATCGGCCAAAGCTTCAATGCGAATTCCAGTGATTTTCTTCTCCAAAGTCTCAGCCGAAACTACCCATCGATCATCTTTCGGATTATTACCCTTTAACAAAAATGATCCATCCTCTTTCAATTCAACAACCGCTCCGTTAAGAGATTTCAAATCGATTTTATCTAGCAAAAACCAATCAAATTCAGTCTGGCCCTCAACTGAGCGATTCTCAAACCACTGATTAAAGCGCGTATGCAAAACATCGGCTTCCCACTTAGATAAGGCATTAGAAAGTTTATTATGTTCGGTTTCCCAAATAAACAAAGCATCGCGCGTCTTGACCGGGTTTAGATCAACGTCAATCTCACTTCGAATGGTCGTAGCAAAAGTAGTGACCATTCGATAATAATCTCGCATCGGAATAGGATCAAACTTGTGATCATGGCAACGAGCACAACCGATAGTCATCCCAAGCATTGCTGTGCCGACTGTATTCACCATATCGTCTAGCTCATCATACCTAGCTGACTCAAATTCCTTCTCTGTCAACTGGGTTGGAAATACACCTGCACCAAGAAATCCAGTAGCCATAAGTGCAAGTGGATTATTTGGCTTTATCTCGTCCCCAGCAATCTGCCAGCGAACAAACTCATCATAAGGCATATCATTGTTCAGCGCCTTAATAACAAAGTCTCTATAGTGGAACGCGTGGTTTCGATCAGTGTCCTGCTCAAAGCCAAAACTGTCGGCATACCTCGCAAGATCAAGCCAATGGCGCCCCCAACGCTCGCCATAGTGAGGGGAATTAAGCAAACGATCTACAACGCTCTCAAGCGCCGCACGCGGATTGCCATCTGCCTCCATAAGGAATGATTCAATCTCCCCCGGCGTTGGAGGAAGGCCAATTAGATCGAAATAAACTCGCCGAAGTATTGTCCTATTTCTTGCAAGTAAATTAGGCTTAATTTTAGCAGACTCCAGCTTAGCAAGAATAAATAGATCTATTTCATTCTGAGCCCATTCGGCAGTATTAACACTCGGCAGTATTGATTTCTTGATAGGACTAAAAGCCCAATACTTCTGATCGTCATCGGTGACCTGCATTTCACCTTTATTTAATTTCGTGTTTAACAATGGCTTGTCATATGGAACACCAGCGTCAATCCATGCAGAGATTTTTTCTATAATAGCTATAGGCAACTTCTCGTGCTTAGCAGGCATAAACGGCTTTTCAACATGTGAAATTAGTTTCACTAATCGACTAAACCCAGACTGACCTGGAATAACAACTACCCCATCGTTACCACCCTTCAGCAATCCCTCTCGTGTGGTCAAATCAAATTCACCTCTTGTCTTATCGCCACCGTGACACTTAACACAATGTCGTTTGAGCACTTGACCTACATCTGACCGGAATAATTTTAACCCTCTCGCCATTTTCTCAGCGTGATCCGTCGCCACCTCTGCCCGTAATTGGTAAACCGACAAAATTGCCATCAACCCAATGAGAAGTGCTAAACAACGAAATGGCATACAGAGAAAGTAACTTCAGAATCTAGCTCGGACAACCGTATTTACTTTGCGTTCAGCGTTATATCGTTTCAAATTCCCCTATGAACAATCTCCGACTCATTGGAATTCTTTTAGCGGCTTCGGTAATTTTCACAGCACAAGCAAAAGACCTTCGAATCGGTTTGGTTGGACTCGATACTTCCCATGTTACCGCCTTTACTCGAATCCTTAACGACACCTCAGCGAAGGACCACATTCCAGGAGGAAAAGTTATTGCCGCCGTAAAAGATAGTAGCTCTGATATCAAGTCTAGTTACTCTCGAGTCGAAAAATTTACTGCTGAATTAACTAGCAAGTGGGGCGTCAAACTTTATCCCGACGTAATTAAATTATGCCAACACGTTGATGCGGTTATGATCGAGAATGTTGACGGACGGCCTCACCTCAAGCACGCAATCGACGTAATTAATGCAGGCAAACCTCTATATATCGACAAACCGCTCGCTGGAACATTTTCTGATTGCATTAAAATTTACCGCCTCGCCAAACAAAACAATGTGCCCATATTCAGCTCTTCATCACTAAGGTTTTCTAAATCGACTTTGGATGCACGTGCTGGAAAACACGGCAAGGTGCTTCATTGCGAAACATTTAGCCCTGCGCACATTGAACCCCATCATCCGGATTTGTTTTGGTACGGCATACATGGAGTCGAATCACTCTTTACCGTTATGGGACCTGGCTGCATTTCAGTGAAGCGAGGAACCACTAAAGATGGAAAGATTAAAGTAACTGGCAAATGGAATGATGGTCGCATCGGCATCTTCCGAGAAAGCAATGGTTATGGCGGCACTGCCAAGTGTGAAAACGGTGAACATCCAGTAGGCAACTACGATGGATATGCGCCTCTAGTTAAAGAAATAATCCGATTTTTCAATAGCGGCAAATCGCCTGTCGATCACCGTGAGACATTGGAAATATACGCTTTTATGCATGCGGCAGACGAATCAAAATCTACCAATGGCAAGGAAATTCCCTTGAAACTGGACTGGGAATAACATCAAGAAATTAGCTTATCTACTACTTTACGATGGGCAGATGTCAAAGGTAGTCCTTCAAGCTTAGATTCACAGACCCACTGTCCATTCAGCTTAGCAAAGCGCGGTTTTTCGCTAGGCTCAATCACGAACATTTCAAGCCTATTTCGATAGCGTGTGATAGAATGATTGATTACACAAAGCGGGTCCAACTCCACTTGGCCAAGAGATAGGTTTTCCTCAGCAATGTTTGTTGCCTCAGCTGTAATATCTACCTCCCAATTAGGAAACTCCCAAAAACCAGCGTTCAACCCAAGTCTTGGACGTCGCCGAATAAATATCTTATTACGCCAACAAACAATAAATCCAAAAAAACGTCGCTTAGTAAGTCCGGCACGCTTGGGTATCGCCGGGATTATTTCAACCTTGTTTTTCTTACACGCAATACATCGGCCCTTTAGCGGGCAATTACCACACAGAGGATTTCGAGGCGTGCAAACCAAAGCACCTAACTCCATCATCGCTTGATTGAATGATGAAGCATTTCGTTGCATAGGCTTATTCAATGACATCGCATGCCTGACTAGATCGCCTGCAACAGACCAAAGACGGTCTACAACTGACTTAGATTTCGATGATTCTTCGATGCCAATTAATCGTGTTAATACTCTAACTACATTGCCATCAACTATTGGTTCTGGCTGGTTATATGCGATACTACAGATCGCCCCACCGGTATAGAGCCCCACTCCAGGCAAAGACAACACATGCTCCAAATCACAGGGAAACTTGCCGCCATAATCCGCAACAATATCCTTAGCCGCCTTGAGCATATTTCTAACACGCGAATAATAACCAAGCCCCTCCCAGAGCTTAATAACCTCATCTTCATTTGCATTAGCAAGTGAAGTAATGTTCGGAAATCGATCCATCCAACGCTCCCAGTAGGGAATCACAGTTTTAATCTGTGTTTGCTGCAACATGATCTCCGACACCCAGATAGCGTAGGGATCAGTCGTCTTCCGCCACGGTAAATCCCTGGAATTTTCAGAAAACCATTTAAGTAATGGGATGACAATAGAGCGGACACGCATTGCTGATAGTCTAACTACTACTTGCCCACCAGCCAAGCGACACCGTTGACTTGCCGACAGTTCCACGACAAATTCAGCGCGAGCAGATGAATAACACTGCACAAAGCATAACCGCTAATGGACAAATCATTGATGTGCATTTACCTCTAACTTTGCACGCTTTTCTAGTAAATCAAGGCATGCTGCCTAGAAGTGTTGTCGTTGAACTGAACGGTGAAGCCGTATCGCCTTCTGACTTCGAAAAACGCGAACTTAACTCTGGAGATTCAATGGAAATTGTAAATATTGTCGCTGGAGGATGAACAATGAATCTCAAAGCCTAAAAGGTTATTTACTGCTCGACGCAGGCGGCATGTATGGTTCCAGTTTTCATCACTCAGTAATTCTCATATGCCAACACTCTCCAGAGGGTGCATTTGGATTAGTACTGAACCAACCAAGCGACAATTGTATTGGGGAAGTATTACCATTTAACCTTCCGCCAGATGTTAAGCAACAGCCTGTTCGCAACGGAGGGCCAGTAGATGAACAATCCGTTCATATTCTCCACAGTGATACATTCATGTTCCAAGGAAACGTATTGTCTAACCTATCATTAATGCAGGATATTAATGATTTAAATGATCTCGAAAACTCGGTAAATCCAGACCAAAAAATTGAGGTGTTTACTGGTTACTCCGGCTGGGGACCTGGCCAAATCGAAAGTGAGCTCGCACGAAAATCATGGCTCATTCACCCCGCCAGTATCGAACTAATTTTTAATCATTCAAATCAATCCGACTGGCGAGACATTCTACGTCAAATGGATTGGCAACAACGACTTCTTGCTAACGGCCCCGACGATCTTTCTTGGAACTAATTCAATCAACTTGGCTTCCCCTATTTCGCTAGCTAAATTGAATTCCATCGCCTAAGTTTAACAGGCAAATCGAACTACTATCAAAGTGCTAGGAAAGTGGCCTCATATTACGGCTTATGCGTTAATTGGTAGCCTTGCCGCGGTAAATTTACCGTCTGGCCAAGCTGAGCCAATAACCTTCAACCCTGAGAGTATTCAATTTTTTGAGAATAAAATTCGACCTCTATTATCAAACAATTGCTTAGAGTGCCATAACGAGAAAAAGCATAAGGGGAACCTGCTTCTTTCCTCACGTGAAACAATCCTTAAAGGTGGTGACTCAGGGGCATCAATAAAATCTGGCAATCCAAATGAAAGCCTATTAATTGAAGCTATTAAATACACCAATGCCGATCTGCAGATGCCACCAAAAAAGAAACTAGGCAAACAAGCAATTGCCGATCTTGAACAATGGATACGGCTCGGAGCTCCTTGGCCAATTTCCAACAATATTGCCGCCAAAAAAACCCCAGAACACAATTTTTCAATTACAGATAAAGACCGAAAATACTGGGCTTTTCAACCAATTAAACAACCCGAATTAGACCGAAAAAAAACGCAATTACCGATTGATCAATTGATCGAAATTCTCCTCAAAGAAAAACAAATCAAAGCAAATCCTATTGCCAAAAAGGCTACACTGATTCGGCGAGCCTACTTCGATTTGATCGGCCTGCCACCTAGCTTTAATGAGGTAGAAAAATTCGTTAATGACGACTCGCCAGATGCATGGACCAAATTGATAGAGCACTTACTTGGTTTACCACAGTATGGAGAGCGTTGGGGACGACATTGGCTAGATGTGGTTCGTTTCGCCCAAACCAATGGTTACGAGCGTGATGACGAAAAACCTCTCGTCTGGAAATATCGTGACTATGTGATCCGTGCATTTAATCAAGATAAACCTTATAACCAATTCGTCCTTGAACAAATTGCTGGGGATGAATTACCAAATGTAGACAATGACAGCCTTATAGCTACTGGCTTTTATCGACTCGGGGTCTGGGATGATGAACCAGATGACAAGCGACTAGCCGAATTTGATGGGTTGGATGATATCGTCAAGACAACATCTGAAACCTTCATGGGACTGACAGTTGGCTGTGCACGATGCCACGATCACATGTTTGATCCCATTTCACAGCAGGACTACTACGAAATGTTATCTTTCTTCCGTAACGTTCGCTATTACGACAAGCCTAAGTATGAATGGGACTCTGCGACCTATTCTCCACTTATATCTCCTAGGGAAGTTTTCAAATGGCAAAATGAAAAAAATAAATCAAAAGATGCCAAGCCACCATGGGCCGGCCACGAGTTTGCAATGACCGTCCGAGAACATGGTGCAAATACAAAGGATACTCATCTATTTATCCGCGGAAATGCTGGGCGCCCGAGTAAAAAAGTGGAACCAGAATTCCTAAAAGTATTAGCCAGTAATAAACCAACAATCCCTAAGTCCCCGAATCCTTTTACCACTGGTCGTCGCCTTGTGTTAGCCAAGTGGATAACAAATCCTAAACATCCACTTACATCGCGAGTGATGGTTAATCGAATCTGGCAATTCCACTTCGGGCGCGGTCTGGTTGCCACGCCGAACGACTTTGGGAAAGCTGGAATGCCCTGCTCAAACAATGCACTTCTCGATTGGCTTGCTGCAGAGTTCATAAATAACAAATGGTCAGTAAAGCACATGCACAGAGTTATCATGAACAGCGATGCATATCGCCGCACTTCATGGCAAAACCCAACTAATCAGAACATCGATCCCGGCAACAAGCTTATCTGGCGTCAAAATCTTCGCCGACTTGAAGCAGAAGCAATTCGTGATGCGATTTTGAAGACCAGCGGATCACTTAACACCACGATGGGTGGACGTGGTTTTTTTCCTGAATTTAGCGGGGAAGTTATCGCTGGCGCATCCAAACCTGGACGAGGATGGGGTTATTCCAAAGCCGACGAACAGTCGCGTCGTAGCGTCTACTCATTTGTTAAGCGTACGATGATGGTCCCATTCCTAGAAGTATTCGACTACAGTGGAACAGAAGGATCAATTGGCGCACGCGCTGTTACCACTGTTGCCCCCCAGGCACTTACATTGCTCAATAGCAAATTCGTATCAAGACAAGCAGATAAGCTCACTAAAAAACTACTTAGCAGCGACCCAACTCCTAAAGAAGAACAGCTCATTAACGAGCTGTTCCGACAAACACTCTCACGTAACGCTCGCCCCGAAGAAATAACTTTCGGCATCAATTACCTCGAACAACAAACAGCACAGCACGAGGCTATCAAGCATCAGTTGGTATTTGCCCCAGACGTACCCGGCTCGATCGAAAAAGGTTTTCGCAACCTATTACCACAGAAAAAGTTTTTCATTTCACCCGACACCAACTGGCAACCTTATGCCGGCAAATGGGGAGGTGGCTACGAAGGAATTATGAATGTCGTCCATGGCCGTGGACCATTTGCATTAATGATCGCCACAAAGCAAGCCGACTTCAAATTAAGTGGTAAGATTCAATTTGATCGAAATATTGAGCATGCTGGGATTCTCTTAAGAGCCTCAGCCGTCGGCACAGAGGATCGCAGCTACGAAATCCATTTTGACACCGTGAAAAATGAGATTAAATTTTTACGACATGACGCGGACACAAAAATCCTGGCTAAACGCGATCTGCCAAGCATTATTGATTGGCTTAAGTTTAGAGCAGAGCTCACCCAAGGAGAACTAATCCTATGGACGGGAGACAACGAGCAAATTGCACTTAGATTCAAAGACGATACACCCATAGAGGGCAAAGGTTACATAGGCATCCGCGCTTGGGGGGGCGCAGTTCGCACAGACATGCTAAGGCTTAATATTGAAAAGCATAATGTGCTCATAGACGAAATCAGTTCGGCAAATTCGTCGGAAGAGAAACTACATCCTCAATCAACACTGGGCTTGGCAAAGCAACGCGCAATAAAGGATCTTTGCTCTGTAATATTTAATATTAGCGAATTCTTATATGTAGACTGACCCCGGAACCACCTAGCCTCGTTGACGAGGTTTTAAGTTTAACATACTTTATCTCAACCAGTTATTATCATGGATTCAAATCTCATACAGCAATTCAGCAGACGAGAGTTCTTGCAGCATTTTGGAACCACAATGGCTGGCGTGTCCTTGAGTGGCGTGTTTCCTGGCGACAAAGTTTTTGCCTCGCCAGCATCGGCACTAGCTAACTACACCAATCCACTCAAATCACGTGAATCCCACTTTCCAACCAAAGCTAAAGCTTGCATCTATCTTTACATGTATGGCGGACCAAGCCAGATGGACTTGTTCGACTACAAACCAGAACTAGCCAAAAATCACGGCAAGACAATAGATATCGAAATGCGGCGGCGGAGCATACGGAAAGAAAAAATTCTTGGCCCAGTCCGCAAATTTAAACGTCGTGGACAATCTGGCCTGTGGTGCTCAGACGCCTTTCCTTATCTATCTCAACATATGGACAAAATGGCGGTGATAAAGTCGCTTTACATGGATTCATTTGCACACGGCTCGGCAAATATTCAAATGAACTCTGGCCGCGTACTTCAAGGCCACCCAGCACTCGGGGCATGGATTGCACACGGTTTAGGATCTACAAACAAAAATCTACCGTCATTTGTTGTCATGCTTGATCCCCGAGGTGGCCCTATTCCCGGTGCGGCCAACTGGACTAGTGGCTATATGCCAGCCGCATACCAAGGAACCGTCTTACGCTCTTCCGGAAGTCCTATTCTAGACCTCGCGTCGCGAACTAGCCGCACTCACAAAATGCAAGGAGAACGCATCAATGCTATTAATGCACTAAATGGCATGCACCTTCGCAACCATAAAGGCTATAGCGAATTGGTCGCACGCATTGCTAGTTACGACCTTGCATACCAACTTCAATCGACTGCTCCTGAAGCATTGGATATTTCTAACGAATCGGAAAAAACCAAGGAGATGTACGGACTGTTCGATAAAACACCAGATCACTAATAGCCATTTTCCCCTTCGCACTTTGGACGGCAATGCCTTGTCGCAAGACGACTTGTAGAACGAGGTGTACGCTTCGTACAGCTTTACTCCGGGGGTGGTCATCAGCAACAAAATTGGGATGCCCACAATGGAGTTGATGAAAATTTAAAAATTCACTGTCCCGAAATAGATCGGCCAATCGCAGGACTTCTTGCCGATCTTGAACAACGCGGTCTACTTGAGGAAACATTAATCATTTGGGGAGGCGAATTTGGCCGGCAGCCAGTTTTTCAAGGCAATAACGGAGGACGTGACCACAATCCGAAAGGTTTTACCTACTGGATGGCCGGAGCTGGCGTAAATGCTGGAACCGATTACGGGGAAACCGATGAGCTAGGTCACGAAGCAGTCGTTAACCGCCACCATATTCGTGATTTACACGCTACGATCCTTCACCTTATGGGCTTGAATCACGAAAAACTTACCTACCACTATGGAGGACTAGATCAACGCCTGACTGGAGTGGTGCCGGCAACTCCCATCTCTCCACTTATTTCTTAGAAAGATTTAAAAAAAATGGCCCTAAAAAGGGCCATTCTTACAAATTCCATTTTAATTATTTCTATCTTAGAGGTGCCGAAGCTCTTTCCTGCATCCATTCAACATCTTTGCTGTTAGGGTGATTGACATTAAGTTGTAAGCCAGTTCTACCCTGAAAATCTGCAGGTTTGATTGTTCGAGGATCTTGCCATTTTTTAATCTCTGAATGCCCGTCACCAAAAGCAAAACCAGCAGCTCCATTATGGTAACTCGCAGGATAATCGATCATGCGGGCTCCCGCACCTCGAGAATCACATTTCACAGCAAAAGCAGCATCATTAATACTGTTTGGATGTTCATCTACAAAAACAAAAAGGTTCGATGGCCCAGGAGTCTGCATATCTCCTTCCTTTGCATAAGTACGATATGAAGTAAAGGGTAACCACTGCCCCGCTCCGCCTCCTTCACGCGGGTTTGGACCAAATGACTGACTCATCGAAATACTCCGAACTCGCGGTATAGTCCGTCCTCCTATTTTAACCACACTCATGTCAGCTGGACACTTAAACACTTCTGAATTTTGCAAATATTTCCCTAATAAAGCTCCACTTCTTGGATCCAAAAGTTTAAGTTTATTAGTGTTATCTCTATTACCCCCACTAAAGTTTAAATTGCCAGGAACCCATATTCTACCTTTTCTATCACCCAAAGAACCAGCCAGAAATCCATCATTATCTCCAGCGTACATTAACCATGCCAGAGCAACCTGCTTGCTATTACTCATACAACTAATCCCGGTTGCCTTGGATTTAGCCTTGGCCAGTGCCGGCAAAAGCATTCCTGCCAAAATAGCTATGATGGCAATGACCACCAGCAACTCTATCAATGTGAATCCTGAATTTCTTTTTTTCATCTCTTTAAATTATAGTCACTACAACGCATTGCCACCAATAACTCTATCAATGTGAATCCTGAATTTCGATTTTGCATTTATAGCCTTATTAGTTCTAGAAATTTCTTTAACTCCTCTTAGATGAGGGCGAAGAAAAATACGCTCCGTCTGCTGGCTCGTCAATGGCCAAAAATAAATAATAAATCAATAAAAAATGCTCAAACCTCAACAAAAAATAACACTTTTTTTTAAAAAAAATGGCGACCTATAACAAGTCGCCAATTCTTAAAATTGTGTAATTATTACTTACTAATCAATGCAGATGTACGCATTTGCATCCACTCAATATCAGGGCTGCGAACGCCTCCCTTAACAG
>Ga0209404_10002002_pt1 | contig 13003 bp, 11 predicted proteins | sample TroAtlMetagenome_2_FD_187447 | JGI IMG/M metagenome (GOLD analysis project Ga0209404, IMG submission 187447) | Marine eukaryotic phytoplankton communities from Atlantic Ocean - Tropical Atlantic ANT8 Metagenome (SPAdes) (version 2) | ecosystem: Environmental > Aquatic > Marine > Oceanic...
TATGTTTTCATAATTTTATGGAAACAGAGGAAGGATTTGACTGATTGCAACCTCATTAAAAAATTGCTAAAGCAGTATTTTTTTTGCTTATAATCCTTCATTTTTCTTCCTCATAAATTTTATTTAAATGTCATATCTGTTTACATCAGAGTCTGTGAGTGAAGGACATCCAGACAAAGTTGCAGATCAAATTAGTGATGGAATTTTAGACCATTTTCTTGCATTTGATTCAAATAGTAGAGTTGCAATTGAAACTTTAGTTACAACAGGTCAAGTAATTTTATCTGGAGAAGTAGCCAGTTCTTCTTATATAGATGTTCAAAATATTGCTAGAGATATAATTTCTTCAATAGGATATAATAATTCAAAATACAAATTTACTGGAGAATCTTGTGCAGTTATGTCCTTAATTCATGAACAATCTGTTGATATATCGAGAGGAGTAATCAGTGATAATAAAGAGGACCAAGGTGCTGGTGATCAAGGGATTATGTTTGGATATGCATGTAACGATACAGAAAATGCAATACCGCTTACTCTTGAAATATCAAATGAAATTCTTAAAGAACTTGCCGTACTTAGAAAAGAAAAAGTATTAAGTTATTTAAGACCAGATTCGAAATCACAGGTTACTATAAAATATGATGATGATGATAATCCAATTATGATTGATACAATTGTTATCTCAACTCAACATGATGATTTTGATAATGATGAAAATAAAATGTTATCTGTTATCAAAGATGATATGATAAAAAAATTAATACCTAGAGTAATAAATAATTTCCCGGATAGTATTAAAAAATTGTTTACAGATAAAATTAAATATTTTATTAACCCAACTGGAAAGTTTGTTATAGGAGGTCCTCATGGAGATACAGGATTGACAGGTAGAAAAATTATTATTGATACTTATGGTGGAAGAGGAGCTCATGGTGGAGGAGCATTTAGTGGTAAAGACCCTAGTAAAGTTGATAGAAGTGCCGCATATGCAGCAAGACATATATCTAAAAATTTAGTCAAGGCTGGTGTCTCGGATGAAATTTTACTCCAGCTTGGATACGCAATTGGAATTTCTAAACCAGTATCATTTAACATTAATACGTGTGGTAAATCAAATTTAAATATTCCTGACAGTAGGTTGTCTGAAATAATTAATGAAATTTTCGATTTAAGACCATTTGAAATAGAATCCAGATTTAAACTTCGGGATCCTATATATTCTGAAACTGCTTCATATGGACATATGGGGAGGAAATGTATTAAAAAAACCAAATCTTTTAATTCAAAATATTCTGATATAAAGAGTATTGAAGTTGAGTTATTTCCATGGGAAAAACTAGACTATATAGAACAAATAACAAAAACACTAAAATTATGAATCATAAAGACCAAACAAAAGCTCTTCATGTAGGACATGAAACAAAAAACACGGAAGGTACTAGAGCAGTTCCTATTTATCAAACAACATCCTATGTATTTAATGATAGCGATCATGCTGCTAATTTATTTTCTTTAGCAGAGCCTGGGTATATTTATACTAGATTAAATAATCCAACTGCAGATATATTAGAACAAAGGCTAGCATCTTTAGAAGGTGGTATAGCTGGAGTTGCGACTTCTTCTGGTTCAGCAGCACTAGCAACTACATTATTAACATTATTAAAAACAGGAGACCATATAGTAGCCTCAAACAGTTTATATGGTGGAACTTGGAATTTATTAAACGTTACATTACCAAGGTATGGAATCACAACAACATTTGTTGATCCAGATGATCCAAGTAATTTTGCAAAAGCAGTAAAGGATAATACTAGAGTTATATACGCAGAGACAATTGGAAATCCTAAACTAGATGTTATAGATATTTCTGAAGTATCAAAAACAGCAAAAAAAGAAAAAATCCCATTTATTGTTGACAACACTGTTGCAACTCCCTATCTAATAAAACCAATTGAATATGGAGCTGATATTGTTATCCATTCAACTACAAAATATATTACTGGAAATGGAACTTCGATTGGAGGTGTAATTATTGATGCTGGAAAGTTTGATTGGAGTAGCGGAAAATTTCATGAATTTACTGAGCCTTCTCCAGGATATCATGGATTAGTATATCATGAAGCATTAGGTCCAGCTGCTTTTATTGCAAAAGCAAGAATTGAAGGATTAAGAGATCTTGGAAGTGCTCCGAGCCCATTTAATTGTTTTCAGACTATTCAAGGTCTTGAAACTTTGTCTGTAAGAATAAAAAAACATTCAGAAAATGCTTTAAAAGTTGCTGAGTGGTTAGAATCACAGGAAGAAGTAGCATGGGTGAATTATCCAGGACTTAAATCATCAAAATACAATGAGCTTTCAAAAAAATACTTAAAGGATGGTCAAAGTGGAATAGTCACTTTTGGATTGAAAAAAGGGTTTGAAGGAGGTAAGAAACTCACAGATAGCACTAAAATATTTTCATTATTAGCAAATTTTGGTGATTCAAAGTCATTAATTATTCACCCTGCTAGTACAACACACCAGCAATTATCTGAAGAAGAACAAGAAAAGACTGGAGTAACTTCGGATTTAATTAGATTATCTATCGGACTTGAAGATCCAGCAGATTTGATAAATGATTTATCTGAAAGTATGAAGAGAGTTTAATTAATGGATCAACTTAATGAAATAAAGATTATTGACTTTAAAACTGAGTCTGGAGAAATTATACCTTCTATCAACTTAAGTTATCAGTTGTTTGGAAAACAACTTGGAGATGCACCGATTATTCTAGTTAATCATGCTCTTACAGGTAATTCAAATTTAACTGGTAAAAATGGTTGGTGGAAAGAGGTAATAGGAAAGGATAAAGCTATAAATACTAAAAAATTCTCTATTATTTCATTTAATATTCCAGGAAATGGATTTTGTTCAAACGACTTTTATTCTCCCAATAAATTTCATCTGGGAGATATAGCTAATCTATTCATATTAGCTATTGAAAAGCTTAAAATAAAAAAGCTTCACTCTATTATAGGAGGGTCAATAGGAGGTTGTTTAACTTGGGAAATTGCTGCTAAGAATCCAAGCTTAGCAAAATTTATTATTCCAGTTGCATCAGATTGGAAAGCTAGAGATTGGGTGATCGCTAATACATATCTTCAAGATAGAATTTTAAATAATTCAAAAAATCCAGTTCAAGATGCAAGAATTCATGCAATGACTTTTTATAGAAGCCCTAAATCATTAAATAAAAGATTTGAGAGATCATTTAATGAGTCAAAAGAAATTTATAATGTTGAAAGCTGGTTAGATCATCATGGAACAAAATTGAATGAGAGGTTTAGTTTAAATTCATATAAAATGATGAACCAACTTCTAAGATCTACTGACATTACAAGAGGAGGAAAAGATTTCGTTGAGATAGCTTCTAATATAAGATCAGAAATACATTTAATTTGTGTAGATTCAGATATTTTTTTTCTTCCAGATGATGATAGAAAAACTTTTAGCTTGTTATCTAAATCTAAAAAAGATATCTTTTGTCATGAGATAAATTCTATACATGGGCATGATGCCTTTCTTATAGAAACAAAACAAATTTCTAATATCTTTACTAAAATTTTTAGGAGAGAAAAATAAATTTATGAAAATCAATTTAGAAAGAATTAACGATAAATATCTTTTTGAGGTAACAAATAAAAATGGCCATAAAGTTCATTTAGATAGAAAATATTCTGATGACTACAATGTTCAAGGTGCTAGTCCTATGGAGCTATTGTTGATGGGAGTTGCAGGCTGTAGTAGTATAGATATAATTTCTATTTTAGAAAAACAAAAATTACAACCTAAATCATACAAAATGGAAGTAATTGGAGATAGGGAATCAGTCCCCGGATCAACCTTTAAAAAAATACATGTAGAACTTCATATTGAAGGAGATATACCTGCAGATAGAATTATTAGAGCCGCTCACCTTAGTTTTGATAAGTATTGTTCTGTTTCAAAAAACCTTGAAAAGACCAGTGAAATAGTGCATTCAATAGTATTGAATGGAGAAAAAATAAAAATAGCCTAAATTAAATTATCTAACAAAAAATTTGTTTTTATAGATTGCTGTCATACTTTTGTCATGCTATGAAATATATTTTTAATTTTTATTATTTCAACTATAGATTTTACTTCTCATTATATGGGACAGGATATTAATATTATTAATTAAACAAAAGTATTACAGTCCTGAAGTTTCAGGACTTTTTTTTTATATGAAAGTAGGTATACAAGGAGTAAAAGGTTCATATCATCATTTGGTTGCTCAGAATTATTTTGAGTCAATCGAACTTGTTGAGTGTATGACATTTGATGAACTAGCAAGATCAATTGTTAATAGCAATTGTGATATTGCAGTTATGGCAATCGAAAATTCAATTGCTGGTTCAATTCTTCCAAATTATGCTCTAATTGATGAAAATAATCTTTTTATAACCGGAGAGTCTAATTTTAATATAAATCATAATCTACTTTCATTACCTAATCAAGATATTAATGATATCAAAGAGGTTCATTCTCATCCTATGGCATTACTTCAGTGTTCTAAATTTTTTATTAAGTATCCATCTATCAAACTAATTGAAACAAATGACACTGCATTATTTGCAAAAAAAATTAGTGAAAATAAGCTTAAAGGTCTAGGAGCTATAGCTAGTATTGAATCAGCAAAAATGTATGGTTTAGAAGTCTTGAATGAGTCTATCCAAACAATAAAAAACAATGTTACTCGATTTGTTATAGTTGAAAAAAAGGTTTCTGATACAAACGATTTTACAAAGGCATCTTTAAAATTTGTACTAGATCATAAAAGGGGAAGCCTTGCATCTGTTCTTAATGTAATGAGTGATTGTAGTTTAAATTTAACAAAGATTCAATCTATTCCAGTAATAACATCGCCAGGTAAATATGCCTTTTTTGTTGATATTACTTTTGATAAAACAGATGATTATTATAAGGCTATTTCAATTATTAAGATAATGGCACAGGAATTTAAAATTTTAGGTGAATATTAAATACAGCTGATATGAATATAGGTGTAATAGGATTAGGATTAATTGGAAGCTCTCTAGCATTAAAAGCAGATGAGGTATATAATGATATTTATATATGTGGAGAAGATATTAATGAGTCTAATTTAAATTATGCAATTGAAAACAGAATTATTAAAAATAAAATTCAAGAAAAGGATTACTCTGAACTTGATATTCTATTTTTGGCTATTCCAGTTGATGAAATATTAAATGTTTTAGATAAAATTCTTGATAAGGTTGGAGAGAATACATTAGTTGTAGATCTGGGTTCAACAAAAAGCCCTATATGCGACCTTGTTAGTAGTAATCAAAATAGAAGTAATTTTTTGGCTGCACATCCTATTGCAGGAACTGAGTTCTCTGGACCTATGTCTGCAGATAGTTCTCTTTTTGATAATAAAACTATTATTTTATGTGAAACTGAAAAAACGGAAAATAGATTATTAAGTAGCGCAAAAGAATTTTTTTTAAGTATTGGAATGAATATAAAAGAAATGAAACCAGATGAACATGATAAGCATATTGCATATGTATCGCATCTATCTCATATAACTTCATTTATGCTTGGAAAGACAGTTATGGATAAAGAAAAAGATGAAGGAACAATATATGATATGGCTGGAAGTGGATTTGAGTCTACTGTTAGATTGGGGAAAAGTTCACCCTCAATGTGGGCCCCTATATTTTATCAAAATAAAACAAATATTATTGATGCTTTAGATGAGTATCTAAAAAATATAAAAAATTTCAAATACCTAATAGAAACAGATAACTTATCAGAAATGTCTAAAGAAATGAAAGAAATTAATGGTATAAAAAATATTTTAAAAGGAATTAAATAATTAGTTATGGAAAATAAAAAAGAAATGAGAAATTGGCTTGATGAAATGAGTTTAAGTCACCCTTTAGTTATTGCAGGACCATGTAGTGCTGAAACAGAAGATCAAGTAATGAAAATAGCAAATCAACTAAAGGATACTGATGTAACTGCTTATAGAGCTGGAATATGGAAACCAAGAACGAGACCTGGAATGTTTGAAGGAGTTGGAGGGATTGGGTTAAATTGGTTAAGTAGAGTAAAAAAAGAAACGGGATTATTAACAGCAACTGAAGTTGCAAATTCTGTACATGTAGATTTAGCTTTAAAACATGATATAGATATTTTATGGATAGGAGCAAGATCAACTGTTAGTCCATTTATTGTTCAGGAAATAGCTGATGCATTAAAAGGAACTGATAAAATTGTATTAATTAAAAATCCTGTTAATCCTGACCTTTCACTTTGGCTTGGTGGTATTGAAAGAATATATTCATCAGATATAAAAAAGGTAGGAGTTATTCATAGAGGATTTTCAACATATGATAAATCTAATTATAGAAACAATCCTGAATGGCAAATTGCAGTTGAGCTTCAAAGCAATTTTCCTGATTTACCCCTAATCTGTGATCCTTCCCATATAGCTGGAAGAAGAGATTTAATTTTTGATTTAAGTCAAACAGCTTTAGATTTAAATTATGATGGACTTATGATAGAATCTCATTGTGACCCTGACAATGCATGGAGTGATGCAGCTCAACAAGTAACTCCTGAAAGATTAGTAGAAATAATGAAAGATCTAGTAATTAGAGATAAGACTTCAACTAAAGATGACTTTCAAAATGAGCTAAGTAATCTTAGATCTCAAATAGATATGACAGATCAAAATTTATTAACTACACTAGGAAAAAGGATGGAGGTTGCAAAAAATATTGGAATTTTGAAATCTGACAATAATGTTGCTATTTTACAAAACAAAAGATGGAATGAAATTTTAGGGAAAATGATTTTGGATGGAGAAAGCCATGGTTTAAGTGAGCAATTTATCTTAAGAATATTTAAAGCAATTCATCAAGAGTCAATAAACAATCAAAAAAAAATATTAAAAAAAAATAAGTAATGCTATCAGATAAGATTAATTCATTGCCTATATCTCAGACTGTAGGAATGACAGCAAAAGCTCATGATCTTAAAAATAAAGGTATTGATGTTATAACATTAAGTGCAGGAGAACCAGATTTTAATATTCCAGATTATATTAAAGATGCTGCAATTGATGCCATAAATAATAATTTTCATAAATATTCACCAGTTGATGGTTTTATAGAATTAAAAAAAGCAATATGTACAAAATTTAAAAGAGACAATAATCTAGAATATGATATAGATCAAATAGTTGTTTCGACAGGAGCTAAACAATCTATAGTAAATGCTATTATGTCACTAATTAATCCTGGTGATGAGGTTATAATTCCGACGCCTTATTGGGTTAGCTATAGTGCAATGGTAACTTTAGCTGAAGGAGTATCTGTTTTTGTAAATCCAAAAGATTCAAGTCATAAAATCACTGCTGATCAATTAGAGTCTGCAATTACTGATAGAACTAAAATGTTAATGTTAAATTCTCCAAACAATCCAAGTGGTTCAGTATTCTCTAATGATGAGTATTTAGAATTTTCAAAAGTCTTAGAAAAATATCCAGATATTATAGTTATATCTGATGAAATATATGAGCACATTAATTATGATTTTAAAACCCCAAGCTTTGCATGCATGCCTGGAATGTATGATAGAACTATAACTGTAAATGGTGTTTCCAAGGCTTTTGCAATGACAGGTTGGAGAATAGGTTATTTAGCAGCATCAAAGAAAATTGCGAAAGCTTGTAATAAAATGCAAGGTCAAATAACTAGTGGAGCTAACTGTATAGCACAGCAAGCTGCAATTAAAGCTCTTATGGAGCCGCCTTCAAAAATCAAATATATGGTTGAAGAGTTTCAAATAAGAAGAGACTTAATAATCAAACTTCTAAATCAAATTGAAGGATTTAAAATAGATCATCCACCCTCAGGTGCTTTTTATGTTTTTCCAGACATTTCATCATTCTTTGGGAAAGAAATAAAAGGTGAAAAAATAAATAATTCATCAGATTTTGCAATGTTACTGTTAGAAGTTGCTCATGTAGCAACTGTCCCAGGTGATGCTTTTGGATCTCCAAGCTGTTTAAGAATTTCCTATGCAGCTTCGAGAGAAAATATTGAAGATGCTGTTCAAAGGATAAAATCACTTTTAGCTTGAATGAAATTTTAAAGTACTTTCCGAAAATAAATCCAGAACAAACTAATAAGCTTCAGGATTTGTATTCTATTTATGAATTGTGGAATTCAAAGATTAACTTAATTTCAAGAAAAGATTTTGAAAATCTTTATACTCATCATGTTCTTCATTCTCTTTCAATATTAAAATTTATTAAATTTAAAAATGGCACAAAAGTTCTAGATGTAGGAACTGGTGGAGGTTTTCCAGGAGTTCCATTAGCAATATTATTTCCTGAAGTTGAATTTACTCTAATTGATGGTATTGGAAAAAAAATATTAGCAGTAAACTCAATAATTAAAGATCTGAAAATAAATAATGCAAAAGGCATTAATATTAGAGCTGAAGATTTATCTGAAAAAAATGATTTTATAATAGCGCGTGCTGTTGGAAGTTTAGATAAGTTTTATCCATTGATTCAAAGAAATATATCATCTAATTCATTTAATGATATCACTAATGGACTTATATATCTAAAAGGTGGGGATTTAAGTCACGAGTTGAGACAAATTAAAAACTATAAAGAAGTGTTAATTTCAGATTATTTTAGTGAATCTTTTTTTAAGGATAAAAAAATAATCTATATACCAACTACCCCATAAATGGATACTTGTAATCTTTTGGTGGAACAAAAACTTCTTTTATTAATCTTGGAGAAACCCACCTAAGAAGATTAAGATATGATCCTGCTTTATCATTAGTTCCAGAACCTCTAGCACCTCCAAATGGTTGTTGACCTACTACAGCTCCAGTACATTTATCATTAATATAAAAGTTTCCAGCACAGTTTTCTAACTTACTTACACTATCTTCTAATACATATCTATCTTGACAAAAGATTGCACCAGTTAAAGCATATTCAGATGTCTCATCTACAAGGCTTAAAGTTTTATCCCATTTATTATCATCAAAAGTATATATAGTAACTATAGGTCCAAAAAGCTCATTCTCCATAGTATAGTATTTTGGATTTGATGTAGTTACTATTGTAGGTTCAATAAAATAACCTTTAGATTTACTATATCCTCCCCCTACAAATATTTTAGCATCTCTATCTTTCTTAACCTTTTTAATTACTCTAGATAATTTATCAAACGAATTTTCATGAATTACAGCTGTCATAAAATTTTCAAAATTTTCAGGGCTACCCATTTTAATTGTAGCAATCTGTTTTTTTAACTTACCAAGAACTTGTTTAGAAATAGATTTTGGAATATATACTCGTGATGCAGCAGAGCACTTTTGACCTTGAAACTCAAATGCTCCTCTAATAATTGCAGTTACTAATTCATCAATTTTTGCAGTTTTGTGTGCAATAATAAAATCTTTACCTCCTGTTTCTCCAACTATTCTTGGGTATGAAATAAAATTATCAATTTTTGCGCCTATTTTTTTCCACAAACCTTTAAATACTGAGGTAGAACCTGTAAAATGAATTCCTGCAAAATGTTTTGATTTTAAAATAGTATTAGTTATCATGTCTGGGTCACCATATACGGCATTGATTACTCCATCAGGTAAACCAGCTTCTTTAAATACATCAATCACAATTTTAGCTGAAAAAATTTGATGATCACTTGGTTTCCATACAACCGTATTTCCCATCATTGCTGCACTTCCAGGGAGATTTCCAGATATTGCTGTAAAATTAAAAGGTGTAATAGCGTATACAAAACCTTCAAGGGGTCTATAGGTCAATCTATTCCAAACTCCAGAATCAGATTTTGGTTGCTGACTATATATATGTTGCATGCTATGGACATTAAATTTCAAGAAATCAATTAATTCACAAGCAGCATCAATTTCAGCTTGGAATATTGTTTTAGATTGAGCTAGCATTGTTGCCGCATTTATCTTATCCCTATATGGTCCAGCAATAAGTTCAGCTGCTTTAATAAATATTGCAGCTCTTTCTTCCCAAGGCATATTTGACCATTTCTCTTTAGCACTTAATGCTGATTTAATAGCCAATTCCACATGCTTTTTCTCCGCTAAATAATATTTTCCTAAACTATGTTTATGATTATGGGGAGGAGACATGTTTCGAGTTTTAGAACTTTTAACAGATTTACCATTAATCCACATAGGAACATCAATATTTGATTCCTTTAATTTTTTATATGTTTTTAAAACAGATTTCTTTTCCTCACTATTAGGTTCATAATTTCTTATTGGTTCATTTTTAGGGAATGGAACACTTGCTATTGAATTATTCATAACTTTTGATTGAATTATAAATTTAGTTTTAAATACTTAATAATTTAATAAAAATAGCTTTTTTTCTTGATTGGATTATACTAAATTTGCATCATAAAATTTCAGTTTTTCATGTCAAAAGACATAAGCATCAAAAGTGGTGCGAATCTTGCCTTAACTGGAGTAGCTTCTAAAGAAATAGAGACAGCTAAACATAGCTCGACTTTTGCAATTTATCCTGATGATTTTTTCTCTCTTATTCCAAGAATGATGGTTAGGGAAGGGGATAGGCTTAAGGTAGGGACTCCAATATTTCATGATAAAAATGATGATAAAATTATAATTGTATCGCCTGTTTCAGGGATTGTTAAATCTATAGATAGAGGTGATAAAAGAAAAATTTTGAAGGTTGTAATAGATAAAGATGGTGATGATAAAATAAAGCATGAGATAAATCAAAATTTAACAAAGGAAAAAATAATATCACTTCTTTTAGAATCTGGATCATGGTCATATATTCGTCAAAGACCTTACAACATTATTGCTAGAACTGATAAAATACCCAAAGCAATTTTTGTATCAACGCACTCCACTGCTCCCTATGATGTTGACTATGATTTTATAATAAAAGAAAGGTTAGATGATTTTCAAAATGGTGTTAATGTTATGTCTAAAATTATTAGTAAACCTATAACATTGACAACTTCTGCTAATAAAGAGTCAATTTTTTTAAATCAAAAAAATTTAGAAATTATTAATATAAAAGGCAAACACCCCTCAGGGAATGTAAGTTTTCAAATAAATAGAATCAACCCAATAAATATGGGTGAAAGTGTATGGGTTATTAATCCAGAAGATATAGCTAATATTGGAAGTTTTTTTAGAACAGGTAACTTCAATCCAACTAGAACTATTGCAGTTTCAGGGGCTTCAGTTATAAATCCAAAATATTACAAAACTAAAATAGGGAGTAAGATTTCTTCAATAATAAATGATAGTGATATAAATAATTTAAAAGGAAATAGATACATAAATGGAGATCCCCTAACTGGCTCTAAAGTAGATTTTGATGGCTATATTGGTTATTACAATAATATTTTTAGCGTTATAGAGGAAGGAAATCATTATAGAATGTTTGGATGGCTTCCATTTAAAGATAATCATGTGCCGAGTTTTTCAAGAACATCATTTTCATGGCTGCTTTCTAAAAAGAAAAAGTTTAATACAAATTTAAATGGAGAAGAAAGGGCGATCGTTGTTACTGGAGAAATGGAAAAATTTTTTCCAATGGATATATATCCAATGCAATTGTTAAAAGCATGTATGATGCAGGATATTGAAAAAATGGAACAACTAGGAATCTATGAAGTTATACCAGAGGATTTTGGTTTAATAGATTATTCCAATACCTCAAAAATAGAGGCTCAAGAAATAATTAAAGATGGAATCCAATTAATGTTAAAAGAGGTAGAATAAAATGAATTTTATAAGAACACGTTTAGATAGGATTAAAAAACCTTTTGAAAAAGGAGGTAAACTGGAAAAGTTTTATCCTGCATTTGAGCCTTTTGAGACATTTTTATTTGTTCCAAATCATACTACAAAATCTGGCTCCCACATAAGAGATGCTGTTGATCTTAAAAGAACAATGGTAACTGTGATAATTGCACTTATTCCAGCATTATTATATGGTATATACAATACAGGATACCAATACTTTATTCAAACTGGATTAGAATTTACTTTCTTAGATGCATTTCTTCATGGATCATATAAGATCCTTCCTATGATAATTGTATCATATGTTGTAGGTCTTTCTATTGAATTTGGATTTGCAGTATATAGAGGACATTCGGTTAATGAAGGCTATCTAGTTACGGGTCTTCTTATTCCAATGATAATGCCTGTTGACATGCCACTTTGGATGTTAGCTATTTCGGTAATCTTTGCAGTCCTTATTGGTAAAGAGGCATTTGGAGGAACAGGAATGAATATACTTAATCCTGCATTGACAGCTAGAGCATTTGCTTTTTTTGCATATCCTACATATATGTCTGGTGATAAAGTATGGGTTTCAGAAGCTTCTAATATAGATGCTATTTCTGGAGAAACAATACTTGGTTCGTTGGCAGCAGGACAAAATATTGATTACTCTTCAATGCAAATGTTTTGGGGTTCTATTCCAGGATCTGTTGCTGAAACTTCCGTTTTATTTGTACTAATAGGAGCTGCTCTTTTATTATATACAGGTGTAGGAAGTTGGAGAATCATGTTAAGTAGTATTATTGGTGCATCTTTAGTGGGATACCTATTTAATTTATGGGGAGCAAATGAACTTATGAGTTTTGATTGGTATAATCACCTTCTTATAGGTGGATTTGCATTTGGAATAGTATTTATGGCTACTGACCCAGTATCGGCTGCTCAAACACAAAGAGGAAAATGGATTTATGGATTTCTTATAGGGGCATTGTGTATTTTAATAAGAGTATTTAATCCTGCATATCCTGAAGGTGTTATGTTGGCAATACTTTTAATGAATGTTTTTGCTCCAACTATTGATCATTATGTTATTCAATCAAACATAAATAAGAGAAAAAAACGATGGGAA
>Ga0209404_10002003_pt1 | contig 13002 bp, 8 predicted proteins | sample TroAtlMetagenome_2_FD_187447 | JGI IMG/M metagenome (GOLD analysis project Ga0209404, IMG submission 187447) | Marine eukaryotic phytoplankton communities from Atlantic Ocean - Tropical Atlantic ANT8 Metagenome (SPAdes) (version 2) | ecosystem: Environmental > Aquatic > Marine > Oceanic | place...
GCCGCTACCCGACAACATCCTTCTATCGCGCATCGCCATGCTTGTGCTTACCATCTTGTCCGGTGCAGCATTCACGGTCCTCGCAGCACGATGTGTCCGCGAGCCTTTGAGGCTCAGTGCCGCTGAACAATGGTTGGCCGGCTGTATCGGCGCCGCGGCGTCCGGTGTTCAGTATGCGATCTGGCTCCCGGACCCATCGTACAATTCAATGGCCGCAGCCCTGTCCTTATTGGTCCTGGCGACGGCCCTCAAAGCAATGAGCGTCCCGACAGCCGATCGGGTTTTCGGCGCCTGCTTTGCTCTGGCTGGATTTCTCGGAATGGCGCTTATTCTGACGCGGCAGCCAACCGCGCTTTTGACGGCCGTCATCGCCGTGGGCATTCTCCTCACGCGGCGGAGCCAGGATATCAGCTTCTGGATGAGAGCGACCACCTTCGTGTCGGTGGGCGCCGTTCTCTATGCGGTCGCCAGTTCGAGCCTGGTTGAACCGTTTTCAACAACACTGGCGCGATTTCTCGGCGGGCTGGAAAGGGTCGAGATTCTCAACCGACCCGGCTCAATGGTCGCCTCCGCGTCGCGGATGGTTTCTGATATTCAAGGATCTCTGGCCTCCCCGCTATCCCTATCAGCCATGGGCGGCGGCATCCTGTTTGGGTGGGGGCTATCGGCGTATAGTTTATCAACCCGTCCGCGGCTAGCGAAAGCTGCTGCGGCCGGCGCGGTTACTCTGCTCGCTCTGGTGCTGATCGGTTTCTTCATCGACACTGGCGGCCTGCAGCGAATGAGCTGGGGCCCTCTCTATGCCCGCCCCGGTGTCGAGGCTGTTAACTGGGCCGCCCGATCGCAACTCAATTTCTACGTCACAATTTTCGCGCTGATGTCGGTTTTGGGCTATGCGATCTCGATGCCGGCGAAACCAACCAGGTGGCATGTAATCGGCTTGGCGGTGCTCCCGCTTCTTGTTCAGTTCGCGCTTGTTTTTGGAACAAGCAGCAACTGGTTTGCCCGCCTGAGCTGGCATGCGGGTATGCCATTGATTTCAATGACGATAATTACATTTGCGATCGATGGGAGACACGCCATCCGCGCTCGCGTCGCAGGGCTGTTGCCTTGGGGTGCCATCACGATAGCAACCGCCGCCATCACAATGATGTCTATGCCTTACAGGCTTATGCTTCCCCTGACTGAGCAAAGCGAAACGGTCGCCATCGGACAAAGCCAATCAACACTTCGGGTGGATATGGAAACGCGCAACTTTTTCGAGGCCATCGGCCGCGCCCGGGCCTGTTTGCCGGATGGCGAGCGCCCTTTGCTGTTGGACATGACCGGGCGATTGCCGATTGTCAGCTATCATCTGGGAACCCGACCTCCCGGCGTTCCCTGGATGATTTCCCTCGCGCCCGGTTCGCAAGCCTATTTCGACCTGACCGTCCGGCAACTCCTCGAGAGTGATTTACGTTCGGCACTTTTTCTTCGGCCGGTCGAGACGGAACGAGGCTACCACGACCTCGAACTACAGCGGCGCGGCATAACGTTGAGTTCGCACGACGCGATTGCCACCGCCTTTGCCCCTTATCCAGGCTATGAAGTCGAGATCCTCATGGACGATGGGCGTCAATGCGTTCCGCTATTCAACGGTGACTGACTTCGCGAGATTGCGAGGTTGATCGACGTCTGTACCCTTTAGAACCGCTGTGTGATAGGCGATCTGCTGGATCGGGACAGCGGCAACGATCGGCTGGATGATCGGGTGACACTCCGGTATCACGAGAATTTGCGATGCGTCTTCCGCGGCCAGCGCGGCCCCCTTGGCATCTGTGATCAATATGACTTCCGCACCACGAGCCGCGACTTCCTGTAAATTGGAAATTGTTTTCTCGAACAACTCGTCATGTGGCGCGATAATAATGACTGGCGTACCGTCTTCGATCAGTGCGATCGGCCCGTGTTTCAGCTCACCCGCAGCATAGCCTTCAGCGTGGATATAGCTAATTTCCTTCAGCTTCAGCGCGCCTTCCATCGCAAGGGGATAGAATGCGCCCCGTCCCAGATAAAGAACGTCCTTCGCCTTTGAGAGGGCCCGCGCAATATCTTCGATCTGAGATTCGAGCTCCAGCGCCTCGTTGAGATGGCGCGGGGTCTCCAGCAAAGCCCCGACCATCTCGGCAATCTGTGGCTTTGTAAGCGTTCCGCGCTCCTGCGCAGCTTGACCCGCAATACAGGCCAGGGCTGTGAGCTGGGCAGTAAACGCCTTGGTCGACGCCACGCCGATTTCAGTGCCCGCGTAGGTAGAGAGCGGCAGGCTGCAATCCCTCGCGATCGAAGATTCCGGAACGTTCACGACGGCCGCGGTCGGAATCTGAAAGCTTTTACAGTACCGTAGCGCTGCGAGTGTATCTGCGGTCTCGCCCGATTGGGACACGAAGATCGCGCTATCACTGCCGGTGAGCACCGGTGACCTGTATCGGAATTCAGACGCAATATCGACATCCATGGGCAAGCGCGCATAGCGCTCAAACCAGTATTTTGCGATCGCAACCGCGTAGTATGCCGTCCCGCAGGCTGACCCCAGCAACCGCCCCGGACGGCTCCAGAAGTCGCCCATTTCGCAATCGAAACGAACATTCACCGCATCAATATAATTGGACAAAGTTCGGCTAACCGACTCAGGTTGCTCATGAATTTCCTTAGCCATGAAATGGCGATACTCGCCTTTGTCGACAGACCCGGGCATCGCATTCGAAATTTGAATAGCGCGCTCCACGGATGATCCGTCCATGTCAAAGATCGCGACCGACGTCGGCGTAAGGACACACCAGTCATCCTCGTCGAGATAGACAACCCGCCGCGTCCAGTCTGCCAAGGCAATCGCGTCAGAACCCAGATAAGTCTCGCCTTCGCCGACACCCACAACCAGCGGGCTACCTCGCCGAGCGCCATAAAGATGGTCCGGATTGTCGCGACAGATCGCGGCGACTGCGTAAGCGCCTCGCAAACTCTGCACCGCGGTGTGGAAGGCATCCTTCATCGACATCCCGGCCTCTCGATTGGCGGCGATGACGTGCGCAATAACCTCGGAATCTGTCTCGCTCGAGAAGACGTGACCTTTCGCCTCAAGCTCCTCACGAAGCTCTCGGAAGTTCTCGATTATCCCATTGTGTACAATCGCGATCGTGTTGCGCACATGCGGGTGAGCGTTTCGCTCGCCAGGCTTCCCGTGGGTCGCCCAACGGGTATGAGCGATCCCAAGCGGACCATCACAGGGGCTATCCTTCAAAACCCGGTCGAGGTTCGCGATTTTGCCACCGGCGCGTCGCCGCTCCAGACCCTCTGCTGCCCGAACCGCAATTCCGGCGGAGTCATATCCCCGATACTCCAGGCGACGGAGTCCCTCAACAAGTCGTTCCGCTGTCGTTGAGGTGCCTGCAATTCCGATAATTCCGCACATATTCCGATCCCGATCGAGCCTTGTTCAGCTTATCTGTAGACGAGGTTAGCCTCTCGTTGTAAAGACCCTTTCGACACAGGGAATTTGCGCGTTCTGCCTAACTTATCAGGCCAGCACACTTCTTGCAGAAACGCTGGTAAGTGGACGCCGAAGCCGAGTGATATGATGTCGAAGAAGAAGTATTTTGGAACCGATGGAGTTCGCGGTCGCGCGAACGCCTTTCCAATGACCCCCGAGGTCGCCCTCCTGCTGGGCAAAGCCGCCGGCGCCTACTTCCGTAACGGCAATCATCGCCACATGGTTGTCGTGGGCAAAGACACACGACTGTCGGGCTACATGCTTGAGTATTCCCTGATTGCGGGCTTCACCTCGGCCGGCATGGACGTCAGGAGCGTTGGACCGCTGCCGACGCCTGCCATCGGCATGCTGACCCGCGCGCTCCGTGCCGATCTGGGCGTGATGATCACAGCCTCTCACAACAAGTATACTGACAACGGAATCAAGCTCTTCGGCCCCGACGGCTTCAAGCTTCCGGATGCAGCTGAATTGGAAATCGAACGCTTGATGGGAAACCCGAAAAGGCATTTGGCTGCCGACCCGGTGGATATAGGTCAAGTGGGTGTCTACCACGATGCCAAGGGACGGTATGTTGAGGCCGCCAAGGCCGCGTTTCCGCGCCACCTGAGCCTGGAAGGCGTAAAAATCGTCCTCGATTGCGCCAACGGCGCCGGCTACCGTGTCGCGCCACAAGCGCTGTGGGAGCTCGGCGCCGAGGTGGACGCCATCGGGGTCTCACCGAACGGCGAAAACATTAATCACGAGTGCGGGTCGACGCACCCTGAAGGACTGGCCCGGCGGGTTGTGGAGACAGGGGCGGACATTGGCCTCGCTCTGGATGGTGACGCGGATCGCCTTATCGTTTGCGACGAAAAGGGCAATATTATCGATGGCGACCAGATAATTTCGCGCATCGCCACGGATCGCTTCAATGAAGGCTCGCTGGCGGGCGGAGGCGCCGTAGCGACGGTCATGTCGAACTTCGCGATGGACAGGTATTTTGATGCGGTGGGTATGACTCTCAGCCGTACCAATGTCGGCGACCGGTATGTGGTCGAGCGCATGCGTGAGCGCGGGTTCTCGATCGGTGGCGAACAATCCGGACATATCGTCCTCACAGACCATGCAACAACCGGCGACGGGCTGATTGCTGCCCTGCAGATTCTTGCGGCATGCGTCCGTCTCCAAAAGCCGGTAAGCGAGCTCTGCCGACTTTTCGATCCCGCTCCCCAAGTCAAAATCAATGTTGGCTATGAAGGCACCAACCCACTGGAAGCCGAACGGGTGAAGGCTGTCATAGACGAAGTCACCAACCGTCTGAATGGGCGCGGTCGACTCCTCGTCCGCCCTTCCGGGACAGAGCAAGTCATACGTGTGCTTTCAGAGGGCGAGGACCTGGCCCTCATTCAATCAGCCGCCGATGATGTTGTGAACGCCCTGAACAGCGTAAGCGATACCCAGTTGCCGGTCTGACAGGCGTGCCGTCGGATCGCGATGGTGTCGATCGGAGCCTGACCGAAATCATGACAGCAGATATTCGGTGAAAGGCCCTAACCTATCATGATGACACTCTGCAGAGATCACGATCAGATGGCCTTGAGGTTTGCAGACATCTGCAGCCAGGCCGGCGTGCGGATCATGGATATCTATCAAACCGACTTCGAAACTAACACGAAGTTGGACAAATCACCGGTAACCGAGGCCGACGAAGTTGCTGAGGAAGTCATTCTCAAAGCGCTGGAGCAAGATTTCCCGGGCATTCCAGTCCTCGCGGAAGAGAGCTTCTCGGCCGGATTTCGTCCGGACACTACAGGCGAGTTCCTGTTGGTCGACCCCATCGACGGCACGCGCGAATTCATTAGCCGGAATGGTGAATTCACGGTCAACATTGCTTTGATAGAAAAGGCTCGGCCGGTCGCCGGTTGCGTATACGCGCCGGCTCGGCACCAGACCTTCTACGGGGCGAGATCCGCCTGGACCGCTCCCGTCGCGGCCGGCAAATCCGTACAAGACTGCAGTCCGACGCGCATTCAAACGCGCCCGGTTCCGGTCGCCGGGCCAACCGCCGTTATGAGCCGGTCCCATGTGGATGCGGACACCCTCGAGTTCGCAGAACGTCATGGGGTTTCCCCTGAAAACCGGGTAAGCGCAGGGTCGTCATTGAAGTTTTGCCTGATCGCTTCAGGACAAGCCGACTTATACCCGCGTTTCGGCCCAACTATGGAGTGGGACACGGGCGCGGGACACGCCGTCCTGAACGCCGCCGGCGGGCGGGTTACCCGACCCGATGGCGGTGAATTCCTGTACGGCAAGAAAGCTGCAGGCTATTTCAATGGGCCGTTCGTGGCTTGGGGCCAGTCCGCCGACTGAGAAGCCTGAAATTGCCACCAAACCGGCATGAGCGACTTGCTCAAGACAAGCGCCCCAGCTCCTGCAGCTTCCCGATCACGATATCCGCAGCTTCTTCGGCGCTTACCCGGGTCGTATCAATCCGCAATTCCGGATCAACGGGTGCATCATAAGGACTGTCATAGCCGGTGAAATTCTTGATCCCGCCCGATTTCACCTTCCGATAGAGCCCTTTCGGATCCCTCTCTTCACATACGTGAAGGGGTGCATCCACAAACACTTCGATGAACTCGCCTTCTTCGATCAAATCCCGCACCATCCGGCGCTCTGATCTGAAGGGCGAAATGAAGGAACACATCACCAACAATCCGGCATCGACGAACAGCTTGCCGACCTCACCGATACGCCGAATGTTTTCAACCCGGTCTTCATCAGTAAAGCCGAGGTCGCGATTAAGGCCGTGGCGAACATTGTCGCCATCCAGGGAATAGGTGTGATGCCCGGCCTCGGCCAAACGACGCTCGACCAGGTTGGCGATCGTCGACTTGCCGGCCCCCGACAGCCCTGTGAACCAGAGCATGGTCGGTTTCTGACCCTTGATTCGAGCCCGCTCTTCCTTCGAGACATCCATCGCATGGCGATGGATGTTGGAGGCGCGACGCAGCGCGAAGTCGACCATCCCTGCACCTACCGTCTGATTGGTGTAGCGGTCGATCAGGATAAAACCACCCATATCGCGGTTGCTGGCGTAGCTATCAAACACGATCGGTCGAGTCAGCGAGAAGTTGCAAACACCGATATGATTCATTGCAAGTGTTTTGGTAGCGAGTTTCTTTTGCGAGTTGACGTCAATCGCATGCTTGATGGACGAGATGGTCGCTGGAACTGTCATGGCCCCCAGCTTCAAAAGATAAGAGCGCCCCGGGAGCATACCCTCTTCATGCATCCAGAGCAGCTCGGCCGAGAATTGATCCGACACTTCGGGCCGATCATCCGGAGCCGCAAAGACATCCCCACGGGAAACATCAATATCGCGATCGAGTACCAGGGTGACAGCGTCGCCGGCGCGAGCCGTTTGCACCGTGTCCGCTCCAACCAGGATTGAATTAATCCTGGCCGATTTCCCCGACGGCAAGACGGTGATTGGATCTCCAACCGTCACCACACCAGACACCAGTGTTCCGGCATATCCGCGAAAATCAAGATTGGGTCGGTTGACCCACTGAACCGGCATACGAAGCGGCTGGGCGGATGCATCACGCTCCACATCGAGCTGCTCCAGATAATCCAGCAGGACCGGCCCTACATACCAATCCATCACGGTGCTGGGCAGCGTAACATTGTCGCCATACCGCGCAGACATCGGTATCGACATGACAGATTCAAACCCAAGGGTCTCCGCATGCCCCTGGTAATCCTCAACGATGCGCAGAAACTGCTGCTGATCGTGCCCGACCAGATCCATCTTGTTAATGGCGAGCACGATGTGTCGGATGCCCATCATTCTGGCAATATGCGTGTGCCTGAGCGTTTGAGCGAGAATGCCTTTCCTGGCATCGACCATAACCACCGCGACATCCGCTGTGGACGCCCCTGTCGCCATGTTGCGCGTGTACTGCTCGTGTCCCGGTGTGTCCGCGACAACGAACTTCCGTACCTTCGTAGAGAAAAAACGATATGCGACATCAATCGTGATGCCCTGCTCGCGTTCGGCTTCGAGCCCGTCCAGCAACAATGCGAAGTCCACATCGTCTCCCGCAGTCCCATGCTTGCGGCTGTCACGCTCCAGTACTTTCATTTGATCATCGAACAGCAGTTTGCTGTCGAAGAGCAAACGCCCGATCAATGTCGACTTGCCGTCATCGACGGACCCACAGGTCAGGAAGCGAAGAACGCCTTTCTCACCGGCACGGGTCAACTTGTCATGCAACGTATCTCTCGAAGAGGGGCGGTCCATCAGAAGTACCCCTCTCGCTTTTTTTTCTCCATCGAGCCCGCTTCATCGTGATCGATAAGACGTCCGGACCTCTCTGACGTTCGTGCGGTCAGCATTTCCAGGACAATGTCTTCAAGAGTGCGTGCTTCGGACTCCACAGCGCCTGTCAGCGGGTAACAGCCGAGCGTACGAAACCGGACCAGCCGCTTCTGCGGCACGTCATCCGGCCCGAGCGGCAACCTTTCATCGTCAGCCATAATGAGTTGCCCGTCCCGCTCAACAACCGACCGGTCATTGGCGAAGTACAACGGAACGATGGGGATATCCTCTTCGAGAATGTACTGCCAGATATCCAGCTCGGTCCAATTGGACAGCGGAAACACCCGGATGGATTCCCCGTTTTTGATGCGCGTGTTGTAGTTGCGCCAGAGCTCTGGCCGCTGGTGCTTTGGATCCCAACCTTGCTGCGCATCCCGGAATGAGAAGATGCGCTCTTTCGCCCGGGATTTTTCCTCGTCTCGTCGTGCGCCACCAAAGGCGGCATCATAACCATGTCGCTCCATCGCCGCTCGCAAGGCATCCGTCTTCATCACCTGCGTGTGCAGTTGCGACCCATGGTCAAATGGGTTGATGCCGCGAGCGCGCCCATCCTCGTTGATTTCGACGCGAAGCTCCAGCTTCAGGGCATCTGCGATCGCATCGCGAAAGCTGATCATTTCCCGAAACTTGAAGGTCGAATCAACATGCTGGAGGGGAAAGGGAAGCCGCGACGGAAAAAAGGCCTTCAGCGCGAGATGCAGCATCACCGCGGAATCCTTGCCGACCGAGTACAACATCACGGGATTGGAAAACTCGGCCACAACCTCACGCATGATGTGCAGGCTCTCAGCCTCGAGAGCCTTGAGGTGCGCCGGCAAAACCCTGCTTTGAGGCCGCCCGCCCGACTCGAATCGCTTGGCATAGGCACCGATGCGCTCGGCTACGTCTGTAGTCATCTGTCAGCTTCCACACTTGGGTTACAGCGGGCCCAACGCTGTTTCCCTGTTGCAATCTGCGTTCGAGTGAAGCCGACATCCCGTACGCTCAATGTATGTGGCCCATTGAATTGGAGATTCCAACCCCCATTCACAGACATCGGCATCCCAATCACCTCGCCCTGATCATGGACCTCAGGATAGATTCAAGCTAGCAGTTCCCATCGGTAGATTTTGGGACGAGATGCAAAAGATTAGAAAAGCCGTATTGCCGGTCGCGGGCCTCGGGACACGCGTGCTGCCCGCGACGAAGTCCATGCCCAAGGAAATGCTGCCGGTGTTCGATCGACCGGCAATCCAGTATGTCGTCGATGAGGCGCTGGCCGCGGGAATAGAGCACATCGTGTTTGTCACCGGGCGAAACAAGGGTGCCATAGAAGACTATTTCGACAGCGCGTACGAGCTTGAAAACACGCTGCGCGTCAAAGGCAAATCCGACATTCTGATCGAACTGGAAGAACTACGCCCGCCCCCCGGCTCGATGAGCTTTGTCCGGCAACAGGCCCCGCTTGGCCTCGGGCACGCGATCTGGTGCGCCCGAGACATTGTCGGCGACGAACCGTTTGCGGTCCTGCTTCCCGATGTCCTCGTCCAGGCGAAAACCGGATGCCTGGCGCAGATGGTTGATGTCTATTCGGAAACCGGCGGGAACATCATTGCCGTCGAACAGGTTCCGCCGAACGAGGTGGACAAGTACGGCGTCATTTCGCCATCCAGCCGCAATGGCAACCGCATTCGCATGAACGGGATGGTCGAAAAACCCGACATTGGAGCCGCTCCGTCGAACCTGGCGATAACCGGCCGCTACATCCTGCAGGCCTCGGTCTTTGGCTACCTCGCCGACCAGGCCTCCGGAGCGGGTGGCGAAATCCAGCTGACCGACGCCATGGCGCGCCAGATGGCAAGTGAAGACTTCCACGCGGTCGAATATGACGGACAGTCCTATGACTGCGGCAGCAAGCTGGGATATCTGCGGGCGACCATCGCCTTTGCCCTCCAACACGAACAGCTTGGCGGCGACGCCAGCCAGATCCTGGCTGAATTCACTCGCTAGCAGCGATGGCATGCGGCATCCCGCTGGATTGTCGCAGTAAAAGCCCGGCACGCGCCGGGTGCAGAAACATACCTTGCGCCACAGCGTCGGCTCGGCGATACCACAAGTCAGCCTTGGAGAATTTAGCATGCGCGTTGCAATGATCGGCACCGGTTATGTTGGCCTGGTTTCAGGAGCCTGTTTTGCTGATTTCGGGCACGAAGTGATCTGCGTCGACAAGGACGCCAGCAAGGTCGAGACGCTCAATTCCGGCGGCATACCGATCTATGAGCCGGGCCTCGACATGCTCGTGACCCGCAATGCGCGCGAGGGTCGCCTCTCTTTCACCCAGGACCTGGCCGACGCCGTCAGATCAGCGGATGCTGTCTTTATTGCGGTCGGCACCCCGTCGCGACGCGGCGATGGTTTTGCCGATCTGAGCTATGTCTATGCCGCCGCCAAGGAAATTGCCGAAGTCATGGACGGCTATACCGTCGTCGTGACCAAATCGACGGTGCCGGTCGGCACGGGCGATGAAGTCGAGCGCATCATTCGCGAGACCCGCCCGGACGCCGATTTCTCCGTCGTCTCCAATCCGGAATTCCTGCGCGAAGGCGCTGCAATCGACGACTTCAAGCGGCCTGACCGGGTTGTCGTCGGCACCGATGACGACCGGGCCCGCGCCGCGATGAACGAGCTCTACCGACCGCTCTTCCTCAACGAGACCCCGATCGTCTTCACCTCGCGCCGGACATCCGAGCTGATCAAGTATGCGGCCAACGCCTTTCTGGCGATGAAAATCACCTTCATCAACGAAATCGCCGATCTGTGCGAGAAGGTGGGCGCCAACGTCCAGGAAGTCGCCAAGGGCGTCGGTCTGGACCAGCGCATCGGCGGCAAATTCCTGCATGCCGGGCCGGGTTATGGCGGATCGTGTTTCCCGAAGGACACGCTGGCCCTGACGCGGACCGCCCAGGAAAACGACGCCCCCCTGCGCCTGATCGAGACCGTGGTCGAGGTCAATGATGCCCGCAAACGGGCCATGGCCGACAAGGTCATTGCTGCCTGTGACGGCGACGTCAACGGCAAGACGGTTGCTGTGCTTGGGGTCACCTTCAAGCCGAACACCGATGACATGCGCGACGCGCCGAGCCTGGAAATCATTCCGGCCCTGCAAAAGGCCGGCGCGACGGTTCGTGCCTTCGATCCGGCCGGCACGGTCGAGGCCGAAAAGCTTTTCAACGATGTTGAATTCGTGTCCGGACCGTATTTCTGCGCCGAGGGCGCCGACGTGCTGGTCATCATCACCGAGTGGAACGAGTTTCGCGCGCTCGACCTGCAGCGCCTGAAATCAACGATGAAGGCACCCGTTCTTGTCGATCTGCGCAATATCTACACCCTGGAAGAAGCGACCAATGCCGGTTTCGCCTATACCAGCGTCGGGCGGCCCAATGGCTGACCCGCAGCCCGCCGGGTGCAGCCGGACGGGCTGTGCGCGTCACAAGCTCCACCCTGCCTGTTGAACGAAAAGCGGTGTTTCCATGACGACCAAGCCCCATGCCAGCCTGCAGCCCAATTCCTGGGAATTCGAAACCGAGGCGCTTATCAAGCCGACCGGCTTTCGCGAATACGATGCACGCTGGTGGTTCGGTCATCCCGGATCCGACCAGGCCCCTGATCTCAACCTGTATGGCGTGCAGTCGCTGGGCGCAGGTCTGGGCACATTGATCCATGAACTGGGCGTCGCGCCGAAAATTGTCGTCGGGCATGATTATCGCGGCTACTCCCAGAGCGTGAAACAGGCGCTGGAAGTGGGACTGATGTCCGCCGGCATCGAAGTCCATGACATCGGCCTGGCCCTCTCGCCCACCGCCTATTACGCACAGTTCGATCTCGATGTTCCCTGCGTCGCGATGGTCACCGCGAGCCACAACGCCAACGGCTGGACCGGGGTCAAGATGGGTGCCAACCGCCCGCTCACTTTTGGCCCGGACGAAATGAGCCGGCTGAAGGAAATCGTGCTCTCGGGCTCAACCAAAACGAAATCCGGCGGAGGTTACATCCGTCAGGCCGGCGTCGCCGAACGCTATCTGGACGATGTGGCTGAAGGTGTCGCCATCAAGCGCCCGCTGAAAGTCGTTGCCGCCTGCGGCAATGGTACCGCGGGTGCCTTCGCGCCGCAGGCCCTCAGGGCGATGGGTGTCGAGGTGATCGAGATGGATTGCGAACTCGACCACACCTTCCCGCGCTATAACCCCAATCCCGAAGACATGAAGATGCTGCACGCCATGCGCGACGCGGTCCTCGAACATGGCGCCGATGTCGGCCTCGGCTTTGATGGCGATGGTGATCGATGCGGGGTGATTGACAATGAGGGCGAGGAAATCTTCGCCGACAAGATCGGCCTGATGCTGGCCCGCGACCTGGCCCCGCTTCATCCGGGCGCCAGCTTTGTCGTCGACGTGAAGTCCACCGGCCTGTTCGCGATCGATCCGGTGCTGGCGGAACACGGCTGCAAGACCGATTACTACAAGACCGGACACTCCTACATCAAGCGCCGCTCCAAAGAGCTGGGAGCCCTCGCCGGTTTCGAGAAATCCGGACACTTCTTCCTGCAGCCGCCGATCGGACGCGGCTATGATGACGGCCTCGTCGCCGCCCGCGCTGTGTTGCAGATGCTGGAGCGCAATCCGGACAGGACGATGGCCGACCTGCGGCGGGCGCTGCCGACGAGCTACGGATCGCCCACCATGTCGCCGGCCTGCGCCGACGAGGACAAATACGCAGTCGTCGAACGGATCGTCGCCAGGTTTGAGGCGCTGCAGGCGGCTGGCAGCACGGTCGCGGGACGGCCCATTGTCGACATCAACACCATCAACGGGGTTCGCTTCACCCTGGACGGCGGCGCCTGGGGCCTGGTACGCGCCAGCTCGAACACGCCGAACCTTGTCGTCGTCATCGAAAGCCCGGATTCCGGCGATGACGTGAAAGCGATTTTCGGCGAGATCGCAACAGTGCTGAGCGAGTTCCCGGAAATCGGCGACTTCGATCAGAAGATCTGACTTGGCCCGATCGGGGCCAGTCCCCGGAAGGAAGCGGAAGGAGCACCCCGCGTGAAAGGCATCATTCTCGCCGGCGGAAGCGG
>Ga0209404_10002005_pt1 | contig 12992 bp, 12 predicted proteins | sample TroAtlMetagenome_2_FD_187447 | JGI IMG/M metagenome (GOLD analysis project Ga0209404, IMG submission 187447) | Marine eukaryotic phytoplankton communities from Atlantic Ocean - Tropical Atlantic ANT8 Metagenome (SPAdes) (version 2) | ecosystem: Environmental > Aquatic > Marine > Oceanic...
CTGGGCGTTGTGGAAAAGTCCCCGCTAGTCCCGACAGAGTTTATGTTTCTCGCATAATACCCATTCTCCTCGTCATAAAGGCAGAGTTCCATGAAGCGCTCGAACCGCAGGAGGTTTTCTGCCTCAATAAAATGAGGGCGGAGCCAATGGGGCAGGGCGCTCTCGGATGTTCCCATGTTTACACCCCGTGTGCGCTATCCTGCGCCAAGGTGTTGCAGGCCTTCAAGTCGAGTTTGCCAGATGCGAGGAGGGGGATCTCATTCACCGGGATGATGGTCTTGGGGCACCAGAGGGAGGGGATGCCTTCGTCCATAAGCTGATGACGGATGTCGACCAGCTCCTGCTGAAGGGTGTCGCCCGAAATGGTCGAGAGGAGGCCGATGACTTCGCCTTTCTTCTCGTCGGGTATTCCGACAACTGTGATCTTCCGCTCCTCTTCTCCATCAAGGTTGAGAATCCTATTCAGGTGCCCCTCGATGACTTCATGGGGGACCATTTCTCCGGCAATTTTAGAGAAGCGCGACATCCTTCCCTCGATGTAGAGGAATCCATTCTCGTCCATTCTTCCGACGTCGCCTGTCTTGAACCAGCCGTCAATCATGACCTCCTCGGTGAGATCCTCCCGACCTAGGTATCCAGGAAAAACGTTGGCGCCCCGAAGCCAGATAATCCCGCTCTGGTCTACTGTGCATGGTGCGTCGGTGGACGCATCCGTGTTTTTGACAGCCATCCCAGGAAGGAACGGGCCCACTGAGCCGAGCTTACTACAGGATATCACTGGGACACTCTCTATTGGAGTCTCAGGATCGGGCAGGTTGACGTTGGTAGCAGGGGAAGTTTCAGTGAGGCCGTATCCCTCGAAGGGAAGTTTTCCGAATTTCTTTTCGAAGGACTCGGCAAGGTTCGAGGGCAGCTTCTCTGCTCCGGTGACGACATAGTCGAGCGAGGAGAGGAGCTCTGGGTCCACCCGGCGCATATATCCGCGCAGGAAAGTAGGCGTGGCTAGCAGCAGGTTGAGCTGGTGTTCATGAATCAACTCAGCGAGGCGCTTGGTTTCAAGGGGGCTGGGATAGGTTACGAGCCTGGTGCCTTCGATGATTGGATACCACAGGGTGACGGTGCAGCCAAAGGAGTGAAAGAGTGGCAGGGAGCCAAGGATTCCCGCATTCTTAGGCAGCGATAATCGCGTGCCAAACTGGCAGACATTGGCGAGCACATTGCGGTGAGTGAGTGGGACTCCCTTTGGTTCGCCCGAGGATCCGGAGGTAAATAGAAGCGTTGCTTCATCGTCTCCTCGTCCAGATTTGTGTAGTTTCAGGAGCAAGGAGAGAGCCCAGGTCGGAAGGAGCTTGGAAAGAAGGAACCATCGAGTAATCGCTGGTTTGATCCCGGGGAGAATTCTTTCTATCAGGAGAAGGTCCCGGGTGGGCGGCCAAGGAAAGGTTGGGACCTTTCGGACGAAGGGGTCTGCGGTAATGAATTTATCGAGATCAGCCTGTCTGATGGCTGATTCCACTGCTTCCTGCGACGCAGTAAAATTCAGGTTAACAGGGATCTTGTTTGCAAAGAGAACGGCGATATTTGCGAGCAATCCTCCCTTGCCCGGGGGCAGGATGATGCCAACCCTTTTTTTGTCAGTGCTTCTCCGAATCTCCTTTGAGAGGGCGATAGCGGCAGCGAGCAGATTGCCGTAGGAGAGTGAGCTGTCATCGGTGCCGTCGTGAACGGAGGTCTTACTGTGTTTCTTCAGTCCGGTGAGGAGGTGTCTGCTGAGAGATTCCCGCAGGAAGGTTCGTGAGCTAAAGCTGCTTTCGGAGGCTCGAAGGAGGTTTTCCTGGTAAGCAGGCAGGGTGACCTCGCTGGCCGGGATCAGGTCACCGAGGGCAAAAATCGCGGAGGGGAGATGAGATCCGGACTCCGTGGCAAGCTTGAGTTCAGAGGGAAGAGAGACAGCAAGGGGGATGGTGGGCAGCTTGAGATCACAGAGAAATGCGTTCAGTGCCGGGGGAATGTGGCATGCAGTACCCCGACGGGCGGCCGCATCTCCGGGTATGAAGATCATCAAGGAGTCGTCCTTTATTTTTTCTGCCAGGGCCTTCCCGATGGCCGCGGGATCTGGGTCGGCCTGGGAAAAGGTTACAGCTCGGATGTCCTCACCGTTAAGGTATTCTTGGGTGGCGGGATCCACCATGGCGGTTTCCTCGATCAGCCATATCAGGCTCCGGGGTGCTAGTCTGGCAACTAGCGCTAGAAGCTCCTCATGTCGGAGTCGTCCAGGTACGAGCAAAGCTCCGTGGGCAGGGAGAGTATCAAAACCTAAGAAACTTGGGGAAGAGGCCATCAGATTCTTTGATAAGTTGTCATCCATGAGTCGCCCTGAAAAGTTATAAACAATACTCTTTAGGAGACTTACTCACATCGGTATTCCGGAAAAATTCTTCCCTCGGCGTGTTTGCATTGTTAGACCCCGCGAGCATGAGCGAAACCCCCTCCGCCGCTGCCCGGGCCCGGTATTGGCGAAAGAACTTATCCTGGCTGGGAGGGCTTCTCTCCGTGTGGTTCATTGTGTCCTATGGATGTGGGATCCTCTTTGTGGACCAGCTGGACAAGATTCGGATTCCAGGAACTGGGTTCAAGCTTGGGTTCTGGTTTGCACAGCAAGGAAGCATTTATGTTTTCTTAGTGCTTATTGCTATCTACGTCCTTGCGATGAACAGGTTGGATCGAGAGCTACTCGGCGAGGAGGGCGACGATGCATAGTCTGCTTTCAAATAATGTTTATCTGGCCGCGATGGATCCGGTCCAGAAGTGGACGCTGGGTATTGCAGTTCTGACCTTTGCCTTCTACATCGGGATTGCGATCTGGGCCAAGGCGAAGTCGACCGGGGAATTCTATATTGCCGGGAAGGGAGTGCCCTCGGTTGCCAATGGGATGGCGACTGCAGCCGATTGGATGAGCGCGGCCTCGTTCATTGGAATGGCAGGCATTATCTCGTTCGCGGGGCGGGATGGCGCTCGCTATCTCATGGGTTGGACAGGTGGATATGTTCTTCTGGCTCTTTTGCTCGCCCCCTATTTACGTCGCTTCGGTAAGTTTACGGTGCCGGATTTCATCGGCGATCGCTACTACTCGAATATTGCCCGATTAGTGGCTGTGGTTTGCGCGATATTCGTCTCATTTACCTACGTCTGTGGACAGATGCAGGGCGTTGGGATCGTCTTTGCCCGTTTCCTGAAAGTTGACGCGGAGGCCGGGGTTTTGATCGGGATGGGACTGGTGTTTTTCTATGCGGTGATGGGGGGGATGAAGGGGATTACCTACACCCAGGTAGCGCAGTATTGCGTCCTGATCTTCGCCTTTACGGTGCCAGCCATTTTTATCGCGATCCAGATGACGGGGAACCCGATCCCACAACTTGGGTTTGGTGGCGAGTACAAGGATAGTGGGATGTATCTGCTGGACCGTCTCGATGGGCTCTCAACGGAACTCGGGTTTGGAAATTATACCGAGGGCCAAAAAGGAACCTTCGATATGTTCTGTATTACGGCGGCGCTCATGCTGGGTACTGCCGGACTGCCACACGTCATTGTCCGCTTCTACACGGTCAAGAAGGTGAAGGCGGCGCGAACGTCTGCGTTCTGGGCTCTGTTGTTTATAGCCATCCTCTATACGGTGGCCCCAGCGGTTGCGGTCTTCGCCCGTTCCAACCTGCTTGATACGGTATCCAATAAGCCTTATGCCGAGATGCCGTCCTGGTTTAAGAACTGGGAGGAAACAGATTTGATCGTCTTTGATGACAAAAATGGGGATGGAATCATTCAGTATACCGGGAGAACCGATAAGAATGCTGCTGAATTGCCTGATCTTGAAATGAACGAGTTGACGGTAAATCGCGACATCATGGTTCTGGCTAACCCAGAGATTGCGAAGTTGCCGAACTGGGTGGTCGGTCTTGTGGCAGCAGGGGGGTTGGCGGCTGCGCTTTCGACGGCAGCAGGGTTATTGCTGGTAATCTCAACCGCGGTGGCGCACGACCTCGTCAAGAAGACGATAAAGCCGGATCTTAGCGAGAAGAAGGAGCTTCTCCTCGCGCGAATTGCAGCAGGTGGTGCGGTTGTTGTGGCTGGGTATTTCGGAATGAATCCGCCGGATTATGTTGCGGCGGTGGTGGCCTTTGCCTTCGGTCTTGCCGCGTCCTCCTTCTTCCCGGCCATTATCCTCGGGATTTTCTGGAAGCGGGCGAATTTGCCGGGGGTTGTAACGGGTATGGTTGTTGGGCTTCTCTTTACCGCGGGTTACATCGTTTACTTCAAGTTCCTCAATAAGGCAGCCGGTGAGGACGAATGGTGGCTCGGGATTTCCCCCGAGGGAATTGGAACCTTCGGAATGATCATCAATTTCGTTCTCGCGATTGGAATTTCACTCGCAACCAAACCGCCGCCGCCGGAAGTCCAGCATCTTGTCGATCGGGTGCGTTTTCCAAGGAAGGCGTTTGTGGACGAGGAGAACGAGTAAGAAGAGAAGAGCAGGAGGCGAAGCCTTCTACATCGGCGTGCGGACGTGCTCGATGGCCTCGATGAGGTCTTGCTCGATAACTTCGTCAGAGACAAAGGCCTCGCCCAGCTGACGCAGGAGGACGAAGCGGATTCCTCCTGCGGTGAACTTCTTGTCCCGGGCGAGGGCGGTCATGATCGCATCGCTACGGAGATCAAGTTCAAGGATAAGAGGGAGTCTCCAGTGCTTATGAAGACGGAGAAGTCGGGCGGTGTCCGCGGGGGGGAGGTCGGCCCTCTTCTCGGAGAGATAGAGGGCGGCCCGGACTCCAAGAGAGATGGCCTCGCCATGAAGAAGGGTGCCGTATTCGGCGGTGGATTCGATTGCGTGTCCAATGGTATGTCCGAAATTGAGAAGGGCGCGGGTGCCCGAGGTCTCCTGTTCGTCTTCCTCCACGATGCGGGCTTTAATGGCCAGATTGGCAGCGATAAGTTCGGGTGAGACCTCCTGATTCTGAGGGTCCATTGCTTCGAGTTCCGAGAGCATGGACGCATCCCGAATGGCAGCGTGTTTGATGACCTCAGCGAATCCCTCGCAAAACACGTTGCGGGGGAGAGTGCGCAGGACGCCAGGGTCAGCGAGGACGAGACGAGGCTGCTGAAAGGCTCCAAGGAGATTTTTCCCCTCGGGGACGTTTACGCCCGTTTTGCCGCCAACTGAACTGTCAACCTGGGCCACGATGGTGGTCGGGATCTGCACGAAAGGAATACCGCGATAAAAGATGGCTGCCACGAAACCAGCCAGGTCCCCGACGACGCCCCCTCCGAGAGCGACCACGAAGCTGCCGCGATCATGCTGGTGCTCGATGAGAGAGCGGCAGAGGGATTGGGCCTGCTCCATGGACTTGGAGGACTCCCCCGCAGGAATGAGGTGGGAGGAGACTTCGAAGCCGGCTGCCTCGAGGGATGCGCGGACTTCCTCGCCGTAATGGCGGGCGACATTCTCATCGCTGATAAGTGCTGCTCTACCTGTAAGCCCAGCTTCCTTAATCAGGGAGCCTGCTCTAGTAATGCCGTTAACTTCGACAATGATATCGTAGGAGCGTTCGGGTAGGTTGACAGTAACTTGGGGCACGGTGGACTTCTATGCAGGCAGGTTCTGGACGTGATGGGCGTGATTGGCAAGCTACTACGAAGGTCTGAGGGACTTCCATGCCGAGAGATCGGGACGGAGGAGGAGATCCAGAGCTTTGTCATGAAGGGAAAGGGAAGTGATGAGGTGGTCCAGAAGGATGGCAGAGGCGGTGGCGTCATAAAGTGCATCATGCCAGTGCCGCTCGGGATGAATGTCATCAACCTTCTGCTTCAGTTTAAAGTGCCCTACCAGCTCCCCTAGAGAAAACTCAGCAAGAGCCGGCCACGCGGCACGGGCAATATTCAAGGTGTCGGCCCAAGGCCCGAATTGATGGCCAGGAAAGGCCCGGAGGAATCGTTTCTCTGTGCCGTGCCCATGGGCGACAAGGACTCGATTCTGCAGAAGGTCACGGATCCGGGGGTAGAGAGAGAGTAGAGAGGGTGCGCCAGAAAGGTCTTCGAGGGTGATGCCGTGCACTTTTCGAGCTGACCAGGAAATTGGCTGGTCAGACGAAAGATAGGAGCAGAACGATTCCCCAAGTCCTTGCCGCGGGCACCAGAGAGTGATGCCGACCTGAACTGGAACATCGGTTCGTCCGCGTGCGGCACCAGCAGATTCAAAGTCGATTGCGGCGAACTTCTGGGACCGAATGGGATCGGCAGCGGTGATGGAGAGTGGCATCCGGGTTTGAGGGGTCTAAATATGGGATGGTTTTATAATGGCGACTCAAGAGTCGTGCGCTAGTATTGTGCTCCCAACATCATGAATGAATCACTTTCTCAAAATTTAGCATTTTTGGATGGAGGAACGATGGTCCTGCTCGCCTTCGGTGTGTTGGTAGTCTTCTTCCTTCTGTGGGCGATTGGAGCTTACAACGGGTTGATTAGATTGCGGAACATGTATCGTAACGCCTTTGCCCAGATTGACGTTCAGTTGAAGCGGCGCCACGACCTGATTCCAAATCTGGTGGAGACGGCTAAATCGTTCATGAAGCACGAGCGTGAGACCCTTGAAGCGGTTATTCAGGCGCGTAATGCGGCAGCGAGTGCTCGGGATGGATTGAACCCGGATGATGCTGCCCAGATGCAAGGATTGATGGCGGCCGAGGCAGGGCTGGGTTCGATGATGACCAAGTTTTTTGCGCTTGCAGAAGCGTATCCGGATCTCAAGTCCAACCAAAATATGATGCAGGTGAGCGAGGAGCTTACCACCACCGAAAACAAGGTCAGCTTTTCCCGTCAGGCCTACAATGATGCAGCAACTCTCTACAACACGAAGATAGAAGTTGTGCCCTCGAATATCATCGCTGGAATGTTTAATTTTAAGGCTGCAGTTCTCTTCGAGGTCAGTAGTGAGTCCGAACGCGAGGTTGTAAAGGTGAGTTTCGACTGATCGGATGAATTGCTAATTTGGGGGTGTCTCCGGGGGATAGAGGAGCGGTCCTGGGTAAAACGATGAATTTTTTTGAGGCGCAGGAGAAGGCTCGCCGCAGGACAAAGTGGCTGGTTGCTTATTTTGTCTGTGCGGTAATCTCCATCGTATTTTCGGTGTATGTCGGTGTTGCCTTTGCCCTGAAGCTGGCAGGGGCCCTCCCAGAGCTCTGGCATCCAGAGCTGTTCGCTTTCGTTGCCGGGGCAACCTTGCTTCTGATCCTCGGAGGGACGGCCTATAAGTCGATCGATTTAAGGAGAGGAGGGCGGGCGGTTGCTGAAGGTATGGGAGGGCGTCCCGTGCAGCCCGACACCGGAGATCTCAAGGAGCGCCAGCTCCTGAATATCGTGGAAGAGATGGCAATTGCGTCAGGAACACCGGTTCCACTTGTCTACGTGATGGATCAGGAAGCCGGGATTAATGCCTTTGCGGCGGGCACCGAGCCCTCCAATGCCGTGATCGGCGTGACGAGGGGGTGTCTTGATTTGCTTTCTCGGTCAGAGTTGCAGGGGGTTATTGCACACGAATTCAGCCATATCCGGAATGGCGATATGCGCCTCAATATGCGTTTAGTTGGGTTTATCTTTGGGATCCTCGTCCTCATGATTGTGGGACGAGTGCTGATCTCTTCATTACGGTATGCTCGCCCCAGTAAGAATAGCAAGGAGGGTGGGGGCGTGCTCGTTGTGCTACTGCTCTCAGGGTTTGCCCTCTTCCTCGCAGGGGCAATTGGAGGGTTTTTCGCACGGGCGATTCAGGCCGCAGTGTCCCGTCAAAGGGAGTTTCTTGCCGACGCGTCGGCTGTTCAATTTACTCGTGATACCGATGGGCTTATAGGGGCCTTCAAGAAGATTGGAGGTTGGAAGGAAGGTGCCCGGGTTCAGAGTCCCCAAGCTGCCGCGATGAGTCACATGTTTTTCGCGGAGGGCGGATTGTTCCGTTGGGGTATGGCGACTCATCCTCCGCTTCAGGTGAGAATTCGGGCCCTGGATCCCAACTCTTCCAAAGTCAATTTTGACTCCGTATCACTACCCGATGTAGATATGGCGGGCGTCGGGTCTCCCTCGGCTTCGATGGCGGGTTTTTCTTCTTCGGCTTCGACTCGAGAGCCGCCAGCCATAAAGGCAGCCGAGACGCTTGCTTGCCTGGGTGATGACATCGATTGGCAGCTGGAGCGCGGGCAGCAGATTTGCGTTGGGATTGATGAGGAGTGGAGCGCCGCCGCGCGAGATCGAAGTAAGGCGCAGGTCCTGATATTCGCAATGTTGCTGTCCGGAGATCCTAGGAAATGCAGGGAGCAGCTGGAGGGCTTGCGCCAGGGTATGGGGCGGAAATACGTGGAAACACTCAGCGAGTGGCATGAAACCATTGGGCCGCTTCACTCAGCCGCGAAGATTGCGATTCTAGACCTCTGCATTCCAACTCTCAAGCGGCTGAGCGAGAGTGAGTATGAGCGTCTCCTGCAGATGCTGGACTGGGTTATTGCAGCTGACGAGAAGGTGGACCTGTTCGAGTTTATGCTCCAGCACTCGTTGTCTAGGCACCTGTCTAGACACTTCTTCACAGGAAAAAGGAAGCTCGAACGCGGTCCCGGGCTGACGAAGGGGCTTTCGGAATCCGGAGACATTCTGCTTTCCATGATGGCGTGGAACGGGCGCGATAGTAAAGGAGCGGCAAAGGCTTTCAAATTTGCTGTAGAGGGGTCCACTCCATTCGAGAGCAGGGTGCCTTCTCTGCTTCCCGAGGACGCCCTTAACTCGGAATTGGTATTGGCAGCTCTTGCTGCGTTCGAGGAGGCGTCACCGCTCTTAAAAAAGAGAATCCTCGAAATGTGCGGTCATGCGGCTGCCGAGGATGGGGTGCTTAGCAATGAGGAGGCCGAGCTCCTCCGAGTGGTTGCCGATGGAATTGGGGTAGCTCTTCCGCCATTCCTTCTGTGATCCGAACTTGATGAATACCTGAGTCGAACTATCTTGCTTTGTCGTGCGCGTCGAGGGAGGTTTGTGCGCACCCATGGCACGTCGTCCCCTTTGGATTTGGCCTAACATCCTGAGTCTCGATGCTCCCTTAGTGGCGCTCGCATGGTTCTGGATGTTCAAGCAGATTTGGCTGGTGAAATACCACCAGCCTTCCTTGCCGTGGCTTCTGGCTCTGACAGTATGGTGTATTTATGTGGCCGACCGCCTGATAGACTCCCGAGGTCAACGAGGATCGAAGGATGAGCTGACTTTACGCCACCGCTTTCATTGGGACTATCGCGGACTGATGAAAATTGCGCTCTGTGTCGGCGTGGTGGGAGTGTTGTTTCTCTTGTCGCGGCAATCACGGGGACTGTTAGCCTATTGCTACCCAGCTGCTGCTCCGGTCATCTTGTATTTTTTGATAAGTTTTCAGAGTTCCAGCAGAGGGGTGTCCTGGTTCAAGAACGTTGTTGCGGGGTTGGCTTTTGCTTATGGGACAACGGTAGGAGTGCACTTTCGTAGTGGAAGTTCGGTTGGTTTTCACGAGCTGGCTTTGTCTTCGGAGGTCGTGGTATTTGCGGCCCTGTGCATGATCAATATGATGGTGATTGACCACTGGGAGTCGACTAGTGAATCTGAAAGGGGTACGGAGGAGAGAGATGAGAGTGACGCCGAGAATAAGATTCTCCGGATCCTCCTTCTCGCCTTGGTGATCGTATGTTACCTGCTTGCGGGCTCTGCCGAGGCCTTTGGCTCGCAGGCTCATAAGGCCTTTTACCTGGCCGCGATGGTGGGTGCAGGGGGGTTGGCCTTTCTTGCGTTATTCCGTCATCTCTTTTCGCGGGTATCACTGAGAATTCTCGCAGACGTTGCATTGCTCCTGCCGCTGCCTTTCTTTTGCCTCTTTGCCTATTGATCTCCGCCTTTTAAAGGTTTGGAAGCGTTGCGGAGGGGGGGGTGGGGAAAGCACTAAGGACGAGGGGATCACCAGCGGAAATTTGATTTGGAGCTTGGAGCGGCTATGATTCGTTATTAGGAAGAATGTCTAACTCGCTTTAAATTGTGGGAGAAAAATTACACAAACCTTTCCCGGCAGTTCTAATTGTTGGGGCCCCGGGTTCCGGGAAGGGAACCCAGGGAAAAGTGCTGGGCACTATTCCCCGTTTTTTCCATTGCGCATGTGGCGATGTATTTCGCTCTCTGGATACCCGGACTGCTCTTGGGCAGCAGTTCGTAGAGTATTCCAGTAAGGGAGAACTCGTGCCGGATGAGTTGACCATAGGGTTGTGGAAGGTTCAGATCGACAACTGGATCGAAACCTACCGCTACAAGCCGGATATCGATGTTCTTGTGCTCGACGGCATTCCAAGAAACGTGCAGCAGGCCGAAATCATTGAGAACTACCTCGAGGTTTATACAGTGATACATCTGACCTGCCCGGATCGTGAGGAGCTGGCCCGGCGGATGAGGAAACGTGCCTTGAAGGAAAACCGCTTCGATGATGCCAGCGACGAGGTAATCAGTCACAGGATAGAAACCTACGTTGAGGAGACTCGCCCGCTGACCGAGTATTACACTGACAAGGTCATTGATGTCGATGCTACCCGCCCGCCGGTTGAGGTTCTTGGCGATATAATCGGGGAAATTGTAAAGATAGATGCTTACAAGGAGCGGGCAAAGATAGTGGTCTAGGCCGATTCTCTATCCCCTCGAGTGGGCTGCGCGTATGGCAGTCAGTCTACTGGTCACCACAAATTGATTATGCGGCTACTCTTCATGGGCACAGGAGATATCGCTCTTCCAACCTTTCGGAGACTGGCGGAGAGATGTACCCTGGTTGGGCTGGTGACCCAACCGGATAGACCGGTAGGGAAGAGCTCAAAACCCAGGCCTCCGAGGATCAAGGAGGAGGCCCGTTTGCTCTCCATTCCGGTGTTCCAGCCTGAGGATGTGAGGAGCGAGGAAGAGATTGTGGCGATTAAAGCCCTCGATCCGGAGCTTATCGTGGTGATGGCCTACGGTCAGATCCTGACCAAGGCCCTCTTGGCTGTTCCTCCTCTTGGCTGTATTAATATTCATGCCTCCTTACTCCCGAGGTACCGGGGGGCATCCTGTATTCAGGCCGCCATTGCGGCGGGGGATCGGGAAAGCGGCATCAGTATCATTGAGATGGTAGAACGTCTCGATGCGGGCAACGTGGTCTTGTCGAAGGCGATTCCTCTCCTGGCGGAGGAGACTGGGGGAACGCTCCACGATCGTTTAGCAGCCCTGGCTCCTGAAGTGGTGGAGGCGTGTCTCGAAAAGCTTGCCAGTGATCAAATGGCCGGGAAGCCCCAGAATGAGGAGCTTGCCACTTATGCTCCGCAGCTACAGCGTTTGGATGGTCAGCTTGACTGGGAGTTTTCGGCTGAGGTTCTGGAGCGCCGTATTCGCGCATATGAACCGTGGCCCGGCTCTTATACGAACTTCAAGGACGGCCGTGGCCGGTCCAAGCGAATGAAAGTGTTTGCTGGAGTAGAGGTGACAAAAGGGGGTAGAGGCGCTGTTCCCGGGGAGATCGTTGACGTCAGTGCTTCCGGGGTTACGGTCGCATGTGGAGAGGGTGCTCTTGTCTTGAATGAGCTTCAGCTTGAGGGCGGAAAGCGCTTGTCAGTCGCAGAACTCATCAGGGGTAACACACTCGAGGTGGGGCAGTGCTTCTTTTCGCTGGTGAGCAGGACCTGAAGAACACAGACTATAGTTGATGCTCTTAAGATCCTTGGTTTTGCTCCTTCTTCTGTGTTCGCCTGTTCTGGCGGTCACTCTTGAGGTCGTGGAGCTCTACCAGCCCCTCTCCCTGCATCGCACAGATGGTGTCGGGGAAACTCTCGGAGAAGAGGAACCGGTGCAGGCTGGGGTTTTTGCCCGTCCCTATGCCGTAACCGGAGCGATGCCAGAAGATCTAGTTAAGGCCGTGGCTGCGCCTCATCGGATAGCTACCAATAGCGAAGGATATGAAGTCGAGGATGCAAATCTTCTGAATCTTTGTGGCGTAGCCTTGAGTTCGGAAATGAAGGTGAACCGGTTACTGGTTAGGTTCGACATGGGTAATTTCAAGTTGCCTGAGGATTTGGATCTTACTGCAAGGCAGGTAGTCCAGCTTTCCATTATTGCGGTCGAGCGGACTCTTCGTTCCTACTTTCGAAACTTCAAGGACGAGGTCCTGAGCGTTTCGATTGGGATCACTGGGACAACTGATGGAAACGAGTCGCTCAAGGATCTGGCGAAGCGGTTCAGGCTTGGCCGACAGGCTGGGGGTCAGCGGAGTAGCGAGGGGAGGTAAAGGCCTTGCGGAAGGCGTGGATCAGGGCCTCAGAGGGAGAAGGGGAAGAGGTCCTGCCTTTTCGCTTTTCACGGATGAGGACTATTGCTTCACTGCTCTAACGGATTAACTACCTATGGGTGAAAAGGAACGTTCCTTCAAGAGGGCCATTTTGAAATTGAGTGGAGAGGCTTTGAGAGAGCCCGGTAGCACGGATAATATATCACCTGAGATCGTGGGCCGAATCGCGAGTGAGATCTCTGCGGCAGTCGAATCGGGAGTCGAGCTGGGGATCGTAGTTGGTGGAGGAAATTTCTGGAGGGGTGCTGCGGCAAGTGAACGGGGGATGGATCGGGCAACCGCTGATTATGTTGGTATGTTGGCCACTGTGATGAATGCGTTGGCGCTTCAGGCAGCCCTCGAGGAGCGGGAGGTGACTTGTATCGTGCAATCTGCCATCGAGATGAAGAATGTCGCTGATCCAGCGGCATTGCAACCGTCGATCGACTATCTAGAGACAGGTGGATACTTCAACGATTTCGGATCATACAATTCAAAGCTTGGTTTTGCACCAGCTTGACTTTTGGACAGAAACATAATACAAAAACAGAATCAATCTGGAAAAACATGTGATATCTTTGCAGGGCGTCCTATTAGCTTCAATCGCTCT